>Ga0209751_10000146_pt1 | contig 72590 bp, 62 predicted proteins | sample RifCSP13_1_FD_184019 | JGI IMG/M metagenome (GOLD analysis project Ga0209751, IMG submission 184019) | Soil microbial communities from Rifle, Colorado - Rifle CSP2_sed 13_1 (SPAdes) (version 2) | ecosystem: Environmental > Terrestrial > Deep subsurface > Rock core/Sediment | place: Rifle...
GGGTTGCGTCGAGGTGTCGGCGCGCGTCGAAGGAGGCGAGGTCGTCGTGCGGGTCACCGATAACGGACCCGGGATCCCCGCGGAGCACAGGAGCCGCATCTTCGATCCGTTCTTCACCACCAAGCCGGTCGGTCAGGGCACGGGACTCGGCCTCGACATCGTGCAGAAGCTCGTGCGACGGCACGACGGCGAGATTGACGTCGAGTCGGAGGCGGGCCGCACGCGGTTCAGCGTCCGTCTCCCCGTCGCGGCGGAGCGGCCTGCCGCCGGGACGCGGTGATCCGGCGCGTCCACGAGGACGCGCCCGGCGTTGCCAAGTCGTCACGTTGCCAAGTCGTCACGTTCTCAGGCCGTCACGTCGGCCACGCACCCAGGAGCCGTCGCACGATCACGATCTGACCCACGTGGTAGGCGCAGTGATCCACGGCCACCAGCACGGTTCTCAGGTACGTCTGTCCCGTGCCGTGCGGAATCTTCGCCGTGAGGTCGCGCCCCGCCTCGGTCGTGAAACGCGCGAAGTCCGCGCGATCGCGCCGAATGGCGGCCACGCACTCGTCCCACGCGGTGTCGCTCGGCGGCTCCGGATTCCCCGGCCAGTAGTCGTCCGGCCATTTGGGTTCGTGGTACGAAGGATTGCGGCAGAACTCGAGCAGGTCGTATTGCGTGCGCCGGACGTGGTCGAGGATCTCCCAGGCCGACCACGGCAGAGTAGCCGGCCGCTGTCCGCGCAACTCGGGCCGGAGTCCGTTCACCGCCTTTTCCAGCGTGACGTGCGCCTGCTCCCAGTCGAGCGCAGACGCGACGATGCTCTGCCAGCTAGCGTTGGCGTTCACCCGTACCCTCCGCGGTTGCGGCGCCCGTCACACTCGGCGCGCCGTGAGAAAGGCGACCCAGAATCGCGCCTGGCTGTCGGACCAGAGACGTGCGATCGAGAACCCGGCCGCCGACACGAGCCCCTCGAGACGGCGCCGATCGTACTTGTACGACGACTCCGTCCAGATCGTCTCGCCGTGCGTGAAGCTCACCGGTGTGTCGCCCACGACGACGACCTGACGCACCGTGCTCTCGAGGTGCATCTCGATGCGGCTGGCGTCGCGATTGAAGAATGCGCGGTGCACGAATCGCGTGAGCTCGAAGTCGGCGCCCAGCTCCCGGTTGATGCGCGAGAGCACGTTCAGGTTGAACGCCGCGGTCACGCCGGCTGCGTCGTTGTACGCAGCGTGGAGCACGCGCGGGTCCTTGCGGCGATCCACGCCGAGCACGAGGGCGCCCTCGGGCCCGACGGTGCGCCGTATCCGGCCGAGGAATGCGGTCGCCTCCGCCGGATGGAAGTTGCCGATGGTGGAGCCCGGAAAGAACGCGACGCAACGGCCGCGGGCTGGGCGCGAGTCCAGGCGCAGGGGTTCCGTGTAGTCGGCGCAGATGGGATGCACCCGCACGCCCGGGTAGGCCGACGCAAGCTCCGACGCCACGCGATCGAGCTGCGTCCGGGAGATGTCAATCGGCACATATGCCGCCGGCTGGTCGAGCGCGTCGAGCAATGTTCGCGCCTTGACCCCCGCGCCGCTCCCGTACTCGACGAGCGCGCATCGCGGCCCCGCGAGCGCCGCGATCTCGCCGGCGCGCTCGCGCAGGATCTCGAGCTCGGCGCGCGTCAGATAATACTCGTCGAGCGTGCAGATCCGCTCGAACAGGCGCGCGCCGGTCTCGTCATAGAAGAGCTTTGCCGGCAGCGTCTTCGGCGCGCCGAGGAGGCCGCCGAGCACCTCACGCCGGAGCGTACTGACGTCCCCGGGCGCAGGGCGGGCTCCGGCGCGCGGAGCAGGCGAGCGGAGCGGCGCACTCACGGCGCCGCGGCCAGACGAATGCCGCTGAACTGCCAGCGCGCGTCCGACGGGAAGAAGTTGCGGTAAGTGCGGCGCGCGTGTGACCGCGGAGTCGCGCACGAGGCGCCACGCAACACCCACTGGTCGCACATCCACTTGCCGTTGTATTCGCCGACCGCGCCCGGCTGCGGCACGAAGCCCGGGTACGCGACGTACGCGCTCTGCGTCCACTGCCACGCGTCGCCGTAGAGTTGCGACGGCGCGTGCCCGCCGTCGTCCCGTGCCTGGGCGGGGTGGAGCTCGCCCGCCTCGACGAACGGCCCTTCGATCGGGGCCTCCGTGGCGGCGACCTCCCATTCCGCCTCAGTGGGGAGGCGGAAGCCCGCCCACCGCGCATACGCGTCCGCCTCGTAGTAGCTGACGTGACACACCGGCCGTTCCGGCGCCACGGGCTCGTCTCCCGCGAGCGTGAACTCGCGCCAGCCGTCGCCGTACTTCTCCCAGTAGAGCGGGGCTTCCCAGCGGCGGTCATTCACGGTGGCCCAGCCGTTGGACAGCCAGAGCTCCGCGCGGCGATACCCGCCGTCCTGGATGAAGGCGAGGAACTCCCCGTTCGTGGCGAGGCGCGACGCGATGCGAAACTCCTGCACGAACGTGCGATGCGCGGGACGTTCGTTGTCGAACGCGAAGCCGTCGCCTCCGTGCCCGATGCAGTAAACGCCTTCGCGCACCGGATGCCAGCGGAGCTCGGCGCCGCCCGCATCCTGTGTGCGCGCGCGTGGCGCGTACGCCGGCCGGAGCGGATTCATCCAGAAGACGTGCTTGATGTCGGTGAGGAGCAGTTCCTGGTGCTGCTGCTCGTGGTTCAACCCCAGCTCGATGAGCGCGGCCGCGGGATGTTCGGCGTCCCCGCCGATCTCGTCGAGCAGCGCCAGCATGTGCTCGTCCACGTGCGCTCGATACGCGAACACCTCCTCGACGGTCGGACGCGTCACGAGCCCACGCTGGGCGCGGCAATGCCGCTCGCCGGCCTGCACGTAGTACGAGTTGAACAGGAACGCGTACTTCGGATTCGGCGGCGCATAGCCCTTCGTGAACGGCGCGAGCACGAAGGTCTCGAAGAACCAGCTCGTATGGGCCAGGTGCCACTTCGTCGGACTGACGTCGGTCATCGTGCTGACGACGAAGTCCTCGGTCTCGAGCGGCGCGCAGAGCGCCTCCGTCTGCGCGCGGACGGCGCGATATCGCTCGACTGTTGAACTGGTCATCACGCCCTTCTCCATCCGGAGTGCAACGCGGCAGCGGCCGCGAAAGTTCCCTCAGCGGTGGCGTTGCGGCCGCCCTGCCGCCAGCTTGGGAGGCATCGCCTTCCGAGCCCGCCCCGCCGTGTCCGAGCCGAGAAACATTCCGAGTTCTCTCTCCGCGCGCAACGTCACGCACCGCTTTGGTGCCGTGCGCGCGCTGGTGGACGTGAGCATTGACGTCCCGGCGGCGCGCGCGGTCGCCCTCGTGGGGGAGAGCGGCTCGGGGAAGACGACGCTGCTGCGCTGCTTCAACCGGATGGTCCAGCCGGAGAGCGGCGTGGTCGAGATGGATAGCGTGGATGTCACGACGCAGCCCGCGGTCCTGCTGCGACGCCGGCTCGGCTACGTGCCGCAGCAGGGCGGCCTGCTTCCACACTGGCGCGTGCTCCGAAACGTCGCCCTCGTGCCTGCGCTTCTCGGTCTTCCGGATCCGGACGCGGCGGCGGCGCGTGCGCTCGAGCTCGTCGGTCTCGCGCCGAGCGAGTTCGGGCTGCGCTTCCCGCACGAGCTGTCGGGCGGCCAGCGCCAGCGGGTATCGCTCGCGCGCGCGCTCGCGGCCCGGCCCGGCGTGATCCTGCTTGACGAGCCCTTCGGCGCGCTCGACGCCATCACGCGCGCCGATCTGCAGGAGGCGTTCGACGCCGCCCGGCGCGAGACCGGCGTGACGATGCTCCTCGTAACGCACGACCTCGGCGAAGCGGCGCGCCTGGCCGACGAGATCGTGGTGATGCGAGCCGGCCGGATCGAGCAGCAGGGGCCGATGGCGACGCTCGCCGCCACGCCCGCGACGGCGTACGTCGCCACCCTCCTGGAGCGCGCGCGCTCGGCGTCGGCGCGCCTCGTGTCCGCCTGATGCGCGCCGCGCCGGCCCTCCTTCTGGCCGCGGCGTTCGGCGGCGCGGCCACCGCGGCGGGGCAGGGAGCGACGCGCACCGCGGGCGGCGACGCGGAGGCGCGGGGACCGACCCGCACCGCTCAGAGCGACGCGGCGCGCCCCGCCGTTGTCGTCGCCTCGAAGCCCTTCGGCGAGTCGTACCTCCTCTGCGAGCTGTTCGCGCAACTGCTCGAGTCGCGCGGCCTTCGCGTCGAACGGCGGCCCGGGCTCGGCTCCACGGAGGTCGCGTTCGGCGCGCTCCGGTCCAACGCGATTGACGTCTACCCGGAGTACACCGGCACCGGCCTGCTCGCCATCCTCCACGACTCGGTCACCGAGGCGATGGCCGCCGACCCGCGGGCCGTGTACGCGCACGTCGCGCGCCGGTTCGGGGACCGATACGGCGCGCGCTGGCTTCCGCCGCTCGGCTTCCAGAACACGTACGCGATTGCGGTCACGCGAGCGACCGCGGCGCGGCTCGGCCTTCGCTCGCTCACCGATCTCGCGCGCGTGGGCGGAACGCTCGTGGCCGGGTTCACCGCGGATTTCATCGGGCGGCCTGACGGACTCGTCGGGCTCGCCCGCGTGTACGGGCTCCGTCCGCGCGAAGTGCGGCCCCTCGCGCCGGCGGTCAAGTACCAGGCGCTCGCCGCGGGCGCGGTGGACGTCATAGACGGCTATTCGACCGACGGGCTCCTCGCGCGCTACGACCTCGTCACGCTCGTGGACGACCGCCACTTCTTCCCGCCTTACGAGGCCGCGGCGCTCGCCGGTCCGCGGCTCGCGCGCGAGCGGCCGGACGCGATCGCGGTGCTCTCGCTGCTGAGCGGCCGTCTCGATGAGGCGCGGATGCGCGCGCTCAACCGCCGCGTCGAGGTGGACGGCGAGGATGTGCACCGCGTGGCGGCCGACGCGCTGCGCGGCCTCGGACTGATCGGCGCGGGCGGCGCGGTGAGCGCGACCGGCGCGACCGGCGTGGGCGGCGCGGGCGGCGCGGTGAGCGCGACCGGCGCGACCGGCGTGGGCGGCGTGGGCGGCGTGGGCGAACCAGGCCCGCAGGCGAGCGCGACGCCCGTGCGTGCCGGATTCTGGCGGTACCTCTGGGAGCGCCGGGCCGACGTCGCAAGGCTCGCGGGCCGCCATCTGTTCCTCGTCGCGATCGCGCTCGCCGCGGCCGTGCTCGTCGCCCTTCCGCTCGGTCTCGTGCTCGAGCGCTTACGCCGCGCAGCCGAGCCCACGATCGGCGCCCTCGGCGTGCTGCAGACCGTGCCGAGCATCGCGCTCCTCGCGTTCATGATTCCGCTGCTGGGCGTCGGCGTCGCGCCCGCGCTTGTCGCGCTCTGGCTGTACGCGCTCTATCCCATCGCGCGCAGCACGTACACGGGCGTCCGCGACGCGGACCCCGACGCGGTGGAGGCCGCCGAAGCGCTCGGCACGACGGACTGGCAGCGGTTGTTGCTCGTCCGGCTGCCGCTGGCGGCGCCGGTGATCATGGCGGGCGTCCGCACGTCGGCGGTGATCACGGTGGGCGCGGCGACGCTCGCCGCGTTCATCGGCGCGGGGGGACTCGGCGAGCCGATCGTCGCCGGCCTCGCGCTCGCGGACACGCGAATGATCCTCTCGGGCGCCCTGCCCGCGGCGGCGCTGGCGTTGCTGGTGGACGGCCTGCTCGCGCTCGTCGAGCGCGCGGTCGCGCCGGCCCACCTGCGCCGCCGCGCCGCCGCTGCCCCTACGGCACCGCCGTCCGGTACTCCGCCCCCGCCCGGTAGTAATCCCCGATCAGGTGCTCCGCGAAGTACTCCATCAGCATCCGCGTGAAGTACGGCTGGTAGTCCCCGTACCCGTGCGGCTTCCCGGGCATCAGCATGAAATCGAACCGCTTGTTCGCCTTGATGAGCGCGTTCGCGAGCCGGATGGTGTTCCCCGGATGGACGTTGTTGTCCATGTCGCCCGTGGTGAGCAGGAGCCGCCCCTTCAGGTTCGCGGCCAGCTCGATGTTGGTCGGCACCTTGATCTCGTACCGCAGGGTGTCGTCCACGAAGCCGGTGTCGGCCGCGGTCACGGGGTTGGCGCTGTTGGCGCCGCCCGTCCCGCCCGCCGCCCGCCGCGCGCGCGTGCTGTCCGCCGCGCGCCTCGCCACCGTCCGCAACCCGTGGTACTGCTCGCTCCAGTTCTGGTTGTAGATGTTGTTGTCGTGATTCCCCGAGGAGCTCACGCCCACCTTGAAGAAGTCGTTGTACGGCGGCTGGAGCATCGCCGCGCCCGTGAGAAAACCGCCACCCGAGTGACCGTAGATGCCGACGCGCTCGAGATCAATCCACTTGTGGCGCGCCGCGAGCTGCTCGATCCCCGCCTTCTTGTCGGCGAGCGCGTAGTCGCGGAGGTTGTAGTAGCTGAAGCTCTGGTACGCGTTCGAGCGCAGCGGGCTCCCGCCGCGGTTCCCGATCTGGATGACGATGAAGCCGAGCTGCGCGAGCTGCTGCGGCACGCCGCCCGCCGAGAACGGGATGTTCACCGTCTCCGTCTGCGGGCCGGGATAGACGTGCGCGATGATCGGGTACTTCCTCGTCGAATCGAAGTCGAACGGCTTCCAGATGTTGCCGTAGATGTCGGTGATGCCGTCGGCCGCCTTCACCTGGAACTGTTCCGGCGGCTTCCAGCCGAGTGTCTTGAGCGAGGAGAGATCCATCTCCTCGAGGTCCATCACGACCTTGCCGGTGGCGTCGCGCAGCACGGCCTTCGGCGCCTGCTCAATGCGCGAGAAGTTGTCCACGAAATACTTCTTCGTGGGCGACATCGTCGGCCCGTGGTTCGCGTTCCCCGGGTCGAGGAGCGCGAAAAGCGAGCCGTCCGCGTTGACGCGGTAGGTGTGCCGGTAGTAGACGTTCTCCCCCGGCTCGCGTCCGACGCCGCTCAGGTACACGATCCCCGCGATGGAATCCACCTCGACGATCTGATCCGCGCGCCAAGCGCCCTCGGTGAGCGGTTTCTTGAACGCGCCGTTGTGGTCGTAGAGGTAGTAGTGTCCCCAGCCGGTGCGCTCCGACCACCAGATGATGTCGCCGCCCGGCTTGGTGTAGCGCACCTGCGGCGGCTCGAGGTTCGCGTTCTCGACCGACTCGGTGAGGAGCGTCCTGATCGCGCCGGTGGCGAGCGTGATCTCGACGAGCTCGAGGTTGCGTTGCGGGCGGTCGCGGCGCACGAGGCGGAGCTTGTCGGAGCCCGTCGTCCAGTGGACGTTGAGCAGCCGCTGGTCGCGCCACTTCTTGACGTTGACCGCCGAGACCTTGGGATCGCCCTTCTTCCAGGTATGGAGCTCGATCTGCGCGACGTTCTCCTCGCCCGGCATCGCGTACGTGTAGCTCGAGAGCGTGGGCCTCGGCTCCGCGAGCACGTTCACCAGATACAGCTCCTTCACCTTCCGCTGGTCCTGTCGCGTGATGGTGAAGGCCTTCGAGTCGGGCGACCAGGTGACGTTCGCGCGCACGCGCGGGTCGCGATTGCCGCCCCGCCCGCCGCCGCGGCCGCCCTGGATCTGCTCCTCCGTCGTGTCCTGCACCGCGCTCGTGTCGCGGAAGCCGAACGAGTGGTTCCGCTCGCCGTCGGTGGAGAGCTTCACCGTGTCGGCCTTCCCCTTCTCCACGAGGAAGAGATTGTGGTCGCGCGCGAAGACGAACATCGAGCTGTCGGGCGACCAGTTGCGGAAGTCCTCGCCCGTGGCGCCACCCCGGCCGCCGCCGCCCCCGCCGCCGCGGCCGCCCCGGCCGCCGCCTTCCTCACGCTCCTCATCCGGCGGAATCGAGTCGGCGCGCAGCGGGCGCCCAAGTTTCGTGATCGTCTCCGCGGCGAGGTTCCACTCGTAGCGCGAGGCGAGCGCGCCCGTGTCCACGTTGAAGCGGAACTTCTTGTGGTCCTTCGTGAAGATGAGCGTCGTGAAGGGCAGGTTGTTCGGGTCGTACGGCTTCTTGTGCGCTGTGGCGAGCGCCGCGGCGAGCCTGGTGTGGTCGAAGAGCGGCTTCTTGGTCTTCGTCGGCGGGAAGATGAGGAAGAACGTGGAGCCGTTCCGGTCCTTCCAGTTGTACCAGAGCGAGTCCGTCTTGCCGATGAAGTGTGGCTGGACGTTCGCGGTGTAGGTGACCCGCCGCAGCGCCTCGGTACTGAACTTGTTCGCGAGTTCCCAGTTGGCTCTGGTGACGCGGGCGGGCGGCGGATTCGCCTGGGCGAACGCGGCCGGCGCGGAGGCGGCGAGGAGCGAAGCGGCGCTAACCGTCAGGACGGTACGATGCGAGCGACGAATGGCGGACATGCTGGACTCTCCGGGAAGGGGCGTACGCCTTCCAAGATGAAGCGGCTTGGCGGTCTGCGCGAGAGCGGGCGGCCGCGAGCGCTCGCTCGATCCGCGCTGTTGCGCACCGTTTTGCGCCAGGGGCTTGCGTTCAAAGCGGGGAAGCGGGGTATTGTGGCAGAGCACACCTCTCCGTGCAATGCGCGTTCTTGCAGTTTCTCGCGGACCTGACAGATGGCCGATCGTTGGGAGTATTGGCGACCCCGACATTCTTCATCAATGGCCAGCGCTGGACAGGCGACGACCCTGAGGCGGAGCTGCCGACGTTCGTCCGCACGCTGCTCCGGCCCTCTACGTCGAAGTAGCGGAAGCCTGCGCGCCCGAAGGGTGCGCCGATGTGCGCGGATTGGCGTCTGCGCCAGTCTCGCGCTGCTCGCACCGGCTCCGCTGAGTGCGCAGGTCAGGCGCGACAGTGCGCGCGTGCGCATCGTGGAGAACACTACTCCGGCGTGGCTCCCGGGGTGTGCTTGGACGGTCGATCCACGCCCGGTTGTCGAAATCGGACGCGGGCGCGATGAGCACGATCTTCTTGCATACGTCAGCGGGGCAGTGATCCTGCCGACGGGCCGTGTGCTTGTCGGCAACAATGGAACGCAGTCCGTGCTGGCGTTCGATCTGGATGGCCGATTCGCCGGGCAGTGGGGCCGGCCGGGGAACGGGCCGGGCGAGTTTCGGGCAGTCGGCATCGTTCAGCTTCTCGGCCGGGACTCGGTCCTGATCGAGGATCGTGAACCGGGCGGCGGGATACGCGGGCTGACGATCTGGACGACATCCGGAAGATTCGTGCGCCGCTTCGCTGTGCCGTCGAGGGGCCCGAAGGCCGCGCAGCGCATGCTCGAAGCGTTGGGGCGGATGAAGTCCGGGGCATTCGTTGGCATTCTGCGAAGCGGGGGGATCTTCCAGCTTGAAAGCCAGCGCCTTGCGCAGCGACCCTGGTGGCTCGCGATCGTCGGTGCCGACCAGAAGATCAGTGCGACCGTCGGACCGCTGACGTCGCAGGATATCTTCGAGATGATGGTGGACATCTATCCAGAATCCCGACCCGCACCCTACTCTGCCCCCGTAACAGCGCGCGTCTTCGGCGATCGCATCTACTACACGGCGGCAAAGGCGTTCGAGATTCAGCTGTTCGACGCCAGCGGCGCGCTCCGCGAGACTTTCCGTCGCTCGATCAATCCGAAGCGTGTTGACGAGGCAGCCAAGACGGCCTTCCGGAGGTCATTCACCGCCGCGGTTGAGCTGGAAGCACAACAAATAGCGCTGAAGGGTCACGCGAAGAGCGCCCGCCTCCAGCGGCACAACCTCGGAGTGTGGCTGAGAAACGCACCATTCCCCGCCTCGGCGCCCGCCATCTCCAACTTCGTGGTTGACCAGCAGGGTTACCTGTGGGTCGAGGACTATGCGCTCTTCTCCGACACCGTAGCGACCTGGAGCATCCTCGACCCGCGAGGCCGCTATCTTGGCTCGATCCGTCGGCCGCTCGACGTCGAGACGATGTTCGTGAGCGACACGCTCGTCCTCGGCCGTGCGACGGATGCGGATGGTGTCGAGACGATGCGTGTATACCGAGTGCGCGGGCGGTTCTCCTCGCGAACGCAGCAGCGTCCCGGACAGTCCTCGTCGTCGGCAAAGCCGTGCCCGCCCAGTCTGTGATCGTCCGGGCCACCGCCCCATCGAATCGTCTCGGCGCCCCCAGCGCGCTCCCTCGGCGTCCTTCCTCTTCGCCCGGCCCGCGACGCCTCAGCGGCCCCCGCTCGTGAAGGCGTACAGCGCCGCGAGCGCCGTGGCCCAGAAGCCGAAGGACCACCCGAGCAGGCGGCCATACTGGCGCTCGATGAGTCGCTCCATCTGCGCGAACCGGGTGTCCACCTGAGCGAACCGCGCGTCAAGGCGCGCGTCGTTCTCGCGGAACAGGCTCTCGATTCTCGCGAACATGAGCTCGTTCAGCTCGCGCAGCTCGGTGCGGCTGGCGTCCACGGTCTGCATCCAGGTCACGAGGTCGCCGCCGGCGTCTTCACCGAGGGCGTCGTGCAGGCGATGGGAAAGTCGGGCGGTGACGGGCATCGGCGGAATCCCGGCGAGGAGTTCCGCCGAGTGTAATGGTAAGCTCGGCCGGATGCGTCATCAATCGGTTGCGTGACGGAGCATTTCGCCCGGCCGGCAGGCCAGCGACCCGGCTGTCGCGCGTCGTCTGCGCCTGGAGCGCGCCGTACGCGGTCGCCTGCGCCGCCGAGAGCGCGGCCAAACCCATCCGGAGGACTCTTGCGCATCGTCGCGGCAGGTCGGTGATTTGGAGACGAACCACCGGATCCGCAAGACCAACGGAGCGAACCCTGATGCGAAGGCTCGCCGGTGCGGCGCTCACGATCGTATCTCTCGCGTGGTCATCCGTGGGAGCACAGCAGCGGTACACCGACCCGTCCGGCCACCTCCGCATCGCCCTCTCCAAACAGCCGTTCGTCCCCAACGGCACCTCCCGCGGTCCCACCACGATGGCCGAGGGCGGCATCCAGGAGATCCTCGCCCGCCTCGGCGCCGTCGTCCGCGTGGACGAATCGAAGCTCACGCCCGCGCAAGACACCGAGTACGGCGGCTGGAAGCGACTCGGCTGGGCGCTCGGTCACTTCGCGAACATCGTCGAGAAGAACGAGCGCGAGGGCTGGTTCACCGTCGGCCTGTTGGGCACCTGCCCCTCGATGCCCGGACTCGTCGCGGGACTCCAGCATTCGGGGCCGTCGAGGAAGCCGATCCGGATCGGGATGCTCTGGCTCGACGCGCACCCGGACTTCAACACGCCCGAGACCACGCGCAGCGGCTCGCTCGGCGGAATGCCCGTCGCCGTCGCCACCGGCCGTGCACTGCGGCAAATGCGCCTCGACGCCACGCTCGACCCGCCGCTCGCCGACCGCGACGTCGTGATGGGCGGCGTGCGGCTCACCGATCCGCTCGAGCAGGAGCTGCTCGACCGCTCGAACATCGAGCACGTCAGCGTGGACGACCTGCGCAACGCGACGCCAGCGGTCTTCGCGCAGCTCGACCGGCTCAGCCGGAACGTGGACAAGATCTACATCCATATGGATATGGACGTGCTCGATCCGCGCGAGGTGATGGGGCACGGGAACAAGGTCCCGAACGGGCCGTCGAGCGAGCAGCTCGCCGCGCTGTTCGAGCGGATCTTCAGCCGCTACCCGAAGGCGTCGGCGATCGGCTTCGCGACGATCCCCGCGCAGGACGAAGGTGGGCTCTCGCTCGCGGCGCTGAACCGGATGATCGAGGGGGCGGTGAAGGGGGTGAAGGCGCGGGAGACCAGGCCGTAGCTCGCTCGGGGGAGGGGACGCGCTGATGCGACTGCACGCGCAACTCGCCGACATCACGACACTGAAAGTTGACGCGATCGTGAACGCGGCCAATGAGTCGCTCGCCCCGTATCGCAACGCCGGCATCACCGGCTGACGCCGTGCTCTACTCGATCCTCGCCGACCTGGTGCTCGTGGCGCACCTCGCGTTCCTGCTCTTCGTGGTGCTCGGCGGGCTGCTGGTCCTTCGCTGGCCACGTGTGGTGTGGCTGCACGTGCCGTGTGCGGTCTGGGGCGTGCTCACCGAGTTCGCGAACATCGTCTGCCCGCTCACGCCGCTCGAGATCGTGCTCCGCCAGAAGGCCGGCGGCGCCGGCTACGCAGGCGACTTTATCGGCCACTACATCACGGCCGCGCTCTATCCCGCCGGGCTCACGCGCGGCGTGCAGCTCGCGCTCGGCGCGTTCGCGGTCCTGGTCAACGTCCTCGTGTACTGGCGCGTGCTCGCGCGGCGGGCCCGGCGCCGCGCGCGTCAACTCGAGTAGTACGCCGCGTTCTCCTCGATGTAGCCCTTGGTGAGGTCACAGCCGAAGGCGGTCGCCTTCTCGCGGCCCGCGCCGAGCGCGACCTCGAGGTTCACCACCTCGACGCCGAGCGCGGCGCGCACGGCGGCCTCGTCGAAGTCGAGCCGCGCGCCGCCCTTCACGACCGCGTGACCGTTGATCCACGCGTCCGTGGCGCCGGGCGCGATCGTGCAGTCCACGCACTTGCCCACCGCCATCAGGATGCGCCCGACGTTCGGGTCGGCGCCGTGCACCATCGTCTTGATGAGCGGCGAGTTCACGAGCGACTTGGCCACGCGGCGCGCGTCGGCTTCGCTCGCGGCGCCGCGTACCGTCGCGCGGACGAGGTGCGTCGCGCCCTCGCCGTCACGCGCGAGGATCTCCGCCATCCGGATGCATCCCGCCGTGAGCGCGTCCTGGAATGCACGCGCGTCCACCGCGCCCACCACGCCGTTGGCGAGCATCGCGCAGGTGTCGGACGTGCTCGTGTCGGTGTCCACCGAGAGCATGTTGAACGAGTAATGCACGGCCTCGCGCAACATCTTGTCGAGCGCGGCCGCGACGAACGCCGCATCGGTGAAGATGTAGACGAGCATCGTCGCCAGGTTCGGCTCGATCATCCCCGAGCCCTTCGCGACCCAAGTGATCGTTGCCTTCCCCACGCCGGTGGAGAGCGCTTTGGGGTGCGTGTCGGTGGTCATGATCCCTTCGGCGCCGACGAGCGGGTCGGTCTGCAGCGCGGCCGCCATCCCGCGGATGCCGCGCTCGATCGTCTCGATCGGGAGCTGCACGCCGATCACGCCGGTCGAGCTCACGAGCACACGGTCGGGAGTCGTCGCGAACTCCGCGGCAGCGGCTGCGGCCATCCGACGTGCGTTGTCGAGGCCCTGGGCGCCGGTCGCGACGTTGCTGCACTTGCTGTTGGCGACGATCACGCGCAGCCGCCCGCCCTGGATCGTCTCGCGGCCCAGGATCACCGGCGCGCCCGGAAACTGGTTGCGCGTGAAGAGGGCGGCCGCCGCGGCGTCCTCGTCGCTCACGAACGCGGTGAGGTCCTTCGCCTGCGGTTTGAGGCCGCAGTTCACGCTCGCGCAGCGGAAGCCGCGGGGCAGGACGGGCCGATCGTGGAATTGCATTCTCTGACATTAACCATAGACTCTGGAGCAGGAGAACCCCGATGCCCCACGGACGCGTGCTCCGCTTCATTGCCCTGGCCGTTCTGGTCCTCGCCGCCGCCTGCGGCCGCGTCTGGTCCATCCATCCGCTCTTCCAGAAGGAGCAGCTCGTCGTCGAGCGAGCGCTCGTCGGTGCCTGGGCCGACTCCGCGAAGCCGCGCGGCGACCGGTGGGTCGTGCTTCCCGGAGATGAACCCTCGCACGCCTGGCTCCTCGCGATCGCCGACAGCGCGCTCGCGCGCCGGCTCGAGGCCGTGGATTTCGTGCTGCTCTCGGCGTCGGACAGCGCGTTCAACGCGCGTGCCCGACGGGATCCGGCGCTGCGTACGCGGCGCGCGCGCGACAGCGCCGCCGTGCGGCGGCTCGAGAGCGACGCCGGCGGACCGCGCGTCTTCGAACTCAGGCTCGGCCGCCTCGACGGCGTGCTCTTCGCCGACATCTCGCCGGCCTCGCTCGACGACGCCCCGCCGCACCTCGGCCGCACGCTACTCATCCCCGCGCACTGGTTCTGGCGCGTGTCGCTCGAGGGTGAGCGCGTGCGCGTGACGCCGCTCAATGAGGAGTGGCTCGTCGCGAAGATCGATTCGGGCCGCGTGGGGATCGCCCACGAGAAGGAGAACGACGACCTCGTTCTCACCGGGACGACCAGCGAGCTGCAGGCGCTCGTGAGCAAGTACGCCCGCGACTCGGCCGCGTTCCCGAGGAAGACGGAGATCGTCCTCACGCGCGCCGCCCGCTGAGACTCGCGGCGCGTGCCGGCGGCCGCGATGCAGTGCGCTGCGCCGCACGACGCCGTTGACAGCCGGCGCGGGACGCAACCATGTTAGAACGCCTCAGCCACAGTCCGGGATGGACGCGCGAGCTGGGGATCGCGATGCGTGGCAGACGCATTCTCGAACGACCGGCTGCGGCCGGTGGGAGGATGGCCAGTGCAGAGCATCGACGTCCGCTCGTCCGGCGGTGGTGTGCTCGAAGTGGACGAGGCGAGCGCCCCCGGGGTCGAGTTCCTCAAGGGCGATGTGATGACGATTCTGTGGGATCGCGGCGAGCGCGAGATCGTGGCCGCGGCGAAGAAGAAGGGAAAGCCGAGCAGGAAGGCGCCCTGCCCGAAAACGTCCGTGACGAGAAGGAAAAAGAAGAAGAAGTGATCCGGCCGCGGCCTGCGTGAGCGGGCTCCGGTCGCCTCCGGCCTGAGTGTGCGCCACCGTCGCCGACGGCATCGCGAGGAGAGACGACCTCGATGGCGGCCGACGGATTCGCCATGACGCCGGAGGGCGCGATCCGGTACCTGCTCGACCAGCAACTGCTCGACGTTCGCGACCTCGTCGAGGGTGAGGTCCGGGCCGAGGAGCTCTGGGGCCGCAACGAGAATCTCCGTGTCGTCTCCCGTGGTGCGCGAAGCTATTTCGTGAAGCAGGCGCGCCCGGGAGACGAGGACGGCTCCGCGGCGATCGCCACCGAAGCGGAGTTGTACGCGCGCGTGCACGCGGTGGCACGCGCGTGGCCGCTGCGCACTCACCTGCCGCGACTCGTCCGCCACGACCCCGCGAGGGCACTCCTGACGCTCGAGCTGGTGGTCGGCGCCCGCGGCGCGGATGAGATCGCCCGGTCGGACGCGTCTCCCGGAGTTCCGCCCATCGGCGCTGCCCTCGGAAGCGCACTCGCCGCGTGCCACGCGACGCTTCGCCCAGACGGTGAGATTGCCGCCGGTGCCGGCTTCCTGGAGTCGTCGCCGCCGACGGCGCTGGAGATCGCGCGCCCCTCTCCCGACGACCTGCGGGACATCTCCCCGGCGCAGATCGAGCTGCTCCAGCTCGTCCAGCAGCGACCGCACGTCTTCACTGCGTTCGACGACATGCGCGACGGCTGGTCGGCGAGCTCCCTGATTCACGGCGACGTCAAGTGGTCGAATGTCCTGGTGAGCGTCGAGACAACCTCCACCGGGCCGGTGAACGTCTGGCTCGTGGATTGGGAGTCTGCCTCGTGGGGAGATCCGGCATGGGACGTGGGCTCCGCGTTCCACAGCTTCCTGCTCGATTGCGTGCACGCGGCGTCCGATGAAGCGCAGGAGACCCCCGCGGCGGCGGCCACCGTGTTCGCGTCCGTGCTCCCCGCGGCAGAGCGGCAAGTGCGAATGCTGTGGGAGAACTACCTGCGCCGGACCGCGATGGAGACGGCTCTCTCGCACGCGTTTCTGAATCGGGCCGTTCGCTACGGCGCGGCGCGGCTCGTCCAGTCGGCGTACGAATGGAGCGCCGGCGAGGCGCACATGCCGCGCAGCGCGGTGGGTGCCGCACAACTCAGCGTGAATATCCTCGAGCAACCCGCGATCGCGTGCAGCGTTCTGCTGGGCATCGCCGGCGAGGCCACGGCGGCGTAGGTGAACGCGATGCGGGACGCGCTCCTCGAGGTCGCCGAGTCGCTGCGCGTACACGACGAGCGCGCGTTCTCGCTCTTCGGCGAGCGTCATGAGGCCCGGGCCTCGCACGGAGCGATAGCCGCGGATTCGGTCCTGACTCCGGAGGCGACCACGCTGCTCGGCCAGACACTGTACTCGGCGCTGCACTGTCGCCTGCCAGGTGACGCTCCGCCGAACCCGGCGAGATCGGGTGACCGGAAGGGAGCGCTCGATTTCGCCCAGCGGCTGTCGGACGCGAACTGCGGAACCGGGACGTGGCAGTCGGGATGGACCGTGCGCTCGATCGCAGCGGACGGGCAGGTCGTGGCGGAGATCTTCGACCTTTCCTTCTGGGTGAGCCCCTCGGACGTTCGCGCGGCCTCAGGTCCCGTCGAGGCGGGTTGCCCGGTGCAGGTGCGCGTCCCGAAGGAGTACCGTCAGCTGCACTCCGGCTTCTACACGGCCCTCGGCGATGCGGACGAGGATCTGGAATCCTCCCCCTCCGTCCGCGTGTACTGGAACGTCCACCCGGGGGGCGCTGTCGCGCTGACCGCGCAATTGACGGCGGCGCTCAACGAGTCGCGCGTGCCGTTTCTGCTCAAGGTGGCTGACGACCCGGGGTCGTTCGCGCGCTGCGACAGCGCCGTGCTCTATCTCCCGCGAGCGCGTTACCGCGCGACCGTTCCGCTGCTCGCGGCGACGCATCGGCGGCTGCGAGAGTTCATGAGGGCCCCGCTCTCCGCGTTCGTGAAGCGGCTCGCGCACGGCCTCGGCGCCGCGGACGACCCCGGCGACGGGTCGAGCTTCGGCGAGCACCGCTGCCGGCTCGTGGCGGCGACGCTGGCCCGTCCGGAGGCCGCGCTCGCCACGTCGGTGGGCGAGCGGCTCGATGCCGTGCGCACCGCGCTGCGCCGGGACGGGTACGACCCCGCGGCGCTCTTTCTCAATCCGGGCTCCGCCGACGACTTCGAGCCCTTCGACGACCGAGCGCCGAATGCGCATTGATGCGGCCGCCTCGCTCGACGTTGCCGCGTCCATCGCCCGTCATCTCTGCGACACGGCGTTCGAGTACGGTGGGCGCCACGCGTGGGTGGGCGCCACGCAGGACGCCGATGAGGACTCCGGCGCTCTCACGTTTGCGTGTGCGACGCTCGGACCGGATCTCTCCCGTGGCACGAGCGGCATTGCGCTCTTTCTCTGCGAGATGTGGGCTCGCTCGGGCGATCCGCGCTTTCGCGATGCGGCCGAGGGCGGGGTCCGCCACGCGCTGTCGCGACTCGGAAAGGTGCCACGCCCCGTCCGGTTCGGGTTCTACTCCGGGCATGTGGGAATCGCGTATGCGGCGGCGCGCATTGGCCGGCTGCTCGATCGAGCCGATCTCGTGGCGCGAGCGAGTGAGCTGCTCGCCGATCTCGCCAACGATACCGAGGAACCACTTCGTCTCGATGTGCTCGACGGCGCCGCCGGCGCCGCACCCGCACTGCTCGTGCTGGCGGAGCAGATGGCGCAGCCGCGCCTCGCGAGCCTGGCAGAGACTCTCGGTGATCGGATGCTCGGCGCGGCAACCAGGCAGAGCGAAGGGCTGTCGTGGGGCGAAGCGGAGCCGGCTGATGGAGCGGCCCCGCACCTGACCGGCCTCGCCCACGGAGCGGCCGGATTTGGCTGGTCGTTGTTCGAACTGTACGCCGCGACCGGCGAGAAGCGATTCCGCGATGGTGCCGAGGAGGCGTTCCGGTGGGAGAACCACTGGTTCCGCGTGGATCGGGAGAACTGGCCGGATTTCCGCGATTTCGACGGTGAGACTGCACAAGCGCCGTGCCGGGTGGCGTGGTGTGATGGCGCCCCGGGAATCGGTCTCACTCGCCTGCGTGCGCTCGAGATTCACCCGGACGCGCAACATCGCCGGGACGCCGAAGCCGCCGTCAGGACGGCGAAGCGAGCGCTGCGCGATGAGAGCCTCGCGCCCGGCAGTGACTTCTCGCCCTGCCGTGGACTGACGGGAACAGGCGAGTTCCTCCTGCGCGCCGCCGATGTGCTCAGTGACGACGAGGCCCGGGCGATGGTGCTGGAGGCAGCCGCCCTGGGCGCGGCGCGCTACGCGCACACACCGGAGACGTGGCCCTGCGGAGTGGCGCGGGGGAGCACGCCATCGTTCATGCCGGGACTCGCCGGCATCGGCTATTTCTACCTCAGGCTCGCGGTCCCCGGACTTCCCTCACTGTTGCTGCTGAGGCCCGGGCCGGGACACTCCGGCTGAACGTGGGAGGGGCGGGTGTTCGGCGCTGCCGCGGCAGGTGCGGGAGCGCTGGCTCCGGCTTCGCATTCCCCATACGTTAGAGGCTCCGACATCCCGGATGCCGCCGATGGACCTGCGGGACCAGCTTCAGGCTACCCTCGGCGCCGCCTACACACTTGAGCGTGAGCTTGGCGGCGGCATGGCGCGGGTATTCGTCGCCCGGGAGACCGCGCTCGACCGCAAGGTCGTGATGAAGGTGCTCCCGCCCGAGCTGGCGGCGAGCGTCTCGACGGAGCGGTTCCGGCGTGAGATCATGCTCGCGGCGCGACTCCAGCACGCGCACATCGTGCCCTTGCTCGCCGCGGGCGAGAGCGGGGCGTTGCCGTACTTCACGATGCCGTTCGTCGAAGGCGAGTCGCTGCGCGTGCGCCTCGCGCGGCACGGCGAGCTCCCGGTGGCCGAGGCGGTGCGGATTCTGCGCGAGATCGCGAGTGCGCTCGCCTACGCGCACGAGCACGGCGTCGTGCACCGCGACATCAAGCCGGACAACGTGCTCCTGTCGGCCGGGGCCGCGATGGTGAGCGACTTCGGCGTGGCGAAGGCGCTCACGGAATCGTCCACCGTCGCGTACGGCCGCGCGACCTCCGCCGGCCTCGCGCTCGGCACACCGGCGTATATGGCGCCGGAGCAGGCGAGCGCGGACCCGGCGATTGACCACCGCGCGGACATCTACGCCTTCGGCGTCCTGGCGTATGAAGCGCTCACCGGCCAACCGCCGTTCACCGGCCGCACCCCACAGGGCCTTCTCGCCGCGCAGCTCGCGGAACCGCCCGAGCCGATCACCAGCCGTCGCGCCAACATTCCCTCCGCCCTCGCCGCACTGGTGATGCACTGCCTGGAGAAGCGGCCGGCCGACCGGCCGCAGACGGCGGGCGAGATCGTGCACATTCTCGACGACGTGAAGACGCCGAGCGGCGGGATGCAGCCTCAGGACGCAACGGGGGCATCGGGCGCGCGCGCGGCGCTCACGTTCGGGCGCAGGGACGTGCTCATCGGCCTCGCCGCCGTCGTGCTCGTGGGCGCGACCGCCACCGCGATATTGTTGCGCGACCGCACGACGCCGACGGCGTCGGACCGTTCCGGCGCGAACGCGTCGCTCGCGCGCGACGCGAGGGAGATCGCCGTGATCCCGTTCGTGAACGTCGGAGGCGACGCGAACGAGTACTTCGCCGACGGGCTGACCGACGAACTCGCGGACGCGCTCGCACGCCTTCCCGGCGTGCGCGTCGCCGCGCGGAGCTCCGCGTATTCGTTCAAGGGGAAGAACGTGGACGCCAGCGACGTCGGGCGGACGCTGCACGTCGGCTCGCTCGTGCAGGGGAGCGTGCGGCACGCGCCCGGCCGCGTGAGGGTGACGGCCGCACTGGTGAATGCGTCCGACGGTCTCACCCTCTGGTCCCGGAGTTACGACAAGGGCCTCAGGGACGTCCTCGCGCTGCAGAACGAAATCGCGCAGGCGATTGCCGGCGCGCTCAACGTGACGCTGGGCGGCGGGGCGCGCGCGCTGGTCACCGTAGGCACCGAGAGCGTCGAGGCCCACGACCTCTACCTGCAGGGCAACTTCCACCTGCAGAGATACACGGAGAGCGACATCCGGAAGTCTCTGGCGCTCTTCGCGCGCGCGATCGGCACCGATTCGACGTACGCCGCGCCGTGGGCGGGAACCGCGCGTGCGTGGATCAACCTCGCGGACGACTGGCTCCCTCCGCGCGACGCGTATCCGAAGGCGAGGCAGGCGGCGCGGCGCGCGCTGGCGCTCGATTCGACCAGTGCCGACGCGCACGCGCGACTCGCCCTCATCGAGATGGGCTATCAGTGGAACTTCGCGGCCGCGGAGCGGGAGCTCCGGCGCGCGCTGGCGCTCGAGCCGCGAAGCATCGAGGCGCGCGGCTGGTTGGCGGACGTCCTGTGGAGACGCGGCATGCGCGACTCGGCGCTGGCCCTGGCGCGCAGCGCGGTCGAGGTGGATCCGGCATCGCTCGACGCGCCGAGAGGGCTTGCGTATCGGCTGATCCGCGCGAAGCAACTGGACAGCGCCGAAGCGTGGCTCGACAGAGCGCGCGAGCTCGATCCCCAACACAGTCGCCTCCCCGGTGATTTCGCCCAGTTGCGGATGGCGCAGGGCCGGTGGGCCGACGCGCTGCGGGAACTCGAGGCCAGTTCTGCCTTCGTGCCGCTCCCCCTGTCTCAGCGCGCGGTCTGCGAGGCCCGTCTCGGGCGTTCCGCCAACGCGCGGCGGCTCCTGGCCACGCTCGAGGCCGAACGGTCGAAGCGCTACGTGGCTGCCGACCTGGTCGCGAACGGATACGCGGCACTCGGCGATCGCGATGCGGCGTTCCGGTGGCTGGATCTGGCATTCGCGGAGCGGTCATCCGGCCTGATCAACCTGACCGATCCCAACTGGGATCCGATCCGCGACGATCCGCGTTTTCGCGCGCTGCAGCGGCGGATCGAGTCCAGTCGCGGTACGCCCTGAAGCGATGCCGCCCGCCGACCCTCGCGGCGCGCGCCGGGGTCGAAGGACTCGTCAGGCACGCGCAGCGTCCCAAGTGGACGCCCGGCAACGGCGGTCCCTGCCTGCACACCATCGTCCCGGACCCCGTCAATCGCCAACGCATGCTCGTCGCGATGTCCGCCGCCGGCTGCTATCGCACCGAGGATGGCGGCAAGAGCTGGAAGGCGCGCAACACCGGCGTGCGGGCCGAGTTCCAGCCGGAGAAGTATCCCGAGTTCGGGCAGTGCGTGCACAAGGTCGTGCATCATCCGTCGAAGCCCGAGCGGCTCTTCATGCAGAACCACGGCGGACTCTTCCGGAGCGACAACTGGGGCGACAACTGGAAGGAAATCCCCAACGAGCCGAAGAAGGAATACTCCGACTTCTGGTTCGCGATGCAGATGCATCCGCGCGACCCGGACACGGTCTACATCGTGCCGCTCGACTCCGTCATCCGCTGCTCGCCGAAAGCGCGGCTCCGTGTCTATCGCACGAAGAACGCGGGTGCGTCGTGGGAGGCGCTCGAGAAGGGGCTGCCGCAGCGACGCGCGTACGAAACGGTGCTGCGCGACGCGCTCACCGCCGACACGCACGATCCTGTGGGCCTCTACTTCGGCACGCGCAGCGGAAAGCTCTTCGCCTCGGCCGACGAGGGGGCGTCGTGGAAGCCGGTTCCAGCCGCGCTCCCGCCGATTGTCTGCGTGAAGGCCGCCGTCATCGGGCGCAGCCCCTCCTCGTAGTCGGCCGGGCGACGAGACGACGGGGCGACGGGGGCGACGGAGGCAACGACGTTGGCGATCTCGATCGCACTGCCGAACGCACTGCAGCCGCACGCGCGCGGCATGGGCGTGGTGCAGGTTGATGCGCGGTGCGACACGCTCCGCGACGCGCTCGCGGCGCTGCGCGATCGGTACCCGGGCGTCGTCGAGCGGGTGCTCACCGAGCAGGGCATCGTGCGCGAGCACGTGAATCTCTTCGTCGGCGAGGAAAACTCGCGCTTCCTCGGAGGGCTCGCCGCGCCGGTGACGGACGGCGACACGATCGAGATCGTCCCGGCGGTGAGCGGCGGGTAGGGAGGACGATCCCGCGAACACGCTCGCATTCGAGCGAAGTGACCCGGAGAGGTATCAGTCTCCTGTCTCAAAAGCGTCTTCAGCGCAGGTGGCCAGTTTTTTCTTCGCTGCTTGCATTACTGACGAATTCGTGTCTGCGCTGTCCTGATTGTGCGCGAGACGCCACGAATGCGAGACCAAATCCTGCAATTCGTAGACGTCGACGCTGTCGATTGCTGTACAGAAACTGCGTATTGAACAGTGTGCTCGGGCAACGCATCGTGTGCGAGTTGGGGACCACCTTTATGAAGCGACGGGCGTCGAGCGCGCGGGCTCTGCCCTTCTTACTCCGGACATCGAGGTAGAGCGGACATTCTCGAGGCGGGCGTCGGTGCGGGTGCTCGCAGTGCTCAGACCGCGACGATCGTGCAGATCCATCTGTGAAGTCGCCGCAGACTGGAGTTGTGACCCATCTTGCTGTTCCGACGAAGGCGCCCAGCGCGGTGCCGACAGGCGCCGGGCCTGTTCGCGATTCGTGTGCGGGGTTGATGCGGCGACGTCGCAATCCGTTTCATTACCCTTCCAGCAAGGAGTCGAGTATGACACGGCGCAAACTCACGTTCCTCGCGAGCACGGTAGCGCTATCCGGAATGTTGCACCTTTCGTCACCGCCCGGCGCCGCCGCGCGCACGACCGCTTCAGATTGCATCGTCTGCGGGATGTGGTTTGAGTGCCCCGACGTGGCTGAGCAAACCTATGTCTGCCAGGAGTACTGCGACTCGTATCCCGCCGGTTATTGCGAGTGGGATCCGCGGTGCGGAACGGGGATCGCTGTGGTTTGCGCCTAGCACGGCGTTCCTAGCGAGCGACTCCGTATGTCCGCGAGGGAACCTCGCAGGTGGCTCGAGCAATTGGCTACGGTCGTCATAGTGCTTGCTGCGGTGACCGTGGCGGCTGCTAGCCTTCACCGTGAATTCGTCGGGTCAAAAGGCGCGCGCCCGGCCGGTCCGTCCTTTGGTCCACCTACATTCGTTGCGAACTGGGAATCCATCGCGACGAGCGGAACGCCCATTGGAAACCCCGCTGTGAAAGTGAGGATTATTGAATTTGCCGACTTGGAGTGTCCGTTCTGTCGAGCGTTCCACCTCCGGGTTGACTCGCTGCCCTCGCACGTTAGGCGAGACGTCGCACTGGTATTCATCCACTATCCGCTTCCTTACCATCGTTTCGCCCTGCCGAGCGCACGCGCGCTCGAGTGCGCGGGAGCCCAAGGCAGGTTCGGGGAGTTCTTGGATGCGGTATACGCCCGCCAGGATTCGCTTGGTCTCAAGACGTGGACGGCCTTCGCGATGGCAGCAGGAGTGTCTGACCAGTCCGCCTTCTCGCGATGCGCATCCGACACGGCCGAAATCGTGAAGGTCAAAGTGGGGCGCGACGTTGGTGACCGCCTTGGTGTGCGAGGTACGCCGACGGTCATTGTAAACGGGTGGCGGTTCCCGACGGCGCCCGACCTTCCACACCTTGCAGACGCGATTGAACGCTTGCTTGCGGGCCGTAGTCCAGCTCAGGTACGATAGAGGCGTGCGGGTCCGCAGCGCGGCCGGTCAGGAGTCGAAGCGGCTGGACAGATCTTGCGGGTCGCCTCGGTGTGCGCAGCTGTGGCAACGCTCCCCGCACAAGGGGGTGGGCTGATGGGTTGCCCATTTGCGGTTGTTCGCAGGGGCCGATCGCGCTTGCTGGTCCGGTGGGCCGGGGCCGCACTGTGCATCGCGGTCGTGGCGGCGGGAGCACAGGACCCGGTCGTGGCGCGGCCCCGTGGAGTTGTCCTCAGGGTAGTTGACGGCGCCTCCGGTGCTGGAATAGACGCGGCAGAGGTGACCGCGGTCGGCACCGGCGACGTCGCTCGCACGACGCCCGACGGGTTGGTCACGCTGCCGAACCGTGACCGACTTGGGGGTATGGAGGTGCGTGTCCGCAAGCTCGGGTTCACGGTGCTCGACACGTTGTTGCAGCTCAGTGAACGCGACACCGTCCCCATCGTCCTCCGGCTCGTGCGCCTGGCCCAACTCACCGCGGTCACCATCCGGGACACAGCTCCCGGCTTCCTCTCGCCGGCGATGCAGGGGTTCGAGGCGAGGCGCAAGGCCGGGATCGGCCGCTTTTTCCCGCCCGACGTCCTTCGCAAGATGGAAGACCGGGGCCTGTTCAGACTTCGATCCGCGCTCCAGGCACTTGGCTACGTACAGCGCCCCAACCCCCTTCGTCCGAGGTGCCGACCGCAGTACATTCTTGACGGTCGGCGCGTTGCGGACCTCCCGGACAGATTTGACGACACAGAGACGCGGTACTATCAGGCCATCGAGTACTACCCGAGTGAGCTTACGACACCCGTTCAATGGGCCGGACCATCGGCACGCTGCGGCACGCTCGTGTTCTGGTCGCGCGAGCGCTGAGTGTGCGCGAAACCAGACTGTGCACCGTGCTCAGGAGATGCCGGGCGGTCACTTCTGATGAAGCGCGAGGAGCTCGGCGAGATGACGCCTTGCGGAGTCAGTCACTGCGCACGCGCTGTCTTGGTGACCGCTTGCTCGGCGCTTCTCGCCACCTGGCAGCAGGGCGCGCGGGGACCGACCGTCGCCGCCATTGATGGATGCGGCGGTGTTATGGTGGACGGAGCGGCCGCCGCGCAGGGCCCTACAGGAGCTGCAACCTGAGGTGATGGTGTGGCGGTTGGTGGCGTCGCGGCGTCCACTCCGTCAGGCGAGACAGCGGAGGGTAATGTCGAAGATCTCGCCTGTATTGGGCTCGCTCCTTGTCGCAGTGCCATTAGCGGCCGGCGTTCCGCAGTCAATCCCGGTCAGTGCACTGAAACCGGCGAACGCGACGATCAAGGAAGAGTTCACCTCCGTCGTCTCCGTACGTGAACTCGCGGATCGCCGGGTGCTCGTCGTCGTCGACCGGGACCAGCGCGTAGTGGTCGCAGACCTGCGATCGGGTACGGTAACTCAAGTCGGGCGGCAGGGAAACGGACCGGAGGAGTACCGCTTCCCGCTGTGGCTGCTGGCGGTCGCGAGAGCCGAGCCGTATTGCGTGGACTGGCGCGGCGCAGATGGCCGAGCGATCATCGGCACGCCGCTACGCATCACGCTGAAGAAACTGACCGAGCGTGACAAGTAGGTGATCATGGACTCGTTTCCACGGCGCCCCAACCGAATGCCGGACTTTGACTTCACTGCGTTTCCGGCGAGCGTGCCGCCCTTCCAGCGACCAGCGCTCATTGCAGCGACAGACGGGAACCTCGTCATCGCGCGCACGAGGACTGCGAGTGAACGTGTTTCGCGTTACGACGTGATAGATCGCCGCGGCCGTCTCGTGCGTGAGATCACCATTCCACCAAGTGAGAGGATCGTCGGCTTCGGCACTGGCTCGGTGTATGTGGTCTCGACGGACGCCGACGGCATCCAGCGGGTGCGCAGACACCCTTGGCCCTGAAGCGCGGGTCTTTTGATCGCGCGCCTTCTGATCGTGGGCCTTCAAGCGCGGCCGGTCAGCGACCCTCCACCTCGCGCAGCGCCTGCTCGAGCGTCGCGACCAGCAGATCGGCGTCCTCCTCGTTGAAGGGCATCGGCGGCCGGATCTTCACGACGTTGTGATGCGGTCCGTCCGTGCCGAGCAGGATGCCCCGCTCGCGCATCCGGTTGGCGACGAACTGCGCCTCGTCACCGGCCGGCTCCAGAGTCTCGCGATTGCGGACGAGTTCCACGCCGAGGAAGAACCCCGATCCGCGTACGTCTCCCACGAGGGCGAACTGCTCGACGAACGGCCGCAGCCCGGCGAGCATCCGCTCGCCCACGCGGAGCGCGTGCGCCTGCAACCCCTCGTCGCGCAGCACGTCCAGGACGGCGATGCCGATCGCGCACGAGACGGTGTTCCCGCCGAAGGTGCTGAAGAACTCCATCCCGTTGTCGAACGAGGCGGCGATCTCCGCGGTCGTCACCACCGCGCCGATGGGGTGCCCGTTGCCGAGCGGCTTCCCCATCACGACGATGTCGGGGACGACGCCCTGTGCCTCGAAGGCCCAGAAGTGCGTCCCCATCCTGCCGAGCCCGGTCTGCACCTCGTCGGCGATGCAGACGCCGCCGGCCCCGCGCACGTGCCGGTACGCCTCGGCGAGATAGCCGGTGGGGAAGATGATCTGTCCGCCGACGCTCGGGCACGTCTCGGCGATGAATCCCGCGAGCCCGCACCCGTCCGCGCGCAGGCGCGCGACGATCTCCGCGACGTGCCGCGCGTACTTGGGGCCCGCCTCGCGGTCGCCGCGCCTGTGCGCCCCGCGGTAGACGTCGGGCACCGGCGCGACGTGCACCCACTCCGGCGCGCCGCCGCCCCCGGGCCCCGCGTGCTTGTATGGGCTCAACTCGATCAGCGCCGTCGTATTCCCGTGATACCCGGCTTCGAGCACGATCATGTCGCGCTGCCCTGTGTGCGCGCGCGCGAGCCGGAGCGCCAGCTCATTCGCCTCGCTCGCCGAGTTGACGAAGAAGCAGACGCGGAGCGGTTCCGGGAGCGTCGAGGAAAGGCGCTCAGCGTATTCGGGAAGGAGATCGCTCAGGTAGCGCGTGTTGGTGTTGAGCAGCGCCATCTGCTCGGCGCCCGCCCGCACGACGCGCGGATGGCAGTGCCCGACGTGCGCGACGTTGTTGTACGCGTCCAGGTACCGCCGTCCCTCGTCGTCGAACAGGTACTGTTTCCAGCCGCGCACGATCCTGACCGGGTTGCTGTAGGAGATGCCGAGATTCCGGCCGATGTGCCGCGCGCGCGCCGCGAGCGTCTCCGCCTTTGTGGGCGCGCGCTCCGAAACGCTCGCGCCGGCCGGCGCCGGCCCGCACGCCTGGCGAAACACCGCCTCCGCGAGATCGAAGGGAATCGCGGCGAGCCTGGGCAGCGCGCGCTGGATCGGTTCCTGGCTGATCCCGAGATACGCGTTGTCCGGCCGCGCGCGCTGCTGCGAGGCGGCGATGCAGACGCTGGCACAGAGTCGCATCGCGACGAGCCCTTGGAGCGCGCCCAGCTCGGCGTCCTCCAGCGGACGCATCGCGTGATAGCCGCGCACGACGTGCGCAGCGGCGGCCAGCAGATCCGGCGCATCGAGAATCGCGTACGCGACGGCGACGGCCAGCTCGGCCACCGCGTACCCGAAGACCATGTCCCCGAAGTCCACGATGCCGCTCACGCGGAGGCCGCGCCCCCCACCGCCGTCGTCCACCAGCACGTTGAAGTCGTTGAGGTCGTCGTGCAGCGCGGACCGGCGGAGGCCGGAGAGAAGCGGCGCCGCGTGTCGGTCGAACCCGCGCGTGAGCGCCTCCACGGCCGTTCCGATCTCGCGACCACCGATCGCCGAGCGGTGCTCGTCAGTGAGGCGGCGCGCGTGGGTGAGATCCCAGTAGAACTCGCGGTGGATCGCGTCGTGGTCGAAATCCGCGAGTCCGCGACTCACGGCGCCCGCAGCGCGCCCCAGATCCTCGAGCAGCGCGGCCGGGCGTGGCGAGACCGTTCCCAGCGGCACTCCCGGGAGCCACGTGATCGCCCAGACTGAGTGGCGCCGGTCGTGCGGCCCGGGCACTTCGATGATGCTCGCGCCGCTCGCGGCCGGCACCACGCGCGGCACGATGCTCAGGGTCCGCGAGAGGTGCGCCATCGCCCGCTGCTGCGCATCGAGCATCGCGCGGTCTTCCGACGCGTTGGCGATCTTCAGCACGAGGCGATCGCCGGACGTCGCTTGGAGCACGAAGTTCTGGTCGCGCTCGCTGGGCAGCGCGCTCGCCGTCACGTCGAGCGCCCAGTGTGCGCGCGCCAGCGCGCGGGCGTCGTCGGGGCTGAAGCGGGGAGCCTCGTCGAGCCGGGGGAATGGCAGGAGGCGGTCGCTGCCGGGGCGGCCCATGGCGGCCAATCTAGTTATTCAGCGCTCGAACGCGCACAATTGCCGGGCTGGCACAACCGTTCAACCAGGGAAGTCCACCATGTCCACGTTCACCGCTCGCCTTCTGCGCGTCGTCGCCGGCGTCTCGTTGATCCTTCCGCTGTCGCTCCTCGCGCAGCGCGGCGGCCCGCAGCCGCCCCGCGACCCGATGCAGGAAGGGCTCCCGCTCAAGCCGAGCCGGACCATCAACTTCACCACGAAAGTCGGCCACTGGATGTCGGTGGACGTCAGCCCCGATGGCCAGACGCTCGTGTTCGACCTCTTGGGCGATCTCTACACGATGCCGATCACGGGCGGCAAGGCCACGCCGCTCACGCGCGGGATGGGGATGGACGGCCAGCCGCGCTTCTCCCCCGACGGCAGGAAGGTCGTGTTCGTGAGCGACAAGGACGGCGGGTGGAACGTCTGGACGCTCTCGCTCGACAAGAAGGACACCGTCCAGGTCACGCGCGGCAAGACGAACTCGTACGAGTCGCCGGAGTTCACGCCCGACGGGAAGTATGTGATCGTCTCGCGTGGCACCAAGCTCTGGATGTTCCACACCGAGGGCGGGCAGGGGCAGCAGGTGATTCGCCCGGCCGCGGAGCCCGCGGCCGCGGGGCGCGGCGGCGGCGGCGCCGACGTGATCCGCGAGATGGGCGCCGCGTTCGGACGCGAGGCGCGCTACGTCTGGTTCGCGCAGCGGCGCGGCAGCTGGATCTACAACACGCCGATGAGCGACTACGACCTCGCCGTCTACGACCGCGAATCGGGCACGACGAACGTGCGGGAGAACCGTTGGGGCTCGGCGTTCCGGCCGACGCTCTCGCCGGACGGGCGATGGCTCGTCTACGGCACGCGCCACATTGACGAGACGCGGCTCCGCCTTCGCGACCTTCGCTCGAGCGAAGAGCGTTGGCTGGTCTACCCCGTACAGCGCGACGACCAGGAGTCGCGCGCGTCGCTCGACGTCTACCCGGGGATGAGCTTCACGCCGGACTCGCGCTACCTCATCGCGACGTGGAACGGCAGGCTCTGGAAGGTGCCGGTGGCGGAGGCCGGCGCGCCGGCGGAGATCCCGTTCGAGGCCGACGTGGTGCAGGCCCTGGGCCCGGCGGTGCGCTTCCAGTACCCGATGAGCGACTCCGCGACCTTCGTGGCGAAGCAGATTCGCGATGCGGTGGCGTCGCCTGACGGACGAAGGCTCGCCTTCGTGGCGCTCGATCAGCTCTACCTGATGGACTACCCGAACGGGACGCCGCGCCGCGCAACCGACGCCGCGGTGGGCGAGTACCAGCCGGCGTGGAGCCCCGACGGCCAGTGGATCGCGTACACGACGTGGAGCAATGAAGAGGGTGGCGCGCTCTATCGCGTGCGCGCCGACGGAAGCGCACGCCCGCAGCGGCTCACGACGGCGTCGGCGTTCTGGCAGGAACCGGTGTTCTCACCCGACGGCCAGCGCGTGGTCGCGATCCGTGGGCCGGCCCGCGCGTTCCGCGAATCACTCGGCGCCGGCGGACGTGGCGGCGGCGCGGAAGACCTCGTGTGGGTCCCGGCCGCGGGCGGCGAGGCGACCTTCATCGCGCCCTCGAGCGGCATCTCCAGCCCGCACTTTACGAAGGACGGCGACCGCGTCTACGCCTATGGCGGCGGGCGAGGGCTCGTCTCGATGCGGTGGGATGGCACCGACGTGAAATCGCACGTCCGCGTCACGGGCGGCGGTGGTGCGGGCGGCGGACGGGGCGGCGGCGCGAGCTGGCTCAAGATCTCACCCAACGGGGAACAGGCGCTAGCGCAGATCCAGAGCGACCTCTACCTCGTGACCATTCCGTGGGTCGGCGGCACCGAGCCGACGGTCAGCATCGGCGCGACGCCGGACCAGTCCACCTTCCCCACGAAGAAGCTCACCGACATCGGCGCGCAGTTCCCGTCGTGGGGCGCCGACGGAAAGACCGTGCACTGGTCCATCGGCAACGCGCACGTGGTCTACGACATTGACCGCGGCAGGGCGTTCGACGATTCGGTGCGGCGCGCCAACGCGGGCCGCGGCGCCGGCGGGGGCGGTGACACATCCGGCGCGCCGGGCGCGGGTGGCCGCGGCGGCGGCCGCGGCGGCGCGCAGCTTCCGCAGTTCACGCCCGCAGAGACGCGCATCCGGATCACGGCGCCGCGCGACATCCCCTCCGGGTCCGCCGTGCTCAAGGGCGCGCGCGTCGTCACGATGAAAGGGAAAGAAGTCCTCGAGAACGCCGACATCGTCATCACGAACAACAGGATCAGCGCGGTCGGCCGGAGCGGGAGCGTGCGGATCCCCGCGGGCGCGCGGGTGGTGGACGTGAAGGGCAAGACGATCGTCCCCGGCTTCGTGGACACGCACGCGCACCTGCGCCTCGCCGCCGGCGTCCACCGCGAGCCCGTGTGGAGCTACGTCGTGAACCTCGCCTACGGCGTGACCACGGCGCGCGACCCGCAGACGGGCTCCACGGACGTGCTCTCCTACGAGGACCAGGTGACCGCCGGCAAGTTCGTCGGGCCGCGCATCTACTCCACCGGCCCGGGCGTGTTCGGCGCCGAGAACATCCGCGACCTCGAGCACGCGCGAAAGGTGCTCAGGCGCTACAGCGACTACTACGACACCAAGACGCTCAAGCAGTACGTCGCCGGGAACCGCGAGCAGCGGCAGTGGATCATCCAGGCGGCGAACGAGCTCAAGCTGATGCCCACGACCGAGGGCTCGCTCGACATCAAGATGAACGTGACCGAGATGATTGACGGCTACAGCGGCCACGAGCACACCATCCCGACCTTCCCGCTCCAGCCCGATCTCATCCGGTTGCTGAAGGAATCGGGGATCGCCTACACGCCCACGATCATCGTCGCCTACGGCGGGCCGTGGGCGGAGAACTACTGGTATGAGAAGGAAGACCTGCTGAACGACGCGAAGCTGAAGCGCTTCACGCCGTGGGCCGACCTCGAGGGGAAGATCCTGCGCCGCGGCGGTTCGGCGGGCGCGGTGACCACGGGCGCGAGCGCCGGCTGGTTCCACGACAACCAGTACATCATGAAGCACGTCGGAATCGACATGAAGAACATCGTCGAGGCGGGCGGCATCGTGGGCGTCGGCTCGCACGGGCAGCTCCAGGGGCTTGGCTTCCACTGGGAGCTGTGGAACATCGCGATGGGCGGGATGTCGAATCACGACGCGCTGCGCGTGGCGACGATCATCGGCGCGCAGGCGATCGGGCTGGAGAAGGACGTCGGCTCGGTGGAGGTCGGGAAGATGGCGGACCTGCTGGTGCTCGACCGGAACCCGCTGCAGAACCTCCGCAACACGACGGCCATCCGCTACGTGATGAAGAACGGACGGCTCTACGATGGGAACTCGCTCGATGAGATCTGGCCGCGGCAGAAAAAGGCGGGGCCGTTCTACTGGCAGGAGGAAGAGCCGGGGACGAAGTCGAGCAAGCACTGAGTGCTGTCGCGGGTTCGGAGTCGGCGGCGGAGCGGTGGGGAACATTGGGGAGCGGACAACTGGAGAGCGATCTGATGTCTGAAATAACGATGGCGCCTGGCCTGGCGGACCTCGAGTCGTACTTGACCGAGGAGGAGATCTCGAGCGAGATGGACCGCCGCCGCTTCCTCCTGCTCGCCGCCACCGCGGCGGCCGCCGCGGGCACGTTCGGCGTCGGTGCCTCCGCGGCATCCGCGCAAGCGCCCACGCCGAACCCGCAGCAGCAGCCGCCGCCGCTCCCGCCGCTCGGCCAGGGCGAACCGCCCGCGATGCAGTTTCAGGCGTATCCCGGCGGTACGGGCGCGTTCCTGGAGAAGCTCGCGAAGGAGCGCGGGCGGGCGAGCTTCGAGCGATCGAAGTTCAGGGTCGAGAAGTGGAGCGGAGCCGTTCCCGCGAGCGAAGAGGAGATCGCGTTCCTCCCGGTGCATCGCCTCGCCGCGCTCATCGAGGCGAAGAAGCTCTCGCCCGTCACGCTCACGAACATCTATCTCACCCGGCTCAAGCGCTTCAACCCCACGCTGCTCTGCGCGGTCACGATCCTCGAGGGCCCCGCGCGCGAGGCCGCGCAGCAAGCGGAGAACGAGATCAGGGCCGGCCGCTACCGCGGGCCGCTCCACGGCATTCCGTGGGGCGTGAAGGATCTCTTCGCCGTGAAGGGCTACCCGACCACCTGGGGCTCGAAGGACTTCGAGAACCAGGTCATTGACGTGGACTCCGAGCTCGTCGTGCGCATGCGCGACGCAGGGGCGATCCTCATCGCGAAGCTCGCGACCGGCCTCTTCGCGAACAACGACCGCTGGTTCCGCGGGCAGACGAAGAATCCCTGGTTCACGGCGCAGGGATCGAGCGGCTCCTCCGCCGGCCCCGCGTCGGCCACCGCCGCCGGCTGCGTCGCCTTCGCGATCGGCACCGAGACGCAGGGCTCGATCGTCTCGCCCACGATCCGCTGCGGGCTCTCCGCGCTCCGGCCGACATTCGGACGCGTGAGCCGCCACGGCGGAATGGTGCTCGCGTGGAGCATGGACAAGGCGGGACCCATCTGCCGGACGATCGAGGACTGCGCGCTCGTGTTCAACGCGATTCACGGCGCCGACGAGAAGGACCCCGCGACCGTGACCGCACCCTTCCAGTTCGACCGCAACGCGGATCTCTCGAAGCTCCGCATCGGCTTCGACGATCGCGCGCCGAAGGAGTTCGTGGACAAGCTCCGCGAGCTGGGCGCGAACCCGAAGTCCGTGGGCGCGCGGCCGGCCGTCGCCGGTGGCGGTGGTGGCGGGCTCGGCGTGGAGTCCGCCGCCGCGTTCGACTACTACGTGACGAAGAAGGCACAGGAGATGAGCATTGACCTCAAGGTGCTCACCGACTCGCTCGCCGCGGCGGGCGGTCGTGGAGGCGGACGCGGGGGCGGGCGCGGTGGTGGCGGCGGTGGTGGGCGGGGCGCGCCCGGCGACAGCACGGCGGCGGGACGTGGTGGGCGCGGTGGTGGCGGCGGTGGTGGCGCAGGTCGCGGCGCGGGCGAACCTCTCGTCGATCCCGGCCCCGCGGTGGAAGGCACGAACAACGTCAACCGCTTCGCGCGCGGGCGGACGGCGACCGCGCTCGATTTCATCCAGGGACAGCGCCGCCGGCTGATCCTGATGCGCGAGATGGCCGAGTTCATGAAGGACCTCGACCTGTACGTGAGCGGCACGGGCGACGTCGGACTCACGAACCAGACCGGCCACCCGGCCGCGGTCGTGCCCTACGCGTGGCGTGACGACGAACACCCGCAGCCGCTCTGCACGACCGTCATCGGCGCGCTCTTCGCCGACGACAAGATCCTCTCAGTCGCGCACCGGTATCAGGTGGCGACGGGCTGGCACCTGCGCCATCCGAAGCTGGGCTGAGTGAATCGACGCCGGTCGGCGCGCCGCAACCGATCGGCGCACACGGTTTCGCGCCACAGCACCTCGGTGCCGACCGGTCGCGCCGCGTACGCCGAAACCCGGCGGTGGCTTCTGGCGCGACACGGGCCGGTGTGCGCGTACTGTGGGGTCAAGTGGACTCCCCGCAGTCTCACACTCGATCACGTCACGCCGCGTCGCGGACAAACGGCATACGACAGGCGCGACAACCTGGTCCTGGCGTGCAAACGCTGCAACGCCGCCAAAGCCGACAAGCCATTCCTCGCGTATCTACTCTCGCAGCGGGCGCGCGCGGTGAACTTGTTGCGCTATGGCGAGCACCTGAGCGACGGCATTCTCGACCTGTGTCGCCAATTGGCCGGCGATGCCCCGCCGACCGTCTCTTCAAGGAAGGCCGCAGCGCCTCGCATCGTATATGGTGACGACAGCGATGATGGATCACCCTACTCAGACTCGCCGTACCGGACCGGCAAGTAGCCGATGACGGGCCGCGACGCGTGTTGCGGTCGTGATCGCGCTGCCGCAAAACCCACTTTCTCACGCACGTCTCATGCAGACGGTTCTCTCATCCGGAGGTTGCCCCGGTTCACCGGGGGGATTACGGCGTCCTCGGGGTACGTGCTCGCGATCAGCCAGCGGCAGCCGGATGGCTCGCTCAAGACCGTCGCGCAGATCAGCATTCCGGACCCGCCGGCCAGGTAACTACTGTCGCGAGATCCGGATGACGTCGCAGTAGTACTGCACGCGCCCGTCCTGAAACGCCTTCACCTGCTCGATCATCGAGGAGAGGAGCTGGATGGAGCGCGACCACTGGCTCTGCTGCCGGAACGCGGCGCCGCAGCCGCCCCCGCCCTGCGAGAGCGAGCGGATGAACGTGCTCGACGAATCGAGCGGAAGCGTCGCGACGTTCCTGTGCCAGCGGCTCCACTCGTCGTTCTGCTGGAACAGGTACTGCTCGACGTTCGACGTGTAGAACGTCGTCACGGTGGCGCCACGCTCCCGCACCCATTCTCCGACGGCGCGCACGGCCTTGTCGCCGGCGAAGTTCCCTGTGAGCGGCACGACGAGGTTCCGCGTCTCGAGATCCCTGAGCACGCGGTAGTTCGCCTCGCTCGCGAGATACGCGCGGTTCACGCCCTGGCCGTCCGACTCCATCATCAGCTGCTCGTACGACGGCATCCCGCGGCCGAACCCCCCACCGTATCCTCCGCGGCCTTGGCCGAAGTTGTAGGTGAGGGCGGGCCCGGCGCTGTAGAACGCATCGAATACGTACTCGAGCAACCGCAGCTCCTCGTCCGTGAGCGCGAAGTTGTGCCCCTTCATCAGACGGTCCTTCATCGCGGCCAGAGTCTTCCGGTAGAGCGTGCTGTCCGGCGCGACGGGCGCGAACGCCTGGAAGAGCGCCTCGGCGGTGGACGACGAGTCGAGCCCCCTGGGGCGCGCGCGCGAGAAGAGCCGAGAGACGAAGTCCGCGCGATCCGCCGACAGCTCGAAGAGCGCCTTGTACATCAGGTGCTGGATCGCGTTCTGGTGCCGGATGTCCACGATGAACGCGATCTTCGGCCGGAGCGCCACGAGGTAGGTGAAGTTCTGGTCGGGCGCGACGCCCAGGTACACGCCGCCTCGCTTGACGACGCGCTGCAGCTCGGGGATCACCCACTGGAACGACGCCTCGTTCGAGATGAAGTTGTCGGACCGGAAGTAGCCGCCGGGCTCCGACATCTCCGTCATCATCCGCCAGAAGGTGGAGTCGGCGAGGCGGTCCGGGATGCCCTGCGCGGCGGAGAGCCGTGTGGCGCACGCCAGGGCGAGGGCCGCGATCGACGCGATCGCCGCGACGCCGAGTGCGCGAGTCGCGCGAGTGGCGCGAGTGGCGCGGACGGCGCGGACGGCGCGGACGGCGAGGATGCGGCGGACTGCGCAAATGGTCATTGTTGAGTGCTCCGGCCGCGTCCGCGGCGAGGGTATCCTTAGACTATGCACCCGAGGCCCGTTCTGCGGAACCCCGCGACTTCCACCGTGTTCCGCGCGTGACGTCCGAAGCGCGATGAGTCTGCCGCGCACTGGCCCTCCCCACGCGGAGCGGCGATCTTGAACGTCAGCGCGCCCGGAAGGTCATCGCGCGCCTGGAGGAATCCCCCGATGCCGAGTCACTCACGCCTTGCGCGCGGCGCGTTCGCCGTGCTCGCTCTCCCCGCGGTGCTGTGCGCCCAGCGGGCGACCCCGCGCCCCCCGACCGTCGCCGGCCCCGTGGACACCGCGTTCTTCGGCGTCCAGTGGCGCAACATCGGCCCCAACAGCACGAGCCGGATGGTCGCCGTCGCCGGCTCCGTCGCGCGGCCGAAGGAGTACTGGTTCGGTACCACCGGCGGCGGCGTCTGGAAAACGACCGACGGCGGCACGACCGTCGTGCCCGTCACCGACAAGTATTTCGGCGGCACCATCGGCGCGATCGCGGTGAGCGAGTCGAACCCCGACGTCGTCTACGTCGGCGGCGGCGAGACGCCGATCCGAGGAAACGTCTCCCACGGCGACGGCGTCTGGAAGACCACCGATGCCGGCAAGACGTGGACGTACGTCGGCCTGAAGGAGACGCAGTACATCTCGCGCGTGCGCATCCATCCCACGAACCCCGACATCGTGTACGTCGGCGCGCTCGGGCACGTCTTCGGCCCCAACGCCGAGCGCGGCGTCTTCAAGACCACCGACGGCGGCCGCACCTGGCGCAAGGTGCTCTTCCGCAACGACTCCACCGGCATCGCGGATCTCATCGTGGAGCCGGGGAACCCGAACGTGCTCTACGCGGCGTTCTGGCAGGCGTGGCGAAGGCCGTGGCAGCTCTGGAGCGGCGGGCCCGGGAGCGGGATCTTCAAGACGACCGACGGCGGCGAGCACTGGACGGAGATCACGCGGAATCCGGGACTTCCCGCCACCGGCGTGCTCGGCCGCATCGGCGTCGCGGTCTCCCCGGCGAAGCCGAGCCGGGTGTGGGCCATCATCGAGCACGAGCCGGCGGGCGGCGTGTACCGCTCCGACGACGGCGGCGCGAACTGGACGTTTCTCAATGGCGACCGCAATCTGCGCCAGCGGGCCTGGTACTACACGAACATCTACGCGGATCCCAAAGACACCAACGTCGTCGTCGCCCCCCAGGTGGGCCAGCTCTGGTCCCGGGACGGCGGGAAGTCGTTCGGTCGCGGCTTCGGTGGCGGCGACAACCACGACATCTGGTGGGCGAGCGACGATCCGAAGCGGCTCGCCGTCGCTCACGACAACGGCGCGATCCTCACGACGGACGGCGGCACGACCGCCGTCCGCGTCCAGATCCCGACCGGGCAGTACTACCACGTCCATCTCACGAACCACTACCCGTATCACGTCTGCGGCGCCAAGCAGGACGCCGGCACCTCGTGCGGGCCGGTGCGCGTGGCCGGTGGCGGTGGGCGCGGCGGCGGTGGGGGTGGTGGTGGGCGCGGCGGCGGCGCGGCGCCCTCTCCCTTTTCCGAGTTCTACGGCGTGGCGGGTGGCGAGTCCGGGTACGTCGCGTCGAATCCGCTCGACCCCGACATCACCTACGGCGGCAACTACAGCGGCGTCCTCCAGCGGCAGGATCGCCGCACCGGGCTCTCCGAGCGACTCGACCCGTGGCCGCTCAACCCGATGGGCCACGACGCGCAGGACGCGAAGTACCGCTTCCAGTGGACCTATCCGATCATGAACTCGCCGCACGATCCGCACGTGCTGTACGTGGGCGCGAACGTGCTCTTCAAGTCGAGCGACGACGGCAGGACGTGGCAGGTGATCTCGCCCGACCTCACGCGGCACGACCCGCGGACGCTCGGGTCGAGCGGCGGGCCCATCACCAAGGACCAGACGTCGGTCGAGTACTACGCGACGATCTTCGCCGCGGCCGAGTCGCCGGTGACGCCGGGGCTCATCTGGGCCGGATCCGACGACGGGTTGATCCACGTCACGCGCGACGGCGGGAAGACGTGGAGGAACGTCACGCCGAGGGGATTCCCGGAGTGGACGCGCGTCTCGATCATTGATCCGTCGCCGCATCACGCGGGCACGGCGTACGTCGCCGCGAACCGCTTCCAGATGGACGACTTCGCGCCTTATCTCTACCGCACCACGGACTACGGCGCGACGTGGACGAAGATCACCGACGGCATCACGGGGACCGAGTTCACCCGGGCGATCCGCGAGGATCTCGTGCGGCCGGGCCTGCTCTACGCGGCGACCGAGCGCGGCGTCTGGCTCTCGTACGACGCCGGAGGGCACTGGCAGAGTCTCCAGCGCAACCTCCCGCCCGTTCCCGTGCACGACATCGCGCTCAAGCACGACGACCTGGTGATCGCGACGCACGGGCGCGCCTTCTGGGTGATGGAGAACCTGACGCCGCTGCGTGAGGCGCCCGAGGTCGCACTCGCGGCGGGGAAGAACTACTTCTACCGGCCGGCGCCGGTGATCCGCGCCGGCGGCGCGCCGGCGACGGTGATGTACCGCCTCGCGCAGGCGAACCAGCCGGTGACGATCGAGTTCCTCGACGCCGCCGGGAAACTCATCAGGAAGTTCGCGTCCACCGACTCCCAGCCCGGCGCGGCGGGTGGCCGCGGCGGGGGCGAGGGTGCCGCCGCAGGCGGCGGGCGCGGCGGTTTCGGCGGCGCGCCCACGGTCACCACGCGCGCCGGCGTCAACAGCTATCAGTGGAACCTGCGCTATCCCGACGCGTCGAGCTTCCAGGGGATGATCTTCTGGGCGGGTGGGGTGCAGGGCCCGCTCGCCGCGCCGGGGACGTACACCGTGCGGCTCACCGTCGGCGCCGAGAAGCCGATCACACAGCCACTCGTCATCAAGCGCGACCCGCGCGCGAAGGCCACGGACGCCGACCTCGTCGCGCAGCACCAGCTGGCCATCAAGGTGCGCGACCGCGTGACCGAGGCGAACGACGCGGTGAAGACGATGCGGAGCGTCTATCGGCAGCTCGACGACCGCACGCCGAAGATGACCGCGACGAGCGAGTTCGCGCCGCTCGCGAAGACCCTTGCCGACTCCCTCCACGCGGTGGAGGACTCGGTCTACCAGACGAAGAACCGGAGCGGCCAGGACCCGCTCAACTTCCCGGTGCGCCTCAACAACCAGCTCGCCGCGCTGCTGGGGTTCATCGGGAGCGGCGACCGTCGCCCGCCGCCGCAGGCGTACGAGGTGTTCAACGCGCTCTCGCCCCGGCTCGAGGGGCAGCTCGTGCGGATGAAGAAGTCGCTGGACACGATGCTCCCGAAGCTCAACGCGCTGCTGAGGGCGGCGGGGCAGCCGCCGATCGTGCCGACAAAGGACGAGCCGCCGGCGCGGCCGAACGTCGCGATGTGAGCGAGGGCGAGGCGTCGCAGGCGGGGCGGGGTGCTCCGCCGCCGCTCCGCCGGCTCGCCGGCGGCGGACGTTCCAGTTATCTTAGAACTAAGATGACATCGTCTTCAGGTGTGACGGCGAAGACGCGGCGGCGCGCGGCGCTCGGCGCGCCGTCCGTCGCGGACCCCCCGACCGCCGCGGCCCTCAAGCTCTGGGTCGTGCTCGCCCGCGCGTTCTCCGCGGTGAGCGAGGTCTCGAAGGCCGACGTCGAGCGCCACGGGCTCACCGGCGCCGAGTTCGCGATCCTCGAGGCGCTCTACCACAAGGGCCCGCTCCTCCTGGGCGAGGTGCAGAAGCGGATCCTCGTCTCGAGCGGGGGCATCACCTTTCTCGTGGACCGGCTGGCGTCGCGCGGGCTGGTGGAGCGGCTCGCCTGCCCGTCGGACCGGCGCGCCCGCTATGCCGCGCTCACGAAGCGGGGGGCGAAGCTGATGCGCGAGATCTTTCCGGCGCACGCGGCGGCGCTGCACGACGCGATGGCGGGGCTCACGCGCGCCGAGCAGCGCGCCGCGACCGGGCTGCTCAAGCGGCTCGGCAAGGCGGCTGCCCGGCGGCCGGCCTCGGGGGCTTGACAGTTCTTGTCTCATATTCTAGAATCTTAGTACTGAGATAGTAGTGCAACCGTGAACCGTACACCGTCTGCTCGCTGTTGCAGTTCCCGGCAGAAGGAGCGCATCCGATGAAGTGGACCCTCGACCCCAGCCACAGCACCGCCGGCTTCGCGGTGAGGCACCTGATGATCTCGACCGTACGCGGTCGCTTCTCGCAGTTCACCGGCACGGGCGAGACCAACCCCGACGGCACCCTCAAGTCGGTGGAGATGACGCTCGACGTCGCGAGCATCGACACGAATGCGGCGCCGCGCGACGAGCACCTGCGTTCGGCGGACTTCTTCGACGCGGCCACGCATCCGAAGATCACCTTCCGCTCGACGCAGATCGCGGCGCAGGGCGCTGATGTGACGATCCGCGGCGACCTCACGATCCGCGGCGTCACGAGGCCGGTGACGCTCACGGGCGAGTTCACCGCGCCGATGACCGACCCGTGGGGGAGCACGCGCGCCGCGCTCGCCGCGAGTGCGAAGCTCAGCCGCAAGGAGTGGGGGCTCACGTGGAACGTCGCGCTCGAGACCGGCGGCTTCGTCGTCGGCGACGACGTCAGGATCACCGTCGAAGTGGAAGCCGTCGCGGTCCCGGAGACCGTCCCCGCGGCGACGTAGGCTCGGCCCGGCTCCGCGGGGACGCGGCGCCGCCGCGGGCGCGCGCTGTCGGGGCGCTAGTTCGCCGGCTTCGCCCGCAACGCCTTCTTGAGCATCGCGATCTGTCCGAGGTGGTACACGTCGTGCTCGGCCAGCCCCGAGACCGTCTCGGCGCGCGTGTACTTCTTGGGGTCCGGTGCCCCGGGCGACGTGGGCACCTGCAGGTAGAAATCCTCCTCGTGTGATTTGTCGACCACGTCGAGGAGCGCGTAGCGGGCGGCGCGCAGCGCGTCGGTCGTGGCGGTCCACGCCTCGGCGCTCGTCGCAGTCACGGCCGGCCAGTCGCCGCGCTCGGGCATCTTCGCGGCGTTTCCTCTGAGCCGGCTCGCGACCTCCTCGGTCCACGCAACCATGTGCAGGGTTGCCTCCCAGATGGACTGCGCGCCCGCGAGCGGATGCGCACTCGCCTCCGCGGCCGTGACGTCCTCGAGAATCTTCTTGCTCGGGGAGCCGTACCAGGGTTCGCCCGCCCAGATGGTGAGGAGGTGGTCGCGGAGAGTGGCGCGGAGACTCATCGTCGGTGCTCGCAGCAGTGTATGACGTGCATCATATTCCGCGGAGGAGGAAAACGCTATGCGCTTCGCCACCGTGAGGACCATCGGTACGGTCGCCGTGCTGGGCGGCCTGCTCGGCCCCGAGGCCATCATCGCTCAGGGCGAGCCCGCCGCCCCTGCGCCCTGCCACGACCGGCCGTGCGTGCTGGTCTTCGATTGGGGGCCGGGGAAGACGTCGTCGAACTACGGCCCCGACCGCCGCTACGGCTCGGGCGACGATTTCGAGGCGAAGGTGCGCGCGGCGCTGCGCGAGCACGGGATTCGCACGACGGATGCACCGGCCGGCGGGGCACTCACACTGACGCTCCGCATGCGGATGAAGGAGAAGGCGATGTGCGACCAGATGCCGGGCACGAACACCGACTTCAGTTGTACCGCGATGCAGGAGCTCGCGGTGACGTACACGAGCGGCGATCCGGCGACGAAGCCCCCCGGCGCGATCCGCATCTCGAACCGCTGCGGCTCGAACGACCTCTTCATGACGATGCAGGCGTTCGGCCAGTACTGCGCGGACATGATCTGGTATTCGCTCGAGGGCGAGAAGGCCAAGGCGAGGAAGCCGGTCGCGCGCTGCTGAGGGCGCGGCACGCCGCGAGTGGTGCGCACCCCGTGATGGGCCCGCGGCGCGCCGCGTGATTGCGCTGCGTCCTCCGGCCGCGGCGCGCGCCCGGCCCCACGCTCACGCCGCGCGCGCGAACACCTCGAAGATCCCCGCCGCGCCCATCCCGCCGCCGACGCACATCGTGACCATCCCGAGTCCGCCGCCCCGGCGGCCCAGTTCGTGCACGAGTTGCGTCGTGAGCTTCGAGCCCGTCGCGCCGAGGGGGTGACCGAGAGCGATCGCGCCGCCGTTCACGTTCACGCGGCTCGCGTCCATCTCGAGATCCCTGATGACGGCGAGCGCCTGCGCCGCGAACGCTTCGTTCAACTCGATCATCCGGACGTCGCCGAGCGCGACGCCGGCGCGCGTGAGCGCCTTCGGCACCGCCTTGACCGGCCCGATCCCCATCACGTCCGGCGCGACGCCGGCGGTGGCGAAGGCGACGAACCGAGCAAGCGGCGTGAGGCCGAGTGCCTTCGCGCGCTCGGCGCTCATCAGAAGCACCGCGGCCGCGCCGTCGGAGTAGGGGCTCGCGTTCCCGGCGGTCACCGTGCCGCCGGGCTTGAACGCGGCCGGCAGCTTCGCGAGCCCCTCGAGCGTCGTGTTCGCGCGCACGAGCTCGTCCGTCGCGAACGCGATCTCCTCGACGGTCTTCTGCGCCCCGCTCCACGTCACGCGCCGTACGGGGATCGGCACGATCTCGGCCGCGAACGCGCCCCGCTGCTGCGCGGCCTTCGCCTTCTGCTGCGAACCGAGTGCGAACTGGTCCTGCATCTCCCGCGTGATCCCCCAGCGCTGCGCTACGCGTTCGGCGGTGAAGCCCATCCCGATGTAGTCCTCGGTGATCGCCGGGTCGAGCCGCGTGTGGTAGCCCGACATCGGCACCTGGCTCATCATCTCCACGCCGCCGGCGAGGACGACGTCGTTCATCCCGGTCATGATCGCCTGCGCGCCCATCGCGATGGTCTGGAGCCCCGAGGAGCAGAAGCGGTTGATGGTCGCCGCGCTCACGTCCACGGGGAGTCCCGCGCGCAGCATGCAGAGCCGCGCGGTGTTGAGGCCCTGCGACGCCTCGGGCATCGCACAGCCCCACAGCACGTCGTCGAGGAGTTTCGGATCGAGCTTCACGCGCTCGACCGCGGCGCGCATCACGAGCGCGGAGACCTCGACGGGGTGCTCGGCGGCGAGCGAGCCGTCCCTCTTTCCGCGGCCGACGGCGGAACGGACGGCACTGACGATCACGACATCCCTGGTTTGCATCGTAGCGATCTCCCGGTTGTCACGGCCTCCCTGCCCTCAGTCGCCTCAGCACGGCTCCGAGCAAACCAGGGACGCGCCCGTACTCCGCCCAGTTGCCCGCGCGTTGCGCGGCCAACGCGCGGTCGTAGTGCTGCTGCGCTTGCACGAGCAGTGCGGACACGCCGCTCGGCGTCGCACCGCCCGCCGCCGCGCCACCCGCCGCGCCACCCGCCGCGCCACCCGCCGCGCCACCCGCCGCGACGACCGTGTCACGCGCCGCGCCGCCCGCGCGCGCCACCGCGCCGCCGCCGAACAGCACCGCCAAGCCCCGCTCCAGCGTCTCCTCCATCACCACCTGGTTCTCGTGCGCGACCACCACGCGCTTCAGCTCCGGAATCGTTCCGCCCACCGCGCGCAGGTAGATCGGCTGCACGTAGATCAGCGACTCCTCGATCGGAATCACCAGCAGCTCGCCGCGGATCACCTTCGAGCCGCTCTGGTCCCAGAGCGTGATCTGTCGCGAGACTTCCGTGTCCTGGTTGATCCGGTTCGTGATCTGCGACGGGCCGAAGACGAGACTCTGCTCCGGGAACCGGTACACCATGAGCTGCCCGTAGTGCTCGCCGTCCATCCGCGCCACCATCCACGCCGAGAGGTTGTCCTTTCCGCGCGGCGTGAACGGCATCATGTAGATGAACTCCGGAGCCGGTTCGCCCGGCAACCGCAGGATGATGTGGCGCATGAACGCCGTGGCGCTCTGCGGTTGTCCCGCCAGCGCCGGGAACTGCCACTGGTCCTCGCGATGGTAGAACGTCGGCGGCTGCACCATGTGGTAGGTCGCGTAGAACGCCGTCTGCGCGCGGAAGAGATCACCCGGATAACGGATGTGCCTCCGGATGTCGGCGGGCATCGCCTCGAGCGGCTTGAAGATCCCGCCGAAGATGCGCGCGTACGTCCGCACGACGGGATCGGCCGGATCCGCGATGTAGGCGTCCACGTTGCCGTCGTAGGCGTCAATCACGACCTTGACGCTGTTCCGCATGTAGTTCGTGCCGGCCGTCGTGCGCTGTGCGTACGGGTAGCGATTGCTCGAGGTGTACGCGTCGAGGATCCACTTCAGCTCGCCCGCGTCCGTCACCATCAGGTAGGGCTCGGAGTCGAAGTCCAGGAACGGCAGCGCCGTCTTGGCGCGCTCGGCGACGTTCCGGCGATAGAGGACGCGCGCGTTGCCCTTGATGTCGTCCGACAGGATCATGTTGAGCGACCGGAGCTGCCAGGCGAAGAGCACGCGTGAGAAGAACGAGCCGATGGGGACGCCGCCCTTGCCCGTGTAGTTGCTGTAGACGTCCGATTCACCCGCGGGATAGTCGAACTCCTTGTTCCCGGTGCCCGTGAAGACGTAGCTGCTCGTGAGCTGGCCGTAGTAGACCTGCGGGCGCGTGACCTTCAGGGACACGCTCGAGGCGGGCGGCAGGTCCTTGATGAAGAGCACCGGGAGCCCTTCCGGCGTGACCTCGTTCACGGGCGCCAGCGTGATGCCCATGCCGTGCGTGAACGTCAGCCGCTCGTTGATGAAGGTGCGCGTCGGGAGCGACGACGTGTTCAGCTCGCGCGCGGCGAGGTGCACCTGCCGGTACTTGCCGTCAATCATGTAGCGGTCGTCGTGCACCGCGCGGAAATCGTAGTACGTGCGGATCTCCTGGAGCTGCGAGAACGTCTGCTGCAGGAGCTCGCGCTCCCAGAGGCGCACGTTGCCGATGGTGGCGGCGTTCGCGCGGATGTCGGCCATCGTGAGCTGCACGTCGCCGTCGAGGTCGCGCGTCGCGACGCTGTCGAGCCGCCACGCCCGGCGCGTCGCCGTGATGTGGGCCTCGAGGTAGGGCCGCTCACGGGTCAGCTCGTTCGGTGAGACGACGAGCTTCTGCACCGCCCTCGGCACCAGCTCGCGCGCCAGCAGACTCAGGCCGGCATACGAGACCGCGGCGATCAGCGCGAAGCGCACGAGCGTACCACGCCACGTCCCGTACGCCACCGTCGCCGCGGCGAGCAGCGCGACAATCGCCGAGAGGCGGATGCCGGGCAGGCGCACGTGCACGTCCGTGTAGCTCGCGCCCACCAGCGGGCCCGTGGTGGAATAGAGCAGGTCCGCGCTGCCCGCGAACCAGAGGCGGAGTGCAGTGAGGACGAAGAAGAGCGCGAGCAGCGCGCCCGCGTGCCGCGCGGCACCGGGCCCGGCGGACACGCGCCGCGGCGGCAGCACCAGCTCTCCGCGCAGCGCGTACAGCGCGATGGTCGCGATGAGCGACAGCGTGGTGAGCGCGAGGAGCGTGTTGAGCGCCGCCGTGATGGCGGGGAGACGGAAGAGGTAGAAGCCGACATCGCGCCCGAAGAGGGGATCGGTGACGCCGGCGCTCACGCCGTGGAGCCCCTTGAGCGCGGTCATCCAGAGCGAGGCGATCGAAACGCCGAACACGAACGCCACGAAGAGCGTGGCCGCGAGGAGGAGCCTCGGGAAGACGCGCGACAGGTCGAAGCGCCGGCCGTCGGTACCGGTCACCACGAGCGCCGGGAAAGCCCGTGGGCCGCCGAGCGCCCGCCGGACGTTGAAGTGCAGGACCGCGAAGGCGAGAGTGCCGCCCACCACGAAGAGCAGGCCGCGCCAGAGGAGCGAGGTGAAGAAGACGCGCTCGAAGCCGATCTCCCTGAACCAGAGCCAGTCGGTCGCGAAGCCCGTCAGCACGGGCAGCCCGAACAGCGCGACGAACAGCGCGGCGAGAACGGCGAGGATGATCCGGCGTCCGCCACCGCGGAACGGCGGGAAGAGCGCGGGACCGGGAGGCTCGAAAGGGAGGGTCATGGCTCGGAATGGACGATCGCGGTTGGTGTTGTCAGTTCCTCAGCGGTTTCCCCATCTCCAGCATGTACTTGATCCTCGCCTGCGTTTCCGCGGTTCCGAGCAGCTTGAGGAAGGCCTCGCGTTCGAGGTCGAGGATGTCCTGCTCGCTCACGTCGCGGGGCGGCCCGTCGCCGCCCGCCAACACGTACGCGATTTCCTGCCCGATGCGCACGTCGTGCGCGCTCGCCTGGCCCGCTTCCTGGAACGCGAAAAGCGCGTACTTGAGATTCCCCAGCGTCTCGGCGCCGAGCGCGCGGATGGTGCGGAGCGGCGGCGCGACGTAGTCGGTCGCGAGATTCAGCACCTGCGCCTTCGCGTCGGCGATGAGGAAGTCACGGTTCATCGTGATGCGGTCGGCCACGGGGCGGAGGAATCCGATCTTCCGCGCCTCGTGCGCGCTGGTGCTCGTCTGCGCGAGCGCGATGAGCTTGAACGCGCGCCGCGCGGCGTCGAACGGGTCGGCGTCCTCATACGGGGCGAGCGCGCTCGTGAACCGGAAGAGCAGCTCCTTCGTTCCCCCGCCGCTCGGCAGGATGCCGACGCCGACCTCGACCAGTCCCATGTAGAGCTCGGCGTGCGCCTGAATGCGGTCGGCGTGGAGCGAAAACTCCGTGCCGCCGCCGAAGGTGACGCCGAACGGCGCGGCGACGACGGGGAAGGGCGCGGTGCGGACGCTCATCACCGACCGCTGGAACTCGCGGCACGCGCGCTCGAGCGTCGCCCAGTCGCCCGCGGCCGCGAGCTGCGCCACGCCGCCGAGGTTGGCGCCCGCGGTGAAGGTGCGCGGATCGTCGTTGCCGAGGACGAGGCCGGCGAGGTTGTCCCTCGCGACGCGGTCCATCGCGCGCGCGAGCAGCTCGAGCACGCCCTGGCCGAGCGTGTTCATCTTGCCGCAGAACTCGAGGCAGAGCACGCCGTCGCCCACGTCGCGGAGCCGGGCTTCGGCGTTCTCGTCGAGGACGGGCGTCTCCGCGAGCACGATCTGCCCCGGGATCTTCGGGAGCGGCACGCGCGCCGGCGCGCGCGCAGCCGACGAGAGCGCGGCGATCTCCGACGGCGGCGCGAGCGTCGTGAACGCCGCGAGCGACGGAATCATCACGCCCTTCTTCATCTCCTTGTAGAAGGCATTGCCCGCGGCCTCGAAGAGTGGTGGCGCGTCCCTGCCCGCGGCGGTGAACTCGTTCCGCAGCCACGAGATCCCGAGCGCGTCCATCACCTTGAAGGGACCGATCTCCCAGGCGAACCCCCATTCCATCGCGCGGTCCACGCTCGCGATGTCGTACGCCAGCTCGGGCGCCCTGGTGGCGGCGTAGTGTGACGTCTCGACGAAGAGCTTGCGCAGGAAGTCGCCGTACTTGCCGCGGATGCCGCGCGCCTTCCGGATCCGCTCGGCGGCGGGGAGCTTGAGCGCCTCCTCGATGGCGGGAGTGGTGAGCCGCTTCTGCGGCTCGTAGTCGCCGGTCTTCCAGTCGAGGGTGAAGATGTTCTTCCCGTCCTTCCTGTAGAACCCGGCGCCGGTCTTGTCGCCGAGCCGGCCGGACTTCACGAGGTCGCCGACCCACGAGGGCAGCGCGAAGTCCTCACCGGTCGCGTGCGAGAGCCCGGCGGTGACGTGCGCGAGCGTGTCGAGTCCCGAGAGGTCGCCGGTGCGGAAGGTGGCGCTGCGCGCGCGCGCGAGCAGCGCGCCGGTGAGGCCGTCCACTTCGTCAATGGTGAGGTCGAACTCCATCATCAGGCGCATCACCGCGGCCCAGCCGCCGATGCCGAGCCGGTTGGCCACGAAGCCGGGGACGTCCTTGCAGAGGACGATGCCCTTGCCGAGGAGGCGTTCCTGGAGGTGGCGGACGCTCTCGATCACCGCGCTCGCCGTGTGCGGCGAAGGGATGATCTCGAGCAGGTGCATGTAGCGCACCGGATTGAAGTAGTGCGTGCCGAGAAAGCGCTCCTTGAACGAGGCGGATCGGCCCTCGAGAAGCGTGGCCATCGGGATGCCGCTGGTGTTGCTCGAGATGATGGCGTTGGGGGCGAGCGGCTCGAGCTTCGCGAACAACTCCTGCTTCGGTTTGGGCTGTTCGATGATGGCTTCGCAGATCCAGTCGCAGTCCTTGAGGAGGTCGAGATGGTCCGCGGTGTTGCCTGTAGTGATGAGCGCGGCGGCCGCGGTGTCGAAGAAGGGACTGGGCCTGGCCTTGAGGCCCTTGGCGAGCGCGTTCTTCGCGGGGGCGTTCCGGTCCGGAGACCTGGGATCGTCCGAGCCCGGGATGTCGAGGAGGACGACGGGGATGCCGGTGGAGGCCGCGAGGGCGGCGATGCCGTGGCCCATGATGCCGGCGCCGATGATGCCGACTTTGCGGATGCGCATTGGGGAGGGCAGCCGAGGAGCGAAGAGGCGGAGCAACGATTGTTGGTCGGAATCTAGTGCGGAGGGGAGGAGAGTGGCGTTCGCGGGGTTCGCGGCGCTCGGCGCGCGAACGGTCTCATGCTAACCGGGTACGCAGCCCAATTCGGGACACTGCGCTCGAAGCGTGCAGGATCAGGCCACTTTGCGGGAGCGGCTTGCGTGGGCGGCAGGCCGGAGCGAAGATCGGGATTCCGCAGGTGAGCGTTCGCATCAGATGTCGCTGTCAAGCTGTGAAGGCCGCTGTAGAATCCTGGTTAGCAGGTTGCTGAAAAATGGTCGCAAAGACGTGAAGTTGGCACCGGCGCGCCGAGATCCGTGAAGTCTGTGCTCTGCACAACGCTGCAGGCATGCGTTCCGCACCGCTCGATGGTTCGTGGCGGCGCTCGTGGCGGTGCGCGACCGGTGCGCGCTCATGCCGGAGCCGGCGCGAGCAGGCTGCGCAGCCGCACCAGATTGTACGCCGCACTGGTGAACGCGAAGATCCAACTGACTTTGTCGCGCCCTCGGTGATGCAGCTTCCGGAGCAGCCCGACGCACTTCTGCCAGCCAAAGCCTTCCTCCACCAGCTTCCGTTTCCGTTGACTGCACTCGTAGGTCACATGCCGTGTCGTGCGGCCATCGACGGCGCTCCGTCCGCCGCGATAGCGGATGGGGTTGGGACTCACGTGCGGCGTGAAGCCCAGGGCGCGGACGTCGGCGATGAAGCCGGGCGTATCGTAGCCCTTGTCCGCGCCCAGCGTGCGCTGGCGTCGCGTCGGTTCGAGCAGGGTGAGCATCTCCAGGGCCGCGTCGCGTTCGGCGTGATGTTCGGGCGCGCGCACGTCGGTCTGCACGATCAGGCCGTGCCGGTTTTCCGTGAGCACGCTCGCTTGATAGCCGAGGAACGCGGCCCCGTGGTGCGTCTTCCGCACGAGCCGCGCGTCGGGATCCGTCACCGAGCGATGCGTCGTGTTCGAGCGTTTCTCGCCGCGGAAGTTCACGCTCGGATTGCTCGGGTCGCCATCCGACGGCGGCGGGGAGGGATCCTCCATCGGCCGAAAGCTCTTATGACTGGCCCACGCCTCGAGCAGCGTCCCATCCACGGTGAAATGCTCGTGCGACAGCAGCTGCTGCGCGTTCGCCATGTTCAGGACCGCGTCGAAGAACGCCTCCGCGATGTTGCCCGCGAGGAGGCGGTCGCGATTCTTCGTGAACACCGTCGGATCCCACACCGCGTCATCCGGGGTGAGGCCGACGAACCAGCGGTAGAGCAGATTGTAGTCCAACTGCTCCATCAACTGGCGCTCGCTCCGAATCGTGTAGAGTACCTGCACCAGGAGCGCGCGCAGCAGTTGTTCCGGCGGGATCGACGGCCGACCGATGGAGGAATAGAGCGCTTGAAACCGTGGCGAGAGCTCCACCAGCAGGGGGTCCACCAGGCGGCGCATCGCGCGGAGCGGGTGGTCCGCAGGAATCCGCTCTTCGATCGACCGGTAGCTGAACAACACGGCCTGCCGCTCGTCCGCACCACGCATCGGGCACTCGCTGTGAAGGTCGCGCCACGATACTTAAATGATCGCGCGAATACAATTCCCGAAACGCTGCCTTTTTCAGCAACCTGTTAGACCGCACGGCACGAGAATCGGCATGACCCTCTTGTCACGCTTGAGAGCCTGCGTTCCGGATGAACGGGAAATCGCTCCGCTTCTTCAGTTTGCAGCAGCGGGTGGCACCCGTATCACCAAATCGGGCGCGGTAGAGTACTTCAGCGCCGATTCCGAAAACACTGTACTTGCGACCCTTCGCTACAAGAACGGCCGAATTACTCAGCTGTGTCCCGGCCCGGCCCTAAAGGGCAGACTGCAGCAGGATCAGCTTGTCCAGAAGCTCAGTACCGAAGCAGCCCAAACACACGGTTCGTTCGTCTCTTCCCGGGTCCTCTTCTCTGAACTACCCATGAAGGGGGCATTTCAATGGAACGATAGGGTTCGTGTCTCGCCCTGCCCACGAAGCGCTCGAGTCGGAAAAGGGCTTGACTGGTTCGCCAGTCATGGGTTGCCCGGAGATGCGGAACCGCATCTCGGTCCCCCGTATCCGTTCGTCCTCGAAGTGAAATCGTTTCGAAGCCCCAATCCCTTGCTCGAAACGAACCGAGCACAGCGGGACCTAGACACGTATCAGTACGTGCTAACACTGCTGCTACACGGTCGTGTCCGCTACGCTCACTACTCGAGCGGTCGTCATTGGGTCGGTGTAAAGCGACGAGGGCGAATCGAGTATCACCTGCTACATCCGGGCTTCGACACCGGGCTGAGCGGTCGCACAGATCGATTTGCGCGGCGTCGGATGAAGCCTGCGCCGGTCCACTCCACCTCCGACTATTACAACCACCTCTGGGGTGGGGACCGCGAGCTCTGCATTCCAGCCTCACTCGCCGCCGACCTTGCCACTTACCGTGCGCTTCCTGCGGAAGTCACCCGCCGCTTCAACAGAGCATGCTACTGGTACTCCCTCGGTGTGCAGATGGCTTCAGAGCCAGCACTTTCTACTGTGGCCTTCGCAACAGCGGTTGAGTGCCTGTTGCCGCGGCCATCAGCATTCCCATGCCCAAGCTGCGGCAAACCGACCGGTCCTGGTCCCACCAAGCTTTTCAATGAACACGTGAGGCGATACGGCACAGTTCCCACTGAGCTCCAAAGTCGTCGCGAAGCGATATATGCCGCCAGAAGCCAATTGGTTCATGGAAGTCACGCACAACGCGCGGACGAGGAGTTCTTCTCGCCATCGAAGTCATCCGTTGATGGTTTGCTCATCGCAATTGTTGCCCAGCGTAGCCTCATTGGCTGGCTACGCGATCCGAGCCGAACGCACTGATCGCGCAGCAGATGGCGCAGTGCGGCCTAACCCTTCGCTCCACCCGACGCGCTCCGGCCTGCGGCCTCCGCGCGCGGGTGAACTCAATCGTTATACAGCTACTGGCTTGCAATCGACTGTATAGGACGGTACATTGTTGGAGACCCTCCAGCGGAGCGACGTGGTGGCCCAGATTCGGCGCGTGATGAAACGCAAGAACATGCTCATGGACCAACGCAAGCTGAATGCGGCGAAGGCCGCGCTCGGTGCGAAGACTGAGACCGCCGCGGTGGACGCCGCGCTGGACTTGGTCGTGTTCCGGACTGAGGTGTTCCGCGGACTGGATGAACTCGCGGCGGCCGGAGGTGTGGCGAGCATCGAGCCTTCGCGGCGTGCCGGGTGATCTACACGCTGGATACGAACGTGGTCGTTGACGCACTTCGTCAGGCAGAGGAGCTGGATCGCCTGAAGTCCTTCTTGAGCTGGGCGCTTCCCTCGACGGTACTGTCCAGCGTTGTCGCCGCCGAACTCACGGCGGGGGCGCGCACCGACCGGGCCCGGCGGGTGTTGGACGACGCAGTGCTGGCACCCTTCGATCGGCGCAGACGCATCCTCGCGCCCTCGGTGGCTGCCTGGCGGCGCGCAGGGGCGCTGTTCGCACGCGCCGGTGCGACCGGGCTCACGGCCAGCCGTCAGAACGATGCGCTCCTCGCCGCGCAGGCGCGTGAGTGGGGCTGGGTGGTCGTTACGCGCGATCACGACTTTCAGACACTGCGCCCGCTGATCAGCGGGCTCAAAGTCGCGGCGCCGTATCCGCCTCGGCCACGATAGGCGCGTGAGCGGCCGTGGTCAGGGTTAACAACCAGACCGGACACATTGGTAACGGTCAGGTCTCCGATCGGACGGCTTTCGCGTGTCCGGCAGCGCGAGCGCGCCGGCGGAATCGCAGCCGTGCTCGTCGGCCTTGCCTGGCGTGACCTCCGGCCCGCTCGATGACCCAATCCCGCCGCGCTCTCATCGGCGTCGGCGCGCTGCTCCTCGCCGGCGCGCTCGTCCTCACCATCACGTGGGACATCCTCCTGCGCCGGCGCGTCGAGTACTACCGCGACCTGATTGCTCGCGCGCCGCCCACGGCCACGCAACAGCAGGTCGCGTCGGACGCCTATCATTACGGTCACGTCAAGGCGTCCTTCGACAAGCGCTGGGAGCTGGGCGGCTACGCGATGGTCGGCACCTGCGTGGCTGCCGTCGGCGCTGCGCTCGTTCTCCTTCCACTCGCACTCGCGCGCCGACGATCCTCGGCCGCCTGAACCTTCAGGCGCGCCTGCGCTCGGGGTTCCCCCGGCACCGCGCGCGTGACAACTTCAGGTTCACGTCGAACGGGGACTTCCATGCGCAGTGAGTTCGTCCTTGCCGGCCTCGCCGCCGCGCTCGTGCTCAGCACACCCACCCTCGCCCAGGGTGGGCGCGGCGGCGGACGCGGCACGCCGATCCAGCCCGGCGAGCAGTGCCCCGCGGGGACTACGGAGATCCGGCCGCGGAGCTGCATGGCACCAGAGCTGTCGGCGCCGAGCATCCTGGATTACAGGCCGCGCTCGACGCTCGTGGTGCCGGCGCACGCCGTGAGGATGGCGAAGTACCCGGCGATTGATTTCCACGGCCACCCGCAGGGAATGCTGCAATCGAACGAGAGCCTGGCTTCGCTCGGCGCGTCGCTCGACAGCCTGAATGTCCGGCTCATGGTGGCGGCGAACAACATGAGCGGCGAGTCCCTGCAGCGCACGGTCGCCGCCATTGGTGCGTCGCTTCAGATGAAGGATCGCGTCCGCGTGCTCGCGGGGATCGACTTCAGGAACGTGGGGCCCGGCTGGGCCGAGAAGGCGATCGCTCAGCTCGAGGCGGATGTGAAGACCGGCGCCGTGGGTGTGGGAGAGGTCGGAAAGGGATTCGGTCAATCCACGCGAAAGGCCGACGGGTCGCGCCTCAAGCTCGACGATCCGGAGCTCGATCCCATCTGGGAGGCGTGCGCGCGGCTCAGGCTCCCAGTGTTCATTCACACCGCCGACCCGCAGGAGTTCTACCAGCCCCTCGACTACACGAACGAGCGGTGGCTCGAGCTCGCGCTCTTCAGCGGCCGCCGGGTTCCGCCGGAGCAGGGGTTCCCGAGCTTCGAGACGGTGATGGCGGAGCGCGACAACCTGTTCCGGAAGCACCCGAAGACGATCTTCGTGGCGGCGCACATGGGCTGGCACGCGAACGACCTCGGCCGCCTCGGCAGGATGCTGACGGAGATGCCGAACTTGTACACGGAGGTCGGCGCCGTGCTGTACGACATTGGCCGGCAGCCGCGCGCCGCGCACGAATTCTTCGTGAAGTACCAGGACCGCATCCTCTTCGGGAAGGACTCCTTCCAGCCCGAGGAGTACCCCTACTACTGGCGCGTGTTCGAGACCACCGACGACTACTTCGATTACTACCGTGACTATCACGCGTTCTGGAAGCTGTACGGCATCGGCCTTCCCGACAGCGTCCTGAAGAAGGTCTACTTCCAGAACGCGCTGAAGATCACGCCGGGGCTGCCGCAGGCGGGGTGGCCGCGGTAGCGACGCACCAGCCGTCGCGGTGAACAACACCAAGGACATCGTCCCGTCGGCGGCCGAGGCAGCGGGCGGGGAACGGTGCGAGGGCAACGCCGCCGGTACCGCCCCCTGGCCGAATCCCGACGGGGGGCCTATCCGTAGGAGGGAAACCGGGACCTCCCGGCTCCACTCACGAACCCGCAGAGACGCACGATGATCTCAAACACGCAAGGCGGCACGCCGGTCGCCACTGCCCAGCCGATTCCCGCGCCGGCGGCCCCGCCGTCTCCGCAACTCGTCTACCGCGGCCTCGTCTCGCGGGGTGAGATCCTGAACCAGCAACTCCAGACCGCGCAGCGCCTGCGGCAGGAGCTCGTCGGGCAGCTCGCTGACCAGGACCAGACGCAGGCGACGCGCGCGTCCCTCGAGAAACGGGTCGTGAGCGTGGATGCACAGATCGCGGAACTCGACAAGCAGATCGCGCAATCCAACTTGGCCGTCGCGCAGGCCGCGGCGGTGCCCGGGGCGGCGGTGCGTCCGCCTCAGCCGCCCAGGAGCGGCCCGCCCGAAGAGTTCTTCGTCCTGACCGGCCTGTTCATGGTGATCGTGCTGTTCCCGATGAGCATCGCGTTCGCGCGCCGCATCTGGCGGCGGTCGGCGAAGGCCACGGTGACGCTCCCGCCCGAGATGTCGCAGAGGATGGAAAACCTCGAGCGTGGAGTGGAGGCGATCGCGATCGAGGTCGAACGGATCGGTGAGGGACAGCGATTCGTGGCGCAGATGGTCGCCGAGCGGGCGGAGGGGCGGGCGCTGGGACCGGGAGCCGCGGAGCCGATCCGGATACGAGAGCGGGAGAGGGTGGAGGAGCGGCGATAGCTTAGCATCTCGACCGCGTCACCCTCGGCGCCTTCCCGGAGTTCTCGCGCCGTGCCTCGATGCCCCACGACTCAGAACTGTTGATCACCCAGTCGCTCGCGGCGCGCTGGCCTTGCGACGTCTGGCGGCCCACGCCCACTTTCTCGACAGCCGTCCCTCTACCCCGACCTGCTGAGGAGCGCACGATGCCCTCCCTGCACGCACACGCACACGCTCGCGCCCGCGCCACCGTGCTCGTGCTCGCGACGCTGCTTCTTGCCGCGCAGGTCGCGGCCCAGGCGCCCTACTTCCCGGCCGCCGGCGATGCGTGGCAGCGGCGCACGCCGGAGCAGGTCGGGCTCAACGCGCAGGCGGTGAAGGACGCCGTCGCGCTCGCGGTCGCCGCGGAAGCCACGACGCCGCGCGACCTGCTCGAGAACCATCTCCTCTCGTTCGGACGGGAACCGTTCGGCGAGGCGGTCGGGCCCTTCCGGATGCGCGGCGGCGCGGCGGGAATGATCGTGCGCCGGGGCTACATCGTCGCCGAATGGGGCGACCCGAACCGCGTGGAAACGACATTCAGCGTGACGAAGAGCTTCGTCTCCACCACGGTGGGCCTCGCCTACGACCGCAAGATGATCCGCGATCTCAGGGATTCAGTGCGCTTGTACATGACGCCCGTGGTCGCGCTCAGGGGCGCGCCCGGCGGCGGCGCGGCGCTCGTGCCGGTGCCGGCCAACGTGATGGGCAGCGGGAACACGAACACGACCGTCGCCGCGCCGGCGAAGGGCGTCGCCTTCGGTGCGTTCGACCTGCTCGAGCCCTTCGAGTCGGAGCACAACCGGAAGATCACGTGGGATCATCTCCTCAGGCAGACGAGCGACTGGCAGGGGACGCTCTGGGGGAAGCCCGACTGGGCGGACCGGCCACGCGGGGACCTCGAGCAGTGGAAGGTGCGGCCGCGGAACGAGCCGGGCACGGTCTACACCTACAACGACGTGCGCGTGAACCTGCTCGCGCTCGCATCACTTACCGTGTGGCGGCGGCCGCTGCCGCAGGTGCTCAGGGAATACGTGATGGACCCGATCGGCGCGTCGCACACCTGGCGCTGGCACGGCTACGACAACTCGTGGATCGTGCTCGATGGCCAGCTCGTGCAGTCGGTGGCCGGCGGCGCGCACTGGGGCGGCGGGATGATGATCAGCGCGCGCGACATGGCGCGCTTCGGGTACCTGACGCTGCGCAAGGGCAAGTGGGGCGACCGGCAGATCCTCTCCGAGGAATGGATCCGTCTCGCGACAACGCCCGGCGTCAACACCGGCTACGGCTTCATGAACTACTTCCTGAACACGGGCCGTCGCGCGCTGCCGAGCGCGCCGGAGCAGGCGTTCTATCACTCGGGTGCGGGCGCCAACATCATCTACGTGGATCCCGTGAACGATCTCGTGATTGTGGCGCGCTGGATCACGAACGCGCGCGCGCTGGATGCAATGATCAAGCGCCTGCTCGAGACCACGAACTGAGCCGGGCAGTCGTGCCTGAACCCCGCCGGTTCTCCGCGCCGCTCATCGCCGCGCTTCACGCGAGCAAGATCCTCGGCGTTCGCGCCGGCACTGCGCCACATCGCTTCACCGGCGTGTGGGTCGTCGAGGTGAAGGGACGCGTCTTCGTGCGGTCGTGGAACGACAAGCCGACCGGATGGCATCGGGCCTTCCTCGACGAGCCGCGAGGCGTGATTCAACTCACCTCGGGACGCGAGATCCGCGTGCGCGCGAGGCGGGCGACCGGCGCGCGACTGCTCGATGCGATCGAAGCCGCCTACGCCGAGAAGTACGACACCGCGGCGTCGCTCAAGTGGGTGCGCGGCTTCAAGCAACCGCGACGCAGGGCGACGACCACGGAGTTCGTGCCATCGAGGTGATCGGGCGATGAAACCGCTCTCTACACGACCCTGGGCCTGGGCCGTCGGCGTCGTCCTTGGTGCGTACGCCGCGTTCAACGTGTTCCTCGCCGGTGGCGTCGCGTGGATCGTGTTCATCGGGATGCAACCTCAGCCGGCGCGCGCGCTCAGACTGCTGGGCCTGCTCTATGGACAGGGATCTGCTGAGAGCGCGGGTGTCGCCGCGCTCTGGCGCTGGCTGGACTCGTCCTTTCTCCTTCGCGCTCCCTTCGCGGCGCTCGCGACCACGCTCTTCATCGTCTGGCTCTACCGCGCGCATCGGAACCTCGACGCGTTCAGCGCGACGTCGCGTTACCGGTCGCGCCAGGCCGTGACTTCGTGGTTCATCCCGTTCGTCAACCTCATTCGGCCGTATCGTGTGGTGCGCGAGGTCTGGCGCGGGAGCGCGTCGTCGCCAGGCGACACCGTCCGGGCGACGCACTCGCCCCCGTGGCTTCGTCTTTGGTGGACCCTGTTCCTCACCGTCATCGTTCTCAACAACATCGCACAGTGGCTGTTGAGCAGGGACAGGGTGGAAGAGAGCGGCGTCGTCACGACCGCGTTCCTCCTGGGCGCGGCCGTGTCCGCGCTCTGGATCGCGGTCATCTGGCGGATCGAGCGCGCGCAGGGGCTGAAGTTGCGCGCGACGTCCGAGCCGATCGTGCTCGCGGAGCGGCCTGGTCGCTGGTGGGTGCCGGACGCCGTGGTGTTCGCCACGCTGTTCATGGGACTCGCCGGCCTGTCCTCGACGATGTACAGCGCGGTGACTCGGAGCTTCGAAGCGATGGCCGCGGAGCAGGTCGCGCACCGCGCGGCCGAGGCGAAGGCCGATTCGGCGTTGCAGAATCGCGCGGCGGCGCCGGATGCCGCGGTCACGTCGCCGACGGAGGCCGACTTCAGCGGTCGGGGTGTCGAGGGGGGCGTCGTGGGCGAGGTCGTGGGCGGGGTCGTGGGCGGCGTTGCAGGCGGAGTGCCGGGCAGAGTGCCGGGTGCAGCGCCGCGTGAAATCGGAATCCCCAGCGGAGTCCCCGGCGGAGTCCCCGGCGGAGTCCCGGCGCCGCTCCCGCCGCCACCGTCGTCCCCGCCGTCGGCGCCGCCACGCGTGCGTGCAGGCGAGATGCAGGGGAAGCTGATCTCGAGCGCGCGGCCGGTTTATCCGGTCCTCGCCAAGTCGGCGAGCGTGAGCGGCGCCGTCGTGCTCGAGGTGCTCGTCGGGAAAGACGGACGCGTGGTCCTGGCGAGGGCGCTCTCCGGTCACCCGTTGCTGACCGGCGCGGCGCGCGACGCCGTGATGACCTGGACGTATTCGCCGACGCTGCGCGCCGGCGAACCGGTCCAGGTGCTGACCACCGTGACCGTGAACTTCACGCTGTGACAGGAGGCGCGCGGACAATGGCCACGAGTGCCGCCAGGACGGTGCTGCAGTACCTCGCGTCGCTGCCACCGGAGCGGCGTCGCGTCGTCGTCGCCGTGCGCGGGCTCATCCGGAAGCACCTCCCCGCGGGCTATCGTGAAATGATGGGCTGGGGCGTCATCACCTGGGCCATCCCGCTCTCGCACTACCCGAAGACCTACAACGGCCAGCCGCTCTGCTACGCGGCGCTCGCGGCGCAGAAGAACGGCTACTCTCTCTACCTGATGGGGATCTACGGCGACAGGGCGCTCAATCAGTGGTTTCGCGACGAATTCCGGAAAGCGGGGAAGAAGCTCGACATGGGCAAGTCGTGCGTGCGCTTCAAGACGGTGGACGACCTCGCGCTCCCCGCCGTCGCCGGGGTGATCGGGGAGTGGCCGGCCGCGGAGTGGATCAAGCTCTACGAATCGTCACGCGCGCGCACGGCGCGCCGCGCGCGCTGACGCCGGAGCGCACCCGATGCTCGTGCAACGTGGCGTGAACCGGCGCCGGCCGCCGTGACCTCCCCCTCCCGCATCCTGCTCGCGCTCGTCGTCGGCCTCGTACTCGGCGCGGTGGCCGCCGGCGCGCTCACGCCCGCGATGCCCGCGATCGACGTGGTGGGCACGCTCTGGATCAACGCACTCCGCATGACGGTCATCCCGCTCGTGGTCGCGCTCACGATCACGACGGTCGCGTCCACCGCCGACGGCTCGCGCATCGGCCGGATCGGCGCGCTCGCGCTCCCCGTCTTTCTCACGCTCCTCGTCGCGGGCGGCGTGTTCGCGATGGTGGTCGCGCCGCTCTCGCTCGACCGGCTCTCGCTCCCCGCCGGCGCGGCGGCCGCGCTGCGCGCCAGCGTGCAGGCCGGCCCGACCGGCGGCGCGGCGCCGCAACTGCCGTCGCTGGTGCAGCGCATCGTCGAGATCGTGCCGGTGAACCCGGTGAAGGCGGCCGCCGACGGCGCGATCCTCCCGCTCGTCGTGTACGCGATCGCCCTCGGGCTCGCCTTTCGGCGCCTCGCCGAGGAGAAGCGCGCGTCCGTGCTGGACGTGTTTCGCGCCGTGGCCGACGCGATGCTCGTGCTGGTCGGCTGGATCCTCTGGGTGGCGCCGATCGGGGTCTTCGCGCTCGCGCTCGTGCTCGGCGCGCGAATGGGCGTCTCCAGCGCGGGCGCGCTCGTGCACTACGTGATCACGGTCGCCGCGGTCCTCTTCGCGTTCACGCTCGCGCTCTACCCGGTCGCGTGGCTCTTCGGGCGCACGTCGCCGCGACGCTTCGCGCCGGCCGCCGCGAGCGCGCAGGCGGTGGCGCTGAGCGCGCGCTCCTCGCTCGCCGCGCTCCCCGCGATGATCGCCGGGGCGCGCGAGAAGCTCGGACTCGGCGCCACGACCACCGGCTTCACCCTCCCGCTCGCGGTCTCCGTCTTCCGCGTGAACGTGCCGATGGCGTGGGTGGTCGGCGTCCTCTTCCTCGGGAAGCTCTACGGCATCCCGATGAGCGAGGCGCAGCTCGCGATGCTCGTCGTGACCTCGACGCTCCTGAGCTTCAGCGTGCCGGGGATTCCGTCGGCGAGTCTGTTCCTGCTCGCGCCGGTGCTCGTGGACCTCGGGCTCCCCGCCGAAGGCGTCGGGATCCTGATCGCGGTGGACGCGATCCCGGACATGTTCAAGACGCTCGTGAACGTGACGGCGCACCTGACGTCGGCGACGGTGCTCGCACGTCTCGACGCCGGCCCCTCGTAGTCAGCCCGCGCCGCTCGACGCCGGCCCCTCGTAGTCAGCCCGCGCGCAGCGCTTCCATGAACCGGCGCGCACGCTCCGGGGTGGGGCCGGGCGAGCGTGGGCCGACCGCGCCGGGCACGGGCGCGACGTCGAGCACCACGAACGTCGGTCCCGTCGCGGACAGCACCTCGCCGACGCGCGCGCGCCACTCGTCGAGATCGGAGAAGCGGTAGACCGCGCCGAAGCCGCACGCCCGCGCCATCGCGGCGAAGTCCACGTCGCGCGCGTCGCGGCGGCCGAGCGCGCTCCCGGGCGTGGGCTGCGCGCCGGTCACCTCGTAGACGCCGTTGTCGAAGACGAGGAGCACGAGGTTCGCGGGTGCCTCCGCGGTGATGGTCGCCAGCACGCCCAGGCTCATCAGCATCGAGCCGTCGCCGCTGCACGCGACGACGCGGCGCGCGGGCTGCGCGAGCGCGAGCCCGAGCGCGAGCGACGGCGCCTGCCCCATGCTCGACGGCACGAAGACGAAGTCGCGCGCGTGCAGCGGACCCATCGCCATCCACTCGCGCGCGGTGCCCATCGAGGTGACGACGACGTCGCCGTCGGCGCGAGCCGCCCGCAGCACCGCGAGCGTCTCGCGCAGGGGCATCGCGGCGCGCGCGGCGGTCACGCCTTGCCCTCTGCGATGAGCGCGGCGCCCGGCGTCCCGGCGGCGCGGCACGACTCGAGGTGCGCGCGCGCTTCATCCAGCTGCGACGCGTCGGTGATGAGCCGGTACGGGATCTTCCACGCGTCGAGGATCGGCTCGGTGTAGACGAGGCACGTGTCGCCCGGGAGCGTGCTCTGATTGAGGTAGCTCCGGTAGCCGATGATGCTCGGGATGGGGAGCTTCCAGTCGAAGAGCACGTTGCGGAGCGAATCGCCCGACTCGAAGAGGCCGGTGCACTGGATGAGGACGAGCGGCGTGGCGCCGCCCAAGTGCAACCCCGCCGCGACAGCCCACGCCTCGCCCTCGCGGCAGACGCGGACCAGGCGGAGTCCCGGCGTGCCCACGATGGCGCCCTCCCACCGGCCGAGCGTGGAGTCGGGGACGGTGACGACGTGCGTGAGGCGGAGGGAGGAGAAGAGCGAGGAGAGCTGGTCGGCGGAGAACATCGCACCTGCACGCGGAATGCGGGATGCGGAATGTTAACGCGGGATGCGGCGATGCGGGTTCCTGATGTGGAATTGGAACCCGGAATGCGAGTGTGGATTCCGCATTCGCATTCTGCATTCCGCATCGAGAATCCGAATCCAGCATTCCAATTGACATCCCGCATTCCGGATTCCGCATTGCTGTGGGGAGCGCCGAGCGCTATAACTGACCCTCGATGCCCTCCTGCAGCCCGTTCCCCGGCGTCACTTCGGTGCGCGCATGATCAAGTACCTCGGCTCGAAGCGGACCCTGGTGCCGCGTATCGTCGCGCTCGCCGAGGCGATCCGCGCGCGCACGGGCGCCCGGACCGTCTGCGACCTTTTCACGGGGACGACGCGCGTGGCGCAGGGGCTCAAGCGCGCGGGGTTCGCCGTCACGGCGAACGACGCGGCGTCGTACTCGGAGATCCTCGCGATCACCTACGTCGAGGCCGACGCGCAGCGCGTGCCGCGCGACGCGATCGAGGAGAAGCTCGCGCAGCTCGACCGCCTTCCGGGGCGCGACGGCTACTTCACGCAGACCTTCTGCGTGGACTCGCGCTACTTCCAGCCGGGGAACGGTCGGCGGATTGACGCGATCCGCGCGGAGATCGAGCGCGTCGCCGACGACCGCGTGGAACGCGCGATCCTGCTCGCGGCGCTGCTCGAGGCGGCGGACCGGGTGGATTCGACCACCGGGCTCCAGATGGCCTTCCTGAAGGAGTGGGCGCCGCGGGCGTACAACGCGCTCGAGCTGCGGATGCCGGTACTGTTGGAGGGTGCCGGGCACGCCGTTCGCGAAGACGCCAATGCGCTCGCGACCAGGATGGACCGGGTGGACGTCGCCTATCTCGACCCGCCGTACAATCAGCACTCGTACTTCTCGAACTATCATATCTGGGAGACGCTGGTGCGCGGCGACGCGCCGGCGGCGTACGGCGTGGCGCGGAAGCGCGCCGACTGCCGGGCGGTGAAGAGCGACTACAACGCGAAGGCGCGTGCGTGGGGCGCGTTCGAGTCGCTGGCGCGGACGGTGCCCGCGCGGCATCTCATCGTCTCGTTCAACGACGAGGGGTTCTTCGCATATGACGCGATCGTCGCGCTGCTGGCGTCAGCGCGCGGCGAGGTAGCCGCGATGCCCGTGGAGTTCAAGCGCTACGTGGGCGCGCAGATCGGGATCTACAACCCGCGCGGCGAGAAGGTCGGGCGGGTGAGCCACCTGCGGAACCGGGAGTTCCTGTTCGTGGCGGGGGAGGGAGCGGGGGCGATCGTCACGCACGCCAAGCGCACGCTGGCCGGCGCCGCGGCCTGACCTACCACAGGCGGCGGACGCCGTAGTGATCGAACATCCGCTCGTTGCTGACGAGGTGGAGGTCGCCCCCCAGCGCCTGTGCGACGAGGAAGCGATCAAACGGATCCCTGATCGGGGGCGGGAGGCGCCCGGCCCGCTCGGCATCGGCCATCGAGAGCGCGAGCTCCTGGAACTCCTCCAGGGTCACCGCGCCGGAGACGTCGTCGGACACCGCGCGCGCGTGCCGTAGGCGGCCGCGCGCGGCCTTGAACGCGATTTCGTACGCGGACACCGCGCTCACGAACACCTCGTTCGCGCGGTCGTCCATCGCCGCCCTCGCGGTCGCCGTCAGTCGGCGGTCGCCCGCGAACCACCAGAGCAGGGCGTGCGTGTCGAGGAGAAGGCGCATCTACTTTCGACCCTCCCACAGGCGCAGTTCCTCCTCGGACAGCGGCTCGAAGAACTCCTTGCCGACGCGGATCAGTCCCTTCCACCGGCCGAACATCCGCTTGGGCGGCGCCCGCTGCACGGGCACGAGGCGCACGACCGGCTGCCGCCCGCGGGCGATCACGATCTCCTCGCCAGCGAGAGCCCGGGCGATGAGCTTCGAGAGGTTTGTCTTGGCTTTGTGCACGGTCACCACGGCCATTTCCCACCCTGCGGGCGTGTTAGCTAATAAGCTAGCTAGATCGACCCGCCTCGTCCACACCCGCGGCCTCAATCTGGCGCCCCGAGCCCGGAATGCGTCATCTTCGCATTGCGTCTCGTACCGTTCAATCGCCGAGGAACCCCGTGCGGAACCCAATCAGCATCGCTCGCGTCGTGCGCCCCGTGACGGCCCTCGCGGCGGCCGTCGTCCTGCTCGCGTTCGCGCCGTCCTTGCGGAGCGCACCCGCGACGCCCGCGGCCCACGCGGCCCACGCGGCCCACGCGGCCCACGCGACCCCCGCGACCCCCGCGACCCCCGCGACCCCCGCGACCATCGGCGGCGCGGTCGCCGTCGACTCGCTCGGCATCCGCGACCTCCTCGACGTCTCGACCGCCGCCGTGCAGGACCTCTCCGCCGACGGCCGGTGGCTCGCCGTCACGATCTCCGCCCGGCGCGACGGCTTCGGCACCGACTTCTCGCGCGACAACGATCCGACGTATGTCCGCGGCGCGCTGTCGCAGCTCATCGTGATTGACGCGCGCACGCTCGCGCGGCGCGCGGTGTGGTCCGTCAAGAAGCACGTGCGCGCGGTGAGCTGGAGTCCCGACGGCGCGCGCCTCGCGATGCTCGTGCTCGAGGGCGACGCGCTCGCGGCGACGGTCTGGGATCGCGTCTCGGGCAAGTTCACGACGGCCAGGCTCCCCGCCGGGCAGTACGTGGCCGAGAACAGCGAGTTGCGCTGGAGCGAGGACGGCAGGCTGCTCGCGTTCTCGGCGCGGACCGACGTTTGGCGCACGAAGGCTAGGGCGCGCTTCGCCGAGCTGACCAAGGGGCCGATCGTCGCGCTCGACGGGAAGGACGACTTCCTCGAGTGGGACGCGATGAACCGGATGAACGCCGAGCGCGCGATCGTGTCGTGGGACGTCGCGGCCGGTGCGGTGAGGCCGCTGCTCGCCGCCGGGCTCATCGGCCAGTGGACGCTCGCCCGGGACGGCTCGGCGATCACGGTGCAGGAGGACATCACGAAGAAAACGGATTACGACGTGATCGGCGGACGCGAGTGGAAGCTGGTGACGCAGTCGCTCGCAGGCAGTGCGGGCAGTGCGGGCAGTGCGGGCGGTGCGGGCGGTGCGGGCGGCCCGACCAGCGCGGGCGGCGCGGCCGCCCCGGCGCGCACGCTCTTCCCGACACTGAAGAACACGACGCTCATCTGGGCCGAGGACGGCCGGCAGTATGCCTATGGACGCGACGGCCGCGTGTACGTGGGAACGATCGCCGACACGAACCGCAGGCAGATCCTCGGTGCCACCGGTCCCGTGCGTGAGGGCGCGGCCGCCGACACGAGCGCCGCCGCGCGCGCGCAGCGTGACAAGGAGCGCTTCACCGCCGTCCGGTGGAGCCCCGCGGGCGACGCGATCCTCGCCTCGAACCGCGAAGGGCTCTGGGTGGTGAACGTCGCCAGCGCCGAAAAGGAGATGATCGCGGCGCTCCCCGACTCCGCGTCGCTCGCCCCGCGCCCGCAGGTCACCGCGTGGAGCCAGGACGGCCGCTACCTCTACCTCAACGTGAACTCCCGCACGATGTGGGAGCGCTCGATCGTCCGCTACGACCGGCAGGCCAGGCAGCAGGCGCCGCTCGTGAAGGATGGCCGCCTCTACAGCGGGCTCCGCCTCTCGAAGGACGGCTCCACCGCGGTGCTCGGCATCGCCGAGGGCAACCACGTCGCCGACGTGTACGTCGCCGACGCCGCGCTCGGCGGGATGAGGCGCGCCGTGGAGAGCAACCCGCAGCTCGCGCAGAAACCGATCGCGAAGACGGAGCTGCTCTCATACCTCGACGCCGACGGCAAGACGCGCTACGGCGTGCTGCACTATCCGGCGGACTACGCGAAGGGCACGCGCTATCCCACGGTGTTCATCATCTACGAGGACTTCTTCGACGACTCGTGGGACGCGGTCGCCAACCTGCTCGCGGCGCACGGGTACGCGGTGGTGAAGCCCAGCGTGGGGTTCGAGATCGGGTATCCGGGCGAGGCGTGGGCGAAGGGCGTCACGGCCGCGGCGAACGCGGTGATCACGATGGGCGTCGCCGACAGCGCGCGCCTCGGCGTGCACGGCACGAGCTACGGCGGCTACGCGACCAACCTGCTCGTGACGCAGACCAACCGCTTCAAGGCCGCGATCAACATCAGCGGGAAGGTGGACATCATCTCGTTCTACACCGACAGTCCGCGGCTCGGCGTGCGCAACATCCACGCGGCGGAGAAGAGCCAGGACCGGATCGGCGCGACGCTCTGGCAGCAGCCGCAGAAGTACGTGCAGCACTCCGCAGTGATGTTCGCCGACCGGATCACGACGCCGCTGCTGCTGCTCACGGGCGGGATGGACCACAACGTGCCGGAGTTGAACACGCGCGAGATGTACTACGCGCTCCGGCGGCTCGGGAAGACGGTGACCTGGGTGAGCTACACGAACGGCGGGCACGGCATCCCGACGACGACGGAGCGCGAGTTCACCGACTGGCACCAGCGGGTGCTGGACTGGTACGCGAAGTACCTCGCCGGGAAGAAGGCGGCGGCGACGTCGGATGGATCGAAGGACTGACGCCGCCCGGGGCTTTCGGGGGGTGTTCGCCTCGTGCTTGACAGCCCCCGGGGTGTGAAGCTCTAATAGACGCTCTGAACCAGAGCCGGGGCGACCGCGGCACTTCTGACTGCATGCTCATCCTCCCACGTGACGCACTTGCGCGGACCTTCGCTGCCGTCGCCACCGGCGATTTCGCCGATGTCCCCGGCACCGCCGCGCGCAGGCGCCTGCTGCGACGCGCGTTCACGATCATCGAGCTGATCGCCGTCACGACGGTGATAGGGGCGCTCGCGGGGCTGGCGGTCCCGAGGTTCCGCGGCGTGCTGGAGCGGGCGAAGATCGCGCACGCGATGTCCGACCTGCACACCCTGCAGATCGAGCTCGCCGCGCACGACTCGCTGCCGGACACGCTGGCGGGGATCGGTCGGACGGGCATGCTCGATCCGTGGGGCTTCCCCTACGTTTACTACAAGTTCCCCCCGGGTCCCGGCAACCCTCCCGGCGCGCGCAAGGACCGATTCCTCGTCCCCGTCAACTCGACGTACGACCTCTACAGCATAGGGCCGGACGGCGACACCTCCGCCGCGTTCACGGCGAGCAAGAGCCGGGACGACGTCGTGCGCGCGAACGACGGGGATTACCTGGGCCTCGCGTCCAAGTTCTGAGCGCGCGATGAGAATCCGCCTGCCGCTGACGCTCCAGACCAGGGTTGGTCGCCGAATCGCCCTGCTCTTCGTGGTGAGCGCGCTCGTGCCGATCGCGGTGCTGTTCGTGATCGGCTACGTGCAGGTGAGGGGCGAGCTCGTGGCGCAGGCGCGCGCGCAGCTCGGACAGGCGGCGAAGAACATCGGCATGGGCCTCGTGGATCAGTTGAACAGCGCGGACATCGTGATCTCGGACGCCGCCCTGGAACTCCGCGGCGGAGGGGCGGGACCGCGCGAGGGCAGCGCCGCGGGCCGGGCATTGCGCGCGACGTTCGCCTCGCTCGCGGTCGTGAATCGCGCGGGGCGCCGGGTCCTGTGGGGCGAGTCGCCGCCGAATGTCACTCTCTCGCCGGCGGACCGGCGATGGATCGGCGACGGCCGTCACCTGCTCCGGGTTGACAGCGTTGGGCCGAACGTCTGGATCGTGATTCGGCACGAAGACGGCGCGCAGGTATGGGCTGCCGTGAGCCGGACTCACCTTATGCGCGGCTTGCCCGAGCGCGCCCGGGTGGGCGTGACCGACACGCGCGTCTGCGTCCGCGCCGAGGGCGTGTCGCTCCCCCTCGTGTGCCAGGTCGCGCCGGCATCGGTGGAGCAGGTGGCCTCCCCCCCCTGGGACCTCTTCCTCGCCTATCGCTTCGCGGCGCCGCCGTGGCACGTCGAGGTGAAGGAGAACCTCGACGTGGTGCTCGGCCCCATCGAGGATTTCCGTCTCACGTTTCTTCTCAGCACGATCGCGCTCCTCGGCCTCGTCGTCTTCCTGAGCAGTTTTCAGGTGCGGCGGAGCCTGAACCCGCTCGCGGCGCTTGGCGAGGGCACGCGCCGCGTCGCCCGGCGCGACTTCACCAGCCCCGTGTCGGTGTCGAGCCGGGACGAGTTTGGGGACCTCGCGACGTCGTTCAACCAGATGGCCGGGGAGATCAACCAGCACTTTCGCACGATGACCGCGGCGAGCGCGATTGACCAAGCGGCGCTGGCGGGGCGTCGGGCCGAGGAGGTCGCCGCGACGGCCGCTGGACGGCTGCGCGACGCCATCGGCTGCGCCTCGGTGGACGTCTACGTCTCGGGCGAACGGCCGGAGGATGCGTGGCGCCGCGTGCGCGGCCCCACCGACACGGTCGAGGGTGTCGAAGTGGTTGACCGGCCGGCCGCGAGAGCGGAGGCGCGCCTGCGCGCGGCGAGGGGGCGGTGGCTGGGCCGGAGCGATGTGGACCTCGGCTGGTTCTCGGCGACGGGAAACGGGGCGCCGACCGTCTTTCCTCTCGTCAGCCAGGAGGAACTCGTCGGCCTCGTCGCGCTGCACGCCGACGGGGCCCTGTCCGACGAGCGGCTGTCGGTCGCGCGCCGGCTGGCCGACCAGCTCACGGTCGGCCTCTCCAATGCGCGGCTCATCGTCCGGTTGAACGCGCTGAGCTTCGGCGCGCTGACCGCGCTCGCGCGCACTGTGGACGCCAATTCGCACTGGACGGCGGGCCACTCGGAGCGCGTCACGTCCATGAGCCTGCGGATCGCCGATCGCCTCGCGCTGCCGGAGAAGGACATGGACACGCTCCACCGGGGCGGGCTGCTGCACGACATCGGCAAGATCGGCGTCCCCTACGACATCCTCGACTATCCGGGCCCGCTCGATCCACAGAAGCTGGCGCTCGTGCAGTCGCACCCCGCGCTCGGCGCGCAGATCCTGACCCCGATCACCGCGTTCGCGGAGGCCATTCCGATCGTTCGCTCTCACCACGAGAAGATGGATGGCACCGGGTATCCGGATGGCCTCAAGGGCAACGAGATTGCCTTCCTCGCTCGTCTGCTGGCCGTCTCGGACGTCTACGACGCGCTCGTTTCCGATCGCCCCTATCGTGTCGGGTGGTCAACCGAGGCCGCGGTCAACCTCATCAAGGCCGAGACCGGCACGCACTTCGACCCACAGATGGTGGAGGTCTTCCTCCGGGTTCTGGAGCGCGAAGGGGATTCGGCCCGCTTCACTCTTGCGCAGCAGGAAGCCACGGTGACGGCCTCATGAACAGCGTCCCGGAAGTGAGCGGGCCCGCGCGCCGCGGCAAGCGGGCTCGCCGGTGGAGAGTCGGGACCTTCGTGGTCCTCGTGCTGTCCGTTGCGACGCTGGTGGTCGTCGTCCTTCTTTCGCCCCTTCGGGTCGCGGACACGTTGCCCGCGACGGTCCACGGCGTCTGGCGCACGGATGCTCCCGCCTACGCGGACCGTCGGTTCGAACTGCGGGAACACAGCGTCACCTTCCAGGTCGGCCAGAAGGCAATCGCCGTGACGCGGCACGAGATCGCGCAGGTGCGGGAGTCCGTGGACCGGGCGGGGACGCGGTACGTCGTGCAGTATCTCGCCGGCAGCGATTCGGCGACCAGCGCGCCGCTCGACTTCGAGTTCATCTATCGCCCGGTGATCCCCTCGGAGATCGTGTTCGTGAACCAGCGAGGGATCGTGTGGAGACGTGTGCCGCTGGTGAAGCGGGAAGCGCCTTCGCCCCCTCCGACGGACGCACCGGATAAGCCAGGCGAACCGATCAAGAAACGCCCCTGAGCCGGCCCGCGGCGCGTCTCGCGCGGGTGACCACGATGCCGCTGATCTCGAAATCGAAGTATCTGTCGGGGCTCGCCTGCCACCGGCTGCTCTGGCACGAGGTGCACGCGGGCGACCTTCCGGAACTCGCGCCCGGCCTCGAGACGCAGTTCCGGCTGGAGCAGGGGATGGCGGTCGAGGAGCGCGCGCGCGCCGGGTTTCCGGGCGGGGTGCTCGTCCGGTCGCCGGATTTCGCGATGGAGCAGCGCCTCGAGGAAACGGCCCGCGCGCTCGCGAGCGGCGCGAGCGCGGTGTTCGAGGCGACCGTCGCGGCCGGCGGCGCGGTCGCGAGCGTGGACATCCTCCGCCGCGCGAAGGACGGCTGGGAGCTGATCGAGGTCAAGCAGTCCACGAGCGTCCGCGACGACGACCTCCCCGACGTCGCGATGCAACTCTGGGTCGCGCGCGCGGCCGGGCTCACGGTGCCGCGCGCCTACCTGATGCACCTCAACAAGGACGCGCGCGCGCCGGCCCTCGAGCGCCTCTTCGTGATCGAGGAGGTGACGAAGGACGTGACGTCGCTCCTGGCCGGCGTGCCGGGCGACATCGCGGCCCAGCGCGCGATGCTCGCGGCCGGCACGCCCCCCGCGGCCGCGCTCGTGCGCCCCTGCCGGAAGCCCGCGCCCTGCCCGCTCTTCGCGCACTGCTGGCCCCGGTGGCCCGAGCACCACGTGAGCACGCTCTACCAGGTGCGCTGGAAGCAGGTCGAGAAGTTCCTCGCCGAAGGTCGCGAGACGGTGGACCAGCTCGACGAGATGGCCACGCGGTACCAGGAGGCGCGGCGCCAGATTCGCGCGGTCCGCGAGCGGCGCCGCATCGTCGAGGACGGCCTCGCCGCGGCGCTCGACGCACTCAAGCCGCCGGTGGCGTGGCTCGACTTCGAGACGGTCGGGCTCGCGATCCCGGCCTGGCCGCTGGCCGCGCCGCACGAGCAGGTGCCGGTGCAGTTCCACGTGCACGTGACCGGCGGCGGCGCGGAGGCGACGCACGAGTGGCTGGCGGAACCGGGCGGCGATCCGCGCCCCGCGCTCGCGGAGGCGCTCGCGCGCGCCTGCGGGAGCGCGCGCACTGTGGTGGCGTATAACGCGAAGTTCGAGAAGGAGTGCCTCCGGCACCTCGCCGACGCCGTGCCCGCGTATCGCGACGTGCTCGGCGAGATCCACGCGCGGGTCGAGGACCTGCTGCCCATCGTGCGCGATCACGTCTACGATCCGGCGTTCGGCGGGGGGTTCGGCCTCAAGCGCGTGCTCCCGGTGCTCGTGCCCGGCCTCTCGTACGACGACCTCGAGGTCGCTGACGGCGGCGTCGCGTCGGCGCTCCTCGCGCGGATGCTGCTCGAGCCGGGGAAGATCGGCGGGCCCGACGCGCACGAGCGGCTCCGGGCGCAGCTCCTCGCCTACTGCGCGCGCGATACGCTCGCGATGGTCAGGCTCGCGGAGGCACTCTCGGCGCTCGCGCCGTAACTTTCGTCACGCGCCCCGTGCACCACCTCGCCCTCCGCCACCTCCGCGCCGCCGACCCCGCCCTCGGGCGCGTCATCGCGCGCGTCGGGCCGTACGCCCTCGCCCCCCGCACCGACGGCACGCACTTCGACTACGTCGTCCGCTGCATCATCGGACAGCAGCTCTCGGGCAAGGCCGCACAGACGATCTACCAACGCGTCCTCGCCCTCTACGGCGGACGCGCGCCCACGCCCGCCGAGTTGGCGAAGACGTCCGATCCGAAACTCCGCGCCGCCGGCCTTTCGGGACGGAAGAGCGAGTACGTCAGGGAGCTGGCCGCGCACGCGGCGCGCCGCACGATCGCCATCGAGCGCCTCCACGAGATGAGCGACGACGACGTGATGGCGACGCTCGTGAGCGTGCGCGGCATCGGGCGGTGGACCGCGCAGATGGTGCTGATGTTCCGGCTCGGCCGGCCCGATGTGCTCCCGGAGCTCGACCTCGGCGTCCAGAAGGCGGTGCAGCGCCTCTACCGCCTGCGCGCGCTCCCGACGCCGGAGAAACTCCAGAAGCTCGGGGCGAAGTGGGCGCCCTGGCGCACGATCGCCTCGTGGTACCTCTGGCGGAGCCTCGAGCTGCCGAAGGCGCGCGCGTGACGCCGCGCCGCGTCGCGATCACGGGCGCGAGCGGATTCCTGGGCGGCACGCTCGCCGCGGCGCTCCGGGGCGACGGCGTCGAGGTCGTGACGATCGGGCGCGGCGCGCGGAGCGACGTGTGGTGGGACCCCGCGGCCGGGCGGCTCGACGCCGGGCGGCTCGCGGGAGCGGACGCGGTCATCCATCTCGCGGGCGCGACGATCGGGCGTCGCTGGACGCGCGCGCGCAAGCGGGAGATCCGCGAGAGCCGCACGCTGGGGACGCGGCTCCTCGCACAGACGATCGCGCGGCTCGCGCCGGTGCCCCGCGTGCTCGTGAGTGCGTCAGCCATCGGTTACTACGGCGACCGCGGTGACGAGTGGCTCACGGAGGAGAGCACGCCGGGCGATGACTTTCTCGCGGAGGTGACCCGCGAATGGGAGCGCGCCGCGGACCCCGCGCGCGCGGCCGGCGTGCGCGTCGTGCACGTCCGCACGGGACTCGTGCTCAGCCCATCCGGCGGCGCGCTCCCGCGGCTCCTCCCGGCCTTTCGCCTCGGCCTGGGAGGCCCGTTGGCTCACGGCCGCCAGTGGATGAGCTGGATTGCGCTCGGCGACCTCGTGCGGGCGTTCCGCGTCGCGCTCGACTCCGGGCTGCTCGCGGGTGCGGTGAACGTCGTGTCGCCCTCGCCGGTCACCAACGCCGAGTTCACCGCGACGCTCGCGCGCGTGCTGCGCCGCCCCGCGTTCGTTCCCGTTCCGGCGTTCGCGCTTCGCGCGCTCTTCGGCGAGATGGCCGACGCGACGCTCCTGGCGAGCCAGCGCGTGCGCCCCGCGCGCCTCCTGCAGGCGGGATTCGCGTTCGAGCACCCGACGCTCGACGGGGCGCTCCGGCACGTGCTCGGGCGGTAGCGACGCGGGAGCGCCGGGGCGTAAGTTGCTGGCATGGACCTCTCGCACGCGCGAGTCGTCGTCACGGGCGGCGCCGGCTTCCTCGGCCGGCGCGTCGTCGCCGCGCTGGAGGCGCGCGGGTGCCGGACGGTCGTCGTGCCCCGCGCGCGCGAGTATGACCTCCGCGAGCGCTCGGCCGTGCAGCGCCTCTATCGCGAGGCGAAGCCCGACCTCGTGATTCACCTCGCCGCGATCGTGGGCGGCATCGGCGCCAACCGCGCGAACCCGGGGCGCTTCTTCTACGACAACGTGATCATGGGGATCGAGACGCTCGAGCAGGCACGCGTGGCGGGCGTCGCGAAGTACGTCGGCGTGGGGACGATCTGCTCTTACCCCAAGTTCACCCCCGTGCCGTTCAGGGAGGACGACCTCTGGAACGGCTACCCCGAGGAGACGAACGCGCCGTACGGCCTCGCGAAGAAGATGCTCCTGGTGCAGTCGCAGGCGTACCGCGCGCAGTACGGCTACAACGCGATCCACCTCCTCCCGGTGAACCTCTACGGCCCGGGCGACAACTTTGATCCCGAGCACTCGCACGTGATCCCGGCGCTCATCCGGAAGATGCTGGAAGCGCAGGCGGCCGGCGCGCGCGCAGTGACGCTCTGGGGCGACGGCACGCCGACGCGCGAGTTCCTCTTCGTGAACGACGCCGCCGAGGGGATCGTGCTCGCGAGCGAGCGCTTCGACGGGCCGGAGCCGGTGAACCTCGGGAGCGGGCGCGAGATCACGATCCGCGAGCTCGCGGGCGAGGTCGCGCGCGCGGTGGGTTTCGACGGCACGATCGCGTGGGACACGACGAGGCCCAACGGACAACCGCGGCGGTGCCTCGACGTCTCGCGCGCGGAGCGCCTGTTCGCCTTCCGCGCGCGCACCCCCTTCGTCGAGGGGCTGCGCGAGACCGTGGCCTGGTATCGCGCGCACGCCACGCGCGCGTGAGCGCCCCGGGCGGGATCACGGATTTCCATAGCCACCTCATCCCGGGGGTGGATGACGGGGCGCGGGAGCCCGCGGACAGCGCGGCGGCGCTGGCGCGCTTCCGCGCGGAGGGCGCCACGCAGATCGTGACGACGCCCCACTTCACGGGGTCGCTCACGCTCGACGGCGCGGCGCTCGCCGTGCGGCTCGCGGAGCTCGATGCGGGATGGGCGCTGCTCGAGGGCGTCGTGCACGCGGACGCGGAGCGGATGGGCTCGCCGCTCCGGGTCGAGCGCGGCGTCGAGGTGATGCTCGACGTGCCCGAAGTGGACCTCGCCGACCCGCGGCTCCGCCTCGCGGGCGGGCCCTTCGCGCTGGTCGAGTATCCGGGGCTCCGGCTCCCGCCGGTCAACGCGGAGTTCGCGCTCGCGGCGCTCGTCGCCCGGGGCTGGATCCCCGTGGTGGCGCACCCCGAGCGGTACTGGAACCTCGGGGCCCCGCTCGCGGAGCTCGCGCGCTTCCGCGAGTCGGGCGCCTACCTCGCCGTCAACGCGGGGTCGCTCTTCGGCGAGTACGGGAGCGCCGCGGCGGCGCACACCCGCCGCATCCTCGAACTCGGGTGGGCGGACTACGTCGCGAGCGACTATCACGCGCGCGGCGAGCCCGGCATGGCACGCTTCGCGCGGGCGCTCGCGGACGCCGGGTTCGCCGCGCAGGCGGCGCTGCTGACGAGCACGAACCCGGCCCGGCTCGTCGCGGGAGAACGGCCGCTGGCGGTGCCGCCGCTCGCGGGCACGCGCGGCGACGATTCGCGGAAGCCGCTCTGGAAGCGGCTCTTCGGCGGCTAGCGGCGGCTAGTACAGCGGAACAGAAGTTCGGTGACGTATTCTCACGCGGCGATCTTCGTCGAGGTTGCCGAATCGGGGCACCGCGCCAGGAGGCGGGCCAAGTCGCGGCGAGTGAAGCGCCATTCGAAGGGCC
>Ga0209751_10000149_pt1 | contig 72268 bp, 62 predicted proteins | sample RifCSP13_1_FD_184019 | JGI IMG/M metagenome (GOLD analysis project Ga0209751, IMG submission 184019) | Soil microbial communities from Rifle, Colorado - Rifle CSP2_sed 13_1 (SPAdes) (version 2) | ecosystem: Environmental > Terrestrial > Deep subsurface > Rock core/Sediment | place: Rifle...
TTGGTGTGGTATGAACCGAATACGAAGCGGAACCTGTACAGCCTCTCAGAGCTGGCTACGTTGGCCGAGCTCCGGCCCTTGTTCACTTCGGGCGACGGTGCGATCTACGCCCTCACACCTCGATGAGCGGCCTCAAGAGGATGGTTGGGAGGCCTCGTGCATACGGCAGGAGCAAAGCTGATGAGACTGTGGCAGATGGAATGTGTATAGTCTGACGCAAGGGATTTGTGGGAGAATCAATCGCTTGTTTGGATAGGAGCAGAGAATGCCGGGGTGGGCCAGGTGAGGTCAGATGCGCCTCCTCGGGCTGCACACGCCGCAAGTGCTCGAGGCGGAGATGGCTCAGCAACCGCACACGCTCCGCAATGACGCTGTCCAATCCCGTATGGAAGCCCGCCGTGGGTCTCTCGATCGGTGTTGGCCGACGGACCAGCATGAGCAGATCCAACTCATTCCCCATTACGAATGCGCGGTCAAGTCATTTGGCGTCGCCGGCTGGAGGGGCCGTATCGCTAGCCGACGGAATATTCCGTCGGATTTGCGCCCGGGAAGTTCCGAACACGCCGAACATCCGACAGATCCGCAAAGGGTATACCGAGGCCCTACGCCAGGCTGACGCTGAACTCGTGCTGAATGTGGCGAGGGCCCTCCTCACCCGGGGGGAGCACCGCTGGGTGGCCTACGAGCTTGTCCATCATCACCGTGCTGCGATGCACAGGATCGGTGAACCTGAATTGGAGGAGTTTGGCCGGGGGATCGACAGCTAGTGGACGGTGGACGCCTTCTCGCTCGAACTGTCTGGACCGGCATGGCGAGAGCGCCAGGTGGAGGACGGCTTGATAGAATGTTGGGCCAGGTCGCCTGATCGGTGGTGGAGGCGGGTTGCCCTCGTAAGCACCGTTGCGCTCAATGCCAGGGCTCGCGGCGGCCGAGGCGATGTCCCGCGTACGCTGTTCGTGTGTCGGATCCTGGTCAAAGACGCAGACAACATGGTGGCCAAGGCGCTATCCTGGGCTCTGCGTGAGCTCATACCCTATGAACGACAGGCCGTCCAATCGTTCCTCGACTCCAACCGCGAGGCGATCCCTCGGCGAGTGCTGCGCGAGGTCATGAACAAGCTTTCCCTCGGTCTCAAGAACCCTCGTCGTACGACGCCCAAGGTTGTTCGGCCGAGAGGCTGATTGGGGATCTGGATTCGGGACTCAGGTTGTGGACCGGAAGTGAAGCGACCAAATGTGGATTGGAAGCGACGAAACGGATTGGGGCGCAGCGCTGTTGCGGGGCCAGCCCCCGGCCCTTTATTACCGGCCGGGGTCGATCCCAGACCCAGACTCTGGGCACGCGGGCTGGAAGCGACACTCCGTATGGTCAGTAGTCGCCAAAGGTAAGTAGCTTCTCCGGTAAGTCATACTCAGGTGAGGAGGATGTGAGACATGGTTTCCTTTGCAGGTATCAACTGGCTCGCGGTGATTGTCGGTGTCGTCGTCAGCAATGCACTCGGTTTCCTCTGGTATGGTCCCTTGTTCGGAAATGCCTGGATGCGCATGATCGGGAAGCGCCGGGAGGAGATCCAGTCCGAGCCCAGCATGTACATCATCACGATGGTCGCCTCGGCGATCACGATGGTCGTGCTGGCGGTGATCGTTCGGGCCATGGGCTCGGCGAACCTGCTGGAAGGCGCCCTGGCGGGTGCGGTTACGTGGCTGGGCATTGGGGCGACGGCGACCTTCGTCTACACCACTTTCGAAGGCCCACCAACTAATGTGTGGGCCTTGAATGGGGCCTATCAGCTTGTGGTGTACGTGGTCATGGGAGCACTCTTCGCGATCTGGTAATGGCCGGCTGCTCTTCGGTCGCCGCCTGGCGCGCCCGATCAATCGATCCCCGGCGTGGACTCGAGGCTAACCCCTCGCCGGCCGTCGTCCGTTCCTCGATTTGAGCGCTCTTCGAGCCGCCTCGATGAAGGCGGCTGAGGCCACGGCGTTGGGGAAGCGCGTCTCGGAACTGATCCAGACCGGCGATTCAGGGTCGGCACGCACCTTGCTCTTGCCGGTCCTGACCCGGCGCATCCCATTCCGAGCGCTCGATCGAATCGGTGAGGAGATCGGGGCCGGTTCGCTTCCCTCGGTGATCACCTTTCTGGGATCCATTGCCGCGGAGGGAACCCTTGGGGGCTGGCCGGTCATTGGCTGTGCCCTGGCGCGACAGTCGGATCGGGATCAATCCGGTGCCTTCGAGCGTTGCCAGTCGTTCATCGTCGCCGCCGACACCTGGTATGCCACAGACATCCTGGGCGAGCGTGTTCCCGGCCGGTCCCTGGCCCTGGACTTTGACGGGGCCTTGGCCCTGCTCGAGCCATGGCGCGGGAATCTCAACCGTTGGATTCGTCGCGCGGTTGGCGTCGGTGTGCATGTTTGGGCCAAGCGATCGCGCGGAACTCCTGCACTTGCGCCACGCGCCCTTACTCTCTTGACGTTCTTGGAGCCGATGTTCGAAGAGGACGTGTTGGACGCCGTCAAAGGTATCGGGTGGGGGTTGAAAACCATCGGACGCTTCTACCCTCGAGAGCTGGCAGGTTGGTTGCATCGACAAGTCGTGGTCGCCGGCCGGCGACACCGAAAGTTGATGCTTCGCAAGGCGCTCACCTATCTACCACCGGACCAACGCTCCCTGGCGCTCGGGACGGCCGGCTTGTCATGATCGAGTTCCAGGAGTTCAGCGCCCGCAAGATCGTCAACGTCCACCGCCACGTCGACGGTCCCTGGTTCTGGGACAAATACAGCGCGCATCCGTATGTAGGCTGTCGGAGCGGATGCGAGTTCTGCTTCCTGCGCGGCGGACGGTACCTGGGCCGTCGGGATCCGGCGACCTTCGACACCTTGATCCAGGTCAAGGTCAACGCGCCGGCGTTGCTGAAGAAAGAGCTTGCCCGTCTCGAGAAGGACGTCATCGTCTGCGGAGATTGGCAGCAGCCCGCCGAAGATCGGTACCGGCTCTCGCGTGAGATGCTCGAGGTGGTGTACGACTTCGGATTCCCGCTATTCGTAGTCGAACGTTCACCCCTGATCGCCCGCGACCTTGACTTGCTCGAGTCGATCAATGCACGCGCCTGGACGGGGGTGGTGATGAGCATCAGCAGCATGGACGATGGGGTGAAGAGAGCCTTCGAGCCAAGAAGTCCGGGAGTGAAGAGGCGGCTTCAGGCGATGAAGTCTCTGGCAGAAGCCGGGATACTGACCGGCGCGGCCCTGATGCCTTTGATACCCAAGGTCGGTGATGATCCGGCCCAGCTCGAGGAGATCATCCGAGCCGTACGAGACCATGGGGGGGCATTCGTCCTCGGCGGAAGTCTGACGATGGAAGGCACGCAGGCCGAGCGAACGCTGGTCGCCGCCCGCAAACGCGATCCGGGCCTCGAAGCCGAATGGCGTGAGCTGTATGGCTGGAACGACACCGGCAAGCCCAACTACTCACCTCCGGCGCCCTACTCGGCCAGGCTCCTGATGACAATCCGTGAGCTGTGCATTCGCTTCGGAATGAAGGATCGTATGCCGCGCTACATCCTTCCCGGTCCATTGGCAAGCAACAAGGTGATTGCCGAGAGGCTATTCCTGAGAACGTACGACCTCGAGCTCGAGCAAGCGCAATCGAGCCGGATTTGGGCATACCGACGAGCAGCCTGGACGGTCGACGAGTACGCCGAGAGCATTGACGTCCTATATCGTCAAGGCGGTGAGGCGGCCTTGCGAGAGCTTCCGGGGATCGGCCCGCGGATTGCAGCCCAAATTGCGCGCTGGCTGCGAGAAGATGGGGAAACCCGGAGGCAGGGAAAGACCGTTCCGGCTTGAGCCCAGGCATTCTTCGTCGAATGTTGTCAGGCCTAGGTCGAGTTGAGATTGACCCAGACAAACGAGAGAAAGGCACGCACCCAGGCGACAGTCGACCGGAGGGCCTGAGGAGGACCCTTCAGACCCCGGTTAAGGAGAGAAGCCCACGGCTGCACTATGAACCTTGTCGCGCTCACCGACATCCATGACGATATCGCCGGAATACCGAAGATGGCCGCCGATCTGGAGGCGGCCGACGTGGTCCTCCTCGCCGGAGACTTGACCAACTTCGGCCACAAACCGGGAGCCGAGCGTGTCATCCAGGCCGTCACGCGTTTCGCGCGACGCGTGCTCGCCGTGCCCGGCAACTGCGATTATCCTGACATCGCCTCATACCTGGACGATCTCCATGTGAGTCTGCACGGTCATTGTGAGATTATCGACGGCGTGGCCCTTGTCGGTGTCGGGGGATCGCTTCCCGCCCCGGGTACGACACCCCTTGAGTTCAGCGAGGCTGAGCTGGCGCGCATCCTGGCCGAGGCCACGCCAGGTCCTGGGTCGCAACTCCCGTTGGTCCTCGTGGCGCATCAACCTCCTTTCAGAACCCTGAGCGATCAGATACACACCGGCGAGCACGTCGGGAGCACGGCCATTCGCTCGTTCATCGAGGAACGTCGACCGCTGATTTGCTTCACCGGCCACATCCACGAGGCAGCCGGGATCGACATGCTGGACCAGACTCGGCTCGTCAATCCCGGGCCGTTCGGCAAAGGTGGGTACGCGTACGCCGAACTGGACAACGAGGTCAACCGGCTCGAGATCCGGCGTTGGCGCGGCTAACCGTGCTGAGGGAGTAGAGCGCAACAGGAGAAGCAGGATAAGGAGGACACATCCTGATGAAGATCTACCGGAAGGAGCTTTGGTTTAACGTGCCCGGCCGGCGCGGGTTCATCAACATCACTCCCCAGGTCGAGCAAGCTGTGGTGGACAGCGGTATTCGGGAGGGGATCGCCCTGGTCAATGCCATGCACATCACAGCCTCCGTTTTCATCAACGATGACGAGCCAGGTTTGCATCAGGATTACGACGGTTGGCTTGAAGAGCTGGCTCCCCACGAACCGGTCAGCCAATACCGCCACAATCGCACCGGAGAAGACAACGCCGATGCCCACCTCAAGAGACAAGTCATGGGCCGGGAGGTTGTGGTCGGCATCACTGAAGGCAGCCTTGATTTCGGGCCGTGGGAGCAGGTATTCTATGGGGAGTTCGATGGCGGGCGGAGAAAGCGCGTGTTGATCAAGATGATCGGGGAATGACTCCGTCAAGCAGCCCGGGTGCCTCCACGAGCTCTTCAACCGCTCCTCGGATGATGGCGGTGAATGGATGGACTTGCCAAAGGATGAGGAAGGATGAAACCCAAGACGGTTGATGAGTACGTCAAGAGCCTTGAAGGGTGGCAGCAAGAAATCGTTACGGCATTGCGCGAGCTTGTCCTCAAGACGGTCCCCGAGGCCAAAGAGGCGTACAAGTGGTCCCAGCCGGTCTACGAGCTCAACGGACCGTTCTGCCACATCAAAGCCTTCGGCAAGTACGTCAATCTCGGTTTCTGGCGAGGTGCAGAGTTCGAAGATCCACTGCGCCTCCTGAAAGGCAGCGGTGACAGGATGCGCCACGTCAGCCTCACTGACGTGAAAGAAATCCGCCAGAAGGCTCTGCAGGATCTGCTTCGGGCCGCCGCCGACCTGAACCGTGTAACGGGTGATCCAACGAAGTCGGCCAGGCGCTGACGCAGGGTAGCAGCTTGGACGACACCGTTGGTTGTGCGGACAACCGTCTCAGGGGCTGATCGCTTGTTTTTGCATGGGACTGCGGCGAGCTCCTCTGGGTGGCCCTGCCCTGCCGTCTCTCTATTCAATCCGAGAAGGGAACATGTTGCAGGTGACACGGCTTGACAGCCGGACATTCGAGGTCAGGGTCGACGGGCCACCGCCGACGACCCACACGGTGCATCTCGCGCCCGAGTACCACCGCAAACTGACCGGCGGACGAGCTAGCGAGGAGACTCTCATTACCCGCTCCTTCGAGTTCCTACTCGTACGAGAGAGCAACACGAGTATTCTCCGAGACTTCGACCTTCAAGTCATCGGGCAATACTTTCCCGAATACGAGAATGAGATCCTCGAGAGGCTTGGCTAAACAGGCGCCTCCCGACCTATTGGATTTGGCAGACAGGGTGTACGGTTCGGTAGCATCTCGACTTGCGGAGAAGTATCTTCTCGCCGACCCCCGGACCGAAGGGCTGGCCAACGAACCTGACCCGAGGAAAGGAGCGCCCGTGTCTGAAGCCAGGATGGCCTTGACTGTCCTCCCGGAGGCGATGGCGATCTGCCGCCTAGGGCCGGATGAACCCGGCCCGGGTTGGCTGTCAAACGGCGGCTTCTATTGCCTGACTCACACCGGCGAATCTCTCACCGTCGTCACTCAGGAGGACGGAGTCCCTGAGCAGGTGGAGTGCGATCGCGGCTGGCGCTGCCTCGAGGTTCGGGGCCCCCTCGCCCTGAATCTGACGGGAGTACTCGCCTCCTTGACCGCTCCGCTGGCGCGGGCCGGTGTGCCTGTGTTTGTGATCTCGAGCTATGAGACGGACTTCTTGTTGGTCAAGGAGTCAATGCTGACGCAAGCCAAGCGTGCCCTTGAGCAGGCCGGCTATGTCATCTTTGGCTGAAAATGCCGGGTCGTAGGCGGAATGGCAGGAAGCTTCGCCCAGGCCAGCGAATCAGCCGCGCGAGATGGCCTGGATCTCCTCCCAGGGGAGAACCCTGAGCCTTCGCCACAAGCTCTCATCGCGAACTCGGCTCGCGAAATCGAGCCAGCCCCGCTCGAGATGGGACCAGGCCCCCGAGGGCGTGACCAACCACAAGTGCAAGGTGAGTCCGAGTCGCTGGGCCAGGGACAACCCGACCAGCAGCGTTCGGCCCAGTTGGTAGTGCCTGTCACAGGGGGGCGATTCATTGCCGGGAACAGGTCGCTGGCCGAAATCCAGGGCGGTCTCGAAACGCGCTCCATCTTGCTCCCAATAGCGACACGGATCTCGAAGTACGGATTCTTCGATATGGATCTCCGGACAGCGGCCGGCGGCGTACCTCGAGCAACGGCCGGGGGTGGCCAGATTCTTCACCTCAGCCACAACAAGGTGGTTCGCCCCGCGCAGGTATAGGTCGATCTCCGTGCGTGGACCCTGCCCGTCGACTCGAGCGAGAACCGCGTCGAGGCCCTCAAGCCGCTCGCCCTCAACGCTGTAACCCCAGAAGTAGGGTTTGAGCTCATCGACGAATTCGTCGCCTGAGAGGGGGGTTCCCCAGAGCGGCCTCGCCCCGAGAAGATCGACAAGCCGCACGGTCGGCTGGGCCAGCGGGTATACGAGATTCCAGAGGAGCGCGTTTTCCGACCCGGGGATGACCATGTTGGCGAGAACCCCGGCAGGCAAGACGCGAAAGATCGGCTCACCCGCGCCAGACAGGATCTGCTTCGGCGATGGAGTGACCCGATCGTCGCTCATGGCCAAGTGTCAGCCCCGCCGCGAATTCTAGTAGCACGCCGCGGCCCCCGCGACCGTTTCGGGGCCACTCGCTGGATACCGCCGATTGCCGGCACTTCGCAGACATGCACCACTTCTGAGAGGTTCGGGCGTGAGAATACCGATTCTTGCCTCGGGGATTCGTGCGGGCCGGTGTTGAGCATTGGGTCAAGCGCACGCGAGGACTTTCGCGGAGATGGAGCGCCCTCCGGCATCACTCGGCGGGGAGGGAAGCCTCGCCTTCTTCGAGGGCTTTAAGCTTGGCCAGCCTCCGCACATGCCGCGGCTCACCGTTAAACCTGGCGTTGAGAAACGCCTTCACCAGATCCTCGGCGAGTTCGCCCCCGATCACACGCGCACCGAGGGAGAGGACATTGGCATTGTCGTGCTCGACGGATTGGCGGGCCGAATAGGTGTCGTGACACATACCGGCCCGGATTCCGTGAAGCTTATTGGCGGCGATCGCCGCGCCCACGCCCGATCCGCAGATCACAATCCCGCGCTCAGCCTCACCCCTCTGGATTGCCCGGCCGGCCGACTCGGCGACGTCCGGCCAATCCGCCGGCGGGTGGTCCGCGAAGACCCCCAGATCGATCGGCTCGTCGCCCACCGCCCGGACGGCGGCAAGCACGGCCTCCTTGAGGGGAAACCCGGCATGGTCGCAGGACACGGCCACCTTCATTGTGTGCCGGCTTTCTCTGCAGCCTTCTCGAGCAGGCGGCGGCCAGCCTCGACGATCTTGTCGGGAGTCAGACCCAGCTCACGATAGATCACCTGGTACGGAGCGGAGGCGCCGAATCTTTCCAAACCCATTGCCACGCCTTTCTCGCCTAACCAGCGCGACCAGCCCTGCTGGACTCCGGCCTCGACGGACAGGCGCGCCTTCACTTCCGGCGGGAGGATCATGTCCTGATATCCCGGGGATTGCGATTCGAAGGCCTCCCAGCATGGGAACGACACGAGACGAACCGCAAGACCTGCCTCGGCCAGGGTACGGCCGGCTTCAACAATCAGCCCAACTTCGGAGCCGGAAGCCATCAGGATCAGTTCTGGTTCGCCGCTTCCCAGGTCGGCCAGGACATAGGCCCCTTTCCTCAACCCTGACGCCGGAGCGAACTCGGTCCGGTCGAGAGTCGGCACAGATTGACGCGTGAGGATCAGCGCCGTCGGACCCTTGGTCCTTTCAAGCGCGTAGGCCCATGCGACCGCCGTCTCATTGGCGTCAGCCGGCCGAACGACGTGAAGGTTCGGGATAGCCCTCAACGCAGCCAGATGCTCGATGGGCTGGTGGGTTGGGCCGTCTTCCCCAAGGCCGATCGAGTCGTGACTGAAGACATAGATCACGCGCAAGCCCATCATCGCTGCCAAGCGGATCGTCGGCCGCATATAGTCGGAGAAGACCAGAAAAGTGCCGCCATAGGGGATCAATCCTCCGTGCAGCGCCAGCCCGCTAAGAACTGACCCCATTCCATGTTCGCGCACTCCGAAATGGATATAGCGCGCTTCTCGATTGTCTGCCGCGAAGGCGCCTTCCCCGGAGATCTTGGTCTGGTTCGATCCGGTCAGATCGGCTGATCCGCCAATGAGTTCCGGAAGCAATGGCGCAAGGGCGTTGATGACCTTGCCTGAGCTAGCGCGTGTGGCCATGCCCTTCTGATCGGCTGGGAAGACAGGCAGGCTATTCACATATCTGGAAGGCAGGGCACCATCCTGGATTCGTTCGAACTCGGCGGCAAGCTGAGGATATGCCCGGCGGTATGCGGAGAAAACATCCTGCCACTTCTTGACAGCCTGGCGTCCTCGCTCACCGATTTCGTGGAAGTGACGGGCCACGTCATCCGGGATAAAGAACTTGGGCTCGAGAGGCCATCCCAGCTTCTCCTTGGCTGCCTGTGCTTCTGTTTCACCCGGCGGCTCGCCATGGGCGGCTGCGGTGTCCTGCTTGGTGGGCAGACCGAAGCCGATGTGGGTCCGGGCGACGATGAGTGTCGGCCGCGGGTCGGAGCGGGCCTGTGTCAGCGCAGCATCGACGGCGGCAACATCATTGCCGTCATCCAGGCGTATCACCTGCCAGCCGTATGCCTCAAACCTCCCTGCTCTATCCTCGGTGAAGGCCAAGTCGGTGCTGCCGTCGATCGTGATTCGATTGTCGTCGTAGAGGTATGTCAACCTCCCCAGACGGAGGTGCCCCGCTAAGGAGGCCGCCTCCGATCCGACACCCTCCATCAGATCTCCGTCCGAGACGATGGCATAGACTCGGTGATCGACGATAGGCAAGTCCGGCTTGTTGTAGCGCGCCGCCAGCCGTTCGATGGCGATCGCCATCCCGACCCCGTTCCCGAATCCCTGACCGAGCGGCCCGGTGGTAGTTTCGATACCCGGCGCGGCCCAGTACTCCGGATGTCCGGCCGTCTTGCTCCCCCATTGGCGGAAGTTCTTGATCTCCTCGAGCGGCAGGTCGAAGCCGGTCAGATGGAGCAACGAGTAAAGCAACATCGAGCCATGGCCCGCCGACAGCACGAACCGGTCTCGGTCGGGCCAGCGCGGCAGGGTCGGGTCGAAACTGAGATGGCGACTCCACAAGGCGTAAGCCATCGCCGCCGTGCCCATCGGCAGCCCGGGGTGTCCCGAGTTGGCTTTCTGCACGGCATCCATCGAAAGGAAGCGGATCGTATTGATCGCGCGCGTTTCCAGGTCTTGCTCAGGCATTCTGGGCTCCATCGGTGAGAGTGTGGCGAGGAAATCTTGTGAGGCTGGCGCCGCGTTCTTGCCCGCCACCGTGCATGTATCGGCGAATCATATCATAGGGCATTGATGTGAAGTTGCGGGTCAGGCTCAATTTCCGACGTCGCAACGAAGGCTCTACGAAAAGTGGGTCTCCCACCATTGGTGGAGCCCGCGCATGCATTCGACGCCGACCCTGTGGCCGACGTCGGCCTCGCACATCTGCACTCGCGCGCCGGCAGCCCGCAGGCGCTCGACATCTGCCCGCGCCTCCTCGATGGGAATACGCGTATCCTGTGTGCCATGTCCCCAGTAGACCGGCATGCCGCTCAGGTGAGCCTGAGCGTCCTCGGGCAAGAAACCCGCCAGCGCCACAATGCCCAGCGGCCTCAGCCTATCGTCTTCCGCCGCGGCAAAGGCCAGTGCCGCTCCCTGACTGAAGCCGACGAGTATCATGCGCGTCCGATCCAACTCTGCCTCACGCTCCAACTGATCCACAAGTGTGCTCAGCGCTTGGATCGACGGCGCCAGGTCATCGAGTGTGCCCCTATCCGGATGGATCGCCTGCGTCCAGCTGTACCCTCCCTCGCTGGCGAGATACAGGCCGCGCGGAGCGACGATCATGCCCTTCGTCGGAAGTGCCTTGGTCACGACCCACATCACCGTTTCGTCACCGGTGTGGCCGTGCAGCAGAATCGCCGGAACTGAATTCGGCTCGGCTGCAGGCTGCCATCGGTAGACCAGGGGATCCCCGCCGCCGGCAAGGCGCGGATCACCCATCATCGAGCCTCCTGGCGAACTTCTCGATGAGCCACAACCAGCCCACTATCAAACCGAGGGGCAGCAGACCGATCGCCGTGCACAGCAATGCAAACCCACCCGCTTGAACCCCGTAAATCAATGCGACAAGCCCATCCCCGATCAGGAACAACAGGATGAGGGCGCCGACGATCAGGCGGGTATTTGTCGAGCGCGCATACTTGCGGAGGTCACGCTCCATTTTCTCCGGCATTGGATCCGCCCTGACGGAAGGCCGCCCTGAGACTTCGGGCAAGCCGCCGTCCGGCACCGAACTCGGCTCGAAGTTGCGGCAGGATCAGCTCGGTGGCGCTCTCCCCCAACTTGCACATGTCGGCCGCCGAAGGTCGATCGAACATCCCGATGTGTGACACGCGCGGGCGGATGATGATGTCCGGCCGATCGAGCTCCAATCGGAGCTCGGTGTACATTCGCATCAAGATCTCGGTTGTGCGCAGGAAGACCTTCAGCGCTTCTCCGGGCCGAAGGCGGATGAACATGTCCAGGATTGGGAGCGAGGCCAGTGGGTTTGGGGAACCCGAATCGGCCCACTCCTCTCTGGCTGGCGACAGGGCTACCGCGACGACGGGCCCGGCAAAGAGTGCGCGCGCCGGCCGGACGGGCACAGGATCCACGATGCCTCCGTCAATCAGGCGTGACGCGCCGACGAGCTGGGGCGGGAATACGCCCGGCAAAGCGATCGTCGCCAGGACCGCCTCTACCAGACGGCCTTCGCTAAGGACGATCTCGGCTCCCGACTCCAAGTCGGTCGCTGTGACGGCGCAGCGAACCGCCAGTTCTTCGAACGTCCGATCGGCCAAGGTCTCGCGAAGGAGGGCCTCGATCCTCTCCGTCCCGATCAGGCCTGCCCCAAACGGGCGTGCCCTGAACAAGTCACGGTGCGTGGAGGTATCCGCCCAGTGGACAAGTTCGGGAGGGGAGTAGCCGGAGGCGTATAAGGCCCCGATGATCCCACCCATGCTCGTCCCGGCGATGGCCCGGATGCGAAAGCCGGCCCGTTCCAGTGCGTACAGAACGCCGATGTGCGCCAGCCCCCGGGCCCCGCCGCCGCCCAGCGCCACACTTATATCCATAGTCCATCCCTCTTCCGTATATCTTCTGGACGCGATTGCAGACGAACGAGAGTCCCGCGCCCATTCCCAGCCGCGAGACGGGATCCCTCCCACATTGGATGGCAGATCCTGCCTCGCCCCGGACCCCGCCTACTTCTCAAGAGGGCGCGAGATCCGCTGATCAACTCTCTCGGTCACTGACTCGCCTCTAGCCTTAAGACGCGGTCCCGCCGGAGGCCGGGTCAGATGCCCGGTTTCCAATCGACCAGACCTTGGATCAGGAGCACCGCATCGGCCAGGGGGTCCTGAGGATGCGGCAGGACATGCTCGCGGGTGACGCGCATTGCCAGCCGCTCAGCCGAGGCGCGGAGCTCTTCTTCGACACCCGGCAATGAGGCAAACCAGCGCAGCAGGCCGTAGGCGCCGACGGTGCGATTCACATTCGCCGATCGATCGCGGTAGATCTGAATGGCGAGACCGGCTGCCCGCCGGGCGCACACGCGGGCCCGCCCCTCGTTGCCCCTGGCGCGGGACTGTCGCGCCATCTTCATTTCATCCTCGATCTGGGAGAGCAAGCCCTCCGGGTCCACAAGCTCATGCTACCACACGGCTCGTCGAGACCCCCGCCGCCGTTCAGCACCTTCCATCTGTGGCATCCGTCCTCACCAATATCCCCAATAACGGGCATCGATTCTCCGGCTCCCGTAGGCCCGTGATTCATCCCTCCTGCAAGCCAGGGGTGGATCGAAAATCGAAAACGCCGGGGGATCCATTCCCCGGCGTTTCTGTCGAGTCTGGTTTGGGCACCGTCCGAAGAGCACTGGTTTTGCGATCCGTGCTGGGACCCGGGCGAGCTGGGTGATGGCCCCCCGACAACAGGGGATCTGGCGGACCCGCTCAAAGCCTCGCTGAATCGGCCCTCCGTGCCAGATGGTCCAGGAACTCCTGCCTGGAGACCTGGTTGCTTCGGAACGTCCCCTTCATCGCGCTCGTCACCATTCGTGCATTGGCCTTCTTGACTCCGCGCATCGTGGCGCACAAGTGCAGCCCTTCGATGACGACTGCCACGCCATGAGGGCTCACGGCCGTGTCGATGAAATCGGCGATCTGGTTCGTCATTCGCTCCTGAACCTGTAAGCGGCGGGCGAACATGTCCACGATCCGGGGGATCTTTGACAACCCGATTACCCTCGCTCTGGGCAGGTAGGCCACATGAACACTTCCGAGGAAGGGGAGCAAGTGGTGTTCACATAAGCTGTAAAACTCGATGTCGCGCACGATGACCATTTCATCGTACTCGATGTCGAATAGCGCATCGTTGATCAACGCCTGCGGGTCGACGCGGTATCCGGCGAGGAGCTCGTCGAACATGCGCGCCACACGCTCAGGCGTCCGCTCGATCCCCTGCCGGGCGATATCCTCTCCAAAGGCCTCGATCAACTGACGCACGGCGGCCTCGACCTCCGGCCGGACGATACCCTGGCCATCAAGAAGGTCGGCTGCGGCTTCGATGTCGCTCATGCTCCCTCCCAGTAGTTCTTCCCATGCGTCTTGATCGTATCACACGCTCGCCGCGGCCCACGACCGTCGAGGGCGTGTTTCTCCCGGCGTTGGAGAGGCCGCTGCAGGCGGTTACAATTCATCCCATGACAAGAGGCGAGGATTTGCACGGGCACGTCTCGCTGGTCACGGGCGCGGGCCAACGTCTCGGCCGGGCTTTCGCCGAAGCGCTTGCCAGAGCCGGTTCCGACGTAGCGGTTCATTTCGGCGAGGAAGCCACCGGGGCGGATGGGGCAGTCGAGGTTGCCCGATCCTTGGGCGTGCGGGCACAAGCCCTCCAGGCGGATCTCACCGATCCACAGGCTACCCGGGATCTGGTCAGGAACGCGTGCGACGCTTTCGGCGTGGTGGACATTCTCGTCAATAGCGCCGCGATCTTCGAGCCTGTCGGGGTTTCCGACTGCAGCCTGGAGATCTGGCAGGCGCATATGGCGGTCAATCTGACCGCCCCCTTCCTGCTCAGTCAGGCCTTTGGCCGACGGCGCGACGGCGGAGCCGGATCGATTGTGAATATCCTCGACTGGAGAGCGCTCCGGCCGGGATCGGACCACTTCGCTTATACGGTCAGCAAGGCGGCATTGGCGGCCATGACCCTGAGCCTGGCACAGGGGCTTGCCCCGAGTATTCGTGTGAACGGATTGGCTTTGGGGGCGATCCTTCCGCCGCCCGGCCTTGTCGGGAAAACGGATGCCCCGATCGATCGCCTCCCGGTCGGCCGGTGGGGTGAAGTGGAAGAGGCATGCCAGGCCCTGGTTTTCCTTCTCGCCGGACCGCAGTACATCACCGGCCAGGTTCTGCATGTCGATGGGGGCCGGCACCTTCTCTGAGAGAGGCCCAATGGCCGAAGACCAGATCGAGATCCAAGACTTGCTGGTGCGGGGCATCATCGGTGTCAATGACTGGGAGCGACAACAACCCCAGGACATCCTGGTCAATGTCATTCTCTTCGCCGACCTTCGGAGAGCCGGCGAGAGCGACGACATCGACGACACTGTGAACTACCGTTCGGTGACAAAACAGCTCATCGAGCACATCGAGGCCGGCCAACGATTCACCGTTGAGGCCCTGGCGGCTGACATCGCTCGTATCTGCCTGAAACAGCCAGGGGTGACCCGCGTCCGCGTCCGGGTTGAGAAGCCGGGGGCGTTGCGCTTCGCTCGATCGGTGGGAGTGGAGATCGAGCGCCGGGCGGAGGACTTTGGCTGAGCTGGCCTTCATTTCCCTCGGTTCTAACATCGATCCGGAATCGAATCTCCCGCAGGCCGTTACGCGCCTGGGAGCAATCGGAAGGGTCATACGGGTGTCAGCCGCCTACGTGAATCCGGCTGTCGGGACGCGGATGCAGGCCGATTTCGTCAACGCCGCGGCCCTGGTCGAGACGTCCTTGTCCCCGATCGAGATCCGGACAAGGCTGCGTCAGATCGAGTCTGAATTGGGGCGCGTGAGAGACGAAGACAAGTATTCCCCGCGCACAATCGATCTGGACCTGTGCCTAGTGGGTGAGCGAGTGGAGAGCTATCCCGACTGGGCTTTGCCCGACCCTGAGATTGATCGACTCGCCCATCTGGCGATCCCGCTGGCCGAAGTCGAGCCGGGTTTCCGCCACCCGCTGACCGGAGAGACTCTCCAGACGATCGCCGAGCGTCTTCGGCCGTCGGCGCAGCTCATATCGCACCCGGCGATATCCCTTTGGCCGCCTGCCGGGTTGTCAACCGCACCCGAGGAAGTCGCAGATACTCGCCAGTCCTGAGGCAAGCGAGACTCACAAGATTCTTCATTCGCGCGGCTGGCTTGAGGGCTGGGACTCGGATCCCTATGAGGCTATTGTTTTCCCAAGATCTATCCGCACGCGGCTCCTCCCGGCCGAGGCACATTCCCCTTTCCAACCTCTACCCCTCGCGCTACGATCTCCCGGCGCGCCCTGCTCCAAGCAAATCGAGTGCGAGACATGTCTGAGAGAACGGCGGAGGTCGTCATTTGCGGCGCGGGTATCGCCGGCATCTCGGCCGCGTATCATCTCACCGTCAACTTCGGCGTTCGCGACGTCCTCCTCGTAGATGAAGGCTCTCCGCTCTCGCTTACGAGCGACAAGTCGACCGAATGTTATCGCAATTGGTGGCCCGGCCCGGGCTCAGCCATGGTCGAGTTGATGAACCGAAGCATCGACATCCTGGAAGAGCTAGCCATCGGCACCGGGAACGGCTTTAATCTCAACCGGAGAGGCTATCTCTTCGCCACAGCCGATCCGGATCGAGCACAGGTATTCCGGCAGACCGCCGAAGAAGCCGCTGAGCTGGGTGCCGGTCCGGTTCGCTTCCACACCGGTGGCTCCGGCGAGCCGACCTATCACCCTGCTCCACCCGACGGATTCGAAGGACAGCCGACCGGCGCCGACCTGATCACCGACCCGATGATGATCCGGGAGCACTTCCCCTACCTCTCTCCGGAGACGATCGCCGTCGTTCATCCCCGCCGGGCGGGGTGGTTCAGCGCCCAACAACTTGGAAGCCTCTTGCTCGACCGAGCGCGGCAGCACGGGGCCCGGCTCGAGCAGGCGCATGTCTCGGCCGTTCGCAAAGAGGGCGATCGAGTCGCCGGCGTCGATCTCGAGACCTCGGCCGGCCATCGTTCCGTCGCCTCGCGCACCTTCGTGATCGCCGCCGGCCCCCATCTGCGGACCGTCGGCGAGATGATCGGCGTGGATCTGCCCGTGTTCAGCGAATACCACGCCAAGGTTGCGATATCTGACCACTTAGGAGTCGTCCCCCGCGACGCGCCGTTGCTCATCTGGTCCGATTCTCAGCGCCTGCCCTGGAGCGCCGAAGAGAAAGAATCCCTGGCCGAGTCGGACGAGACCCGCTGGTTGCTGGACACCTTTCCGCAAGGGGTGCACGCACGCCCCGAAGGGCCGCAGGGGAGCCCGATCCTGCTCATCCTGTGGACTTACCATACCGAAGCCGTCGAACCCGTCTTCCCCCCGCCTGTGGATCCGGAGTACCCGGAGATCGCGCTGCGCGGTCTCTCGACCATGATCCCGGGTCTGAGGGGCTATTTCGGCCGTCTGCCCAAGCCGACCGTGGACGGGGGCTACTACACCAAGACGCAAGAGAACCGGCCACTGATAGGGCCGCTGCCTGTGGGCGGCGCCTACATCATCGGCGCGCTTTCAGGGTACGGCTTGATGGCATCACCCGGGGCGGGCGAGCTGCTGGCCCGCCACATCGTCGGACACGAGCTCCCAAGTTACGCCTCGGCGTTCAGCCTGGAGCGTTACGACGATCCGGAGTATCAGCGACTGCTGAAAACCTGGAGAACGACCGGCCAACTCTGATTTCGATTGCCGGCAGGCGTCTCGAGCCGGCGCAGCGATTCGGCCGGCAGTCCCCCATGTAGCGGGAGGGTCTTACGTCGGCGTTTATTCCCTGATGCCGTTGCATGCATGACGAGGTAGGTCAGACTCCGCCGATCACTCCCGTGATCCTTCAACCATGCTTCGCGGAGTTCATCCCGAGGCCCTCGGCTTCGCTCGGGATGAACTCCGCCGAGGGGTTCGGGACAACCGGGCTAAATCACATATCGAGGGGAAAACAGCCACGCCAGTTGTCGATCGTCGCTCCACCGATCAGTCAGCTGAAGGAAGCACTTCACGGAGGGATGGGGGTTGAGATGTCCAGGAGATGCGCGGCTTCGCCGCGAACGGTACGCGCGGCTTTGGAGCCCGGATGAGGAAATCCTGGTCTCTTAGTGGAGAATTCCCGCCCGCCTAAGGATCTCGCTTAGCGTACGCCGTTCCTCATCGGTGAGGGGCTGCAAGGGTGACCGGACCGGGCCTCCGTAGTAGCCGAGGAGATCGAGGGCCGCTTTGAGGCCCGGCACACCAAAACGGGTGGTGACCGCCGTATTCGGCTCGACCACGCGGAGTTGGATCTCCTTAGCACCCTTCGTATCCCCTTGTTGGAAACGATCCATCATGTCTTTGAGAACAGCCGCAGCGAAGTTACCCAACGCTGGCACGACGCCGACCGCCCCTACAGACAATGCCGGAAGCAGGAAGCCTGCTGACCCAGCCAGCATCTGGAAGTCTGCCGGCGCTTCCCGAAGTGCGAAGGCCATTTTCGCCAAATTCCCGCTGCTGTCTTTCATCCCGACGATATTCGGATGTCTTGCAAGATAGATGATCGCCTCAGCCGGCATGTCAATGCCGGTGTTGGCCGGGACGTTGTAGATCAGCACCGGGATCGGCGAGGCGTCGGCCACCTGAGTGTAGAAACCCTGTAGGGCCGAGGAGGTCATCTTCGACTTGTAATAGCCGGGGGTAACGACGATGGCCAGATCCGCTCCGGCGGCGGCCATCTGCCGCGCCAGCCCGATGGTCTCGCGGGCCGACTCCTGCCCGGCGCCGGCGATGACCAGCCGCCCGAGGCTCTTGACCTGACAGACTGTACGGACGACCTCCACCCTTTCTTCGACTGAAAGAAGGACGAATTCACCGTTCGACCCGCCGACCACATACCCCGCCAGGGGCTCACGATTCAAGCGCTCGATGTTGGATTCCAGATGGGCCAGTGCCAGTGCACCGTCATCATTGAAGGGAGTCGTAATCGGAGGGTAGATGCCTGCGAGATGGATCAACGGAGTATCCCTTAGAGCCCTGCGGAGGGCGGGCCCCGTCCGATCAGACGCCGACGAGAATCGCCCGAGCGGGAGCTCCGTCGCTGCCGATGAGTTTCAAAGGTAGGCAATACAGGGTGTAGCGCCCCTGCTTGACATCTGCAAGGTAGAGGCCTTCGACGACAACGACTCCGGCCCCGAGGAGAATGCGGTGTGTCTCCTCCGTCTTGTTGAAAGGCGCAACCGAGAGGTAATCGACGCCGACAAGATGCACCCCTTTTCGCACCAGCCACTCGGCTCCGCTCGGGGCGACTGCAATGTAGTCCTTACGGAAACTCCGCTCGCCGCGCGCCCATTGGGTCGAGTTGCGCGTTCGGAACAGCACCCGACGGGTCCGAGGCGGGATTCCGGCTGCATCTAAGACCCGCGCATCGAGGACATCGGCTCGCGGCAGGTGGACGACGTACGCCCGGCCGACCAGCACCTTGAGCGGCGTCCGGTCGACCGTCGCCGCCCCTTCGACGAAGTGAATCGGCGCGTCGACGTGGGTGCCCACGTGCACGCTGCATGCGATCCGGGAGACGTTGGCGTGGCCGCCGTCGGCGATCGATTCGGAGCGCTCCAAAGTCACCGGAGGATCTCCGGGCCAAACCGGCATTCCCGGCTGTACTCCCATGGAGATGTCGTAGATCCGCATCCCGCCTCCGCAGGCGGAGATTATAGGGTCAGCCCAGCCTATTGGCAAACACGGTTGGGTCTCGCCTGGGTGGGCGGCGAAGACTTAAGGGACATTCGGCCCCCGCGGCCAGCGCGCCTCTTGGGCGATCCTCTGCCGCGCATCGAGCACGTTTTTAATCAGTTCCAAGGGTCCGACCGGCGCAGGACTATAATGCCGTCATGTGTCGTCGAGGAGACTCTTCATGATCGACTTCAAAGAAGTGGACCGGCAGATCGAATCCACACTGAACTCCTCCCTGTCAGAGTTGGGACGATTGTGCGCCCAGCCGAGCATTGCCGCACAGGGTGTCGGCCTGACTGAGTGCGCCGGCCTCGTCGCCGAGATGCTTGCCCGGCGTGCATTCTCAGTCCAGATCTTACCCACGGCTGGATCGCCGGTTGTGTTCGCGGTGAGGAAGGGCAGGAGGGATCGTACCCTGCTTTTCTACAATCACTATGATGTCCAGCCCCCCGAGCCTCTCGAGTTGTGGATAACCCCTCCCTTTCAGCCGGATATCCGTGAAGGAAAGATGTTCGCCAGAGGGGTTAGCGACGACAAGGGTCATCTGGAGTGTCGATTGGCCGCGCTGGACGCGCTGCTCGCGGTTGAAGGCGAACTCCCGTGCAATGTGAAGTTTCTTATCGAAGGCGAGGAAGAAATCGGCAGCATCCACCTCCCGGAATTCGTGGCCGGGAATGCCGGGATGCTCTCCGCCGAGGCTTGCATCTGGGAGTTCGGGGGCGTTGACCACACAGGTGTCCCGATCCAGTACGCCGGGTTGCGCGGGATTTGCTACGTCGAGCTGAATTTGACGACCGGCAGTCTGGATGCCCACTCAGGCCTCGGAGGATCGATCTTCCCCAACGCGGCCTGGCGGCTGACGTGGGCGCTTGCCTCCCTCAAGGGCCCTGACGAGCGGATCCTGCTCCCCGGCTTCTATGACCGCATCCAGGCTCCCAGCGATCGTGATCTTGAGCTTCTAGCCGGGCTCCCGGACGTCGCTGAAGACTACCGAAAAACCTACGGCCTGACCGGGTTCATCAAGGGACTGTCCGACGAGCTGGACCTCAAGCGTGAGGAGATCTTCTCCCCGACCTGTACGATTTGCGGCTTGACTGCGGGGTATCAGGGCGCCGGATCCAAAACCGTGCTTCCAGCAACTGCCAGCGCCAAAGTCGATTTCCGCCTGATCCCGGATCAGAGGCCGGAAGAGGTCTTGACGCAGCTTCGCGCGCACTTGGATCGGAACGGGTTCACGGATGTGCAGATCACCCTGCTCGGGGCCGAACCGCCGGGAAGAACGGACCCGGATGATCCATTCCTGCGAATGGTCGCAGACACCGCGCAAGAGGTGTATGGCGTCCCACAATTGATCGCACCCATGTCCGGTGGCTCAGGGCCGAACCATGCCTTCATCCAAGAGCTGGGTGTCCCGATCGCTACGGCGGGGATCAGTTACCCGGGAGCCCGGGTCCATGCACCGAACGAAAACATCGTCCTCGACAACTTCGTCGCCGGTGTGCGCCATACGGCACGCATCGTGAACGGATTCGCCGAAGGTTAGTCTGCCTGGGCTTGCCTCATGGGCGCGTCGGTGGCATGAGAACAGAACCGGGCGAAACCGATCAAACAAGCGTGGCCCATTCCTCGTGGCGATCCCGGGCACCCGTGCGGCCTGCCTGCGATGGATTCCTTGTCGCGTGATTCGGGCTGGGCTATAATCAAGTCGAGATCGGGGCGTGGCGCAGCCCGGCTAGCGCACCTGCATGGGGTGCAGGGGGTCGGCGGTTCAAATCCGCCCGCCCCGACCTTAATCGCCGGCAGATGTGCCGGCGATTTGATTCAACTTCTCAAACAGAATAAGGCTCCCGGAGCCTTGGAGGCTCCGGGAGCCTTATTCTGTTTGGAGGGCCGGAACGTCAACAGGATGTTACTCGACACCCACTTCAAAGACCGCAAAGTAACCGTCTCGATATCGTTCGAGCCATGGCCCGCAGGAGGCGCCGAATTGGGCCGACTCCAGGATGACATGCGTCACGCCGTAGCGGGTGACGGAGTCACGGAGAGCGCGACAGCTCACCTCATCAGGCTCTTCCCGATAGAAGGCCCTGGCCAGGAGCAGGCGATCGTACCATTCGATCACCTCCTTCGCCCGATAGGGAATCGATTTGAAATCAACCAGCGCCGGCGCGCCGGTCGCCAGACGAAAGTCCTGGAGCTGTGGCGGGATCATGTAGATCTCGCCTTTGTGCTTAGACCTGTCCACGAACTCGAGCACCGGCTGAGCCGACGACGAAGCCACCTGTTGCAGATCGATCCGGAACTTGACCGTGCCGGCAATGACGAGGAGTAGCGTCAGGCTGATCGACCCTCGACTCATGAGGTCCCGCACCGGCCCGGCGATCGACGCACCCGTCTTCCTCGAACGCCAGGCCGCCTCAACCCCGTACCCCAACAGAAGCGTCGTCCCCATGGGAACCAGGAGCGTCGATGGTCGCCAAGGGAAGATCAGGGCCAGAGCCATGCTCCCGGTAATCGCTTGAGCCAGCGTGAGGACGGCCACCGCCCCGGCCAGGCTGGCCATCACGATGAAGATCCGCGTCTTCCTTGCGATGGCGATCCCGGCCGCCACGATCAAGACTTGTACGACTACGCTCGAGTTCCACCAGACCTCGATCAGGGCGTGGTGCGGGATGCGCGTCCGGACGAGGATCTCTTGTGCCTGCCGCAAGCTGGCGGCAGAAGGAGTGGCGAACTGCAAGGCTGTGTAGACGAGGATCGGGAGCACAAGTAGAAGAGCCAGGCCAGCAGTCATCAGCGCCTGGCGGCGAGCCCCCTCGCTCCACTGAACGATCATGTAAGCGAAGATCAGCAGCCCGGCGCTCAGGAGATACGTTGGATGGAAGGTCGCGGCCAGAACTGAGGCCAGAACGCTCTGCGGATATCTGCCCAGTGAGGCAAGATGAACCGAGAGGAGTAACAATACGCCGAACATGCTCGGCTCGAGCACGGGTCCCAGAAGTCGCTGGCCGGCGAGGCCAGCTTCGAACGTGTAGCTCCACGGATCGCCAAGGGTCTTGAACAACAGGAAGCGAAACAACGCGGCGTGAACCACCACGAACAGCGCCAGGAAGACGCGATGTTCAATGGGGTCGGCTCGCAGATCAAACACACTTGAGGCAATCCCCTCGAGGCTGTAAAGATAAATGCCGAACAAGAGCAAGGCCCACGCGTAGAACGCCACCAATGGGAGCGCCCGAAATGTCGCCTGGACCAACAGGCTGAAGACCGGAGTCGGATCAACCGTATTGGAGAGCCAGTCGAGATTGAGAAACCCGAAGCCGGCCCGCGCCAGACCGTGTAGGAAGTATTGATTCTGGTTGGAGGAGAACAGAGGGGCCTGAGTGTAGGCCAAACCGAATGCGACCGACCACACACACACCGAAATGACGGAGAAGCCCCGCTGCTTAACGGTGCTCTTCCCGAGGGCGGTGCTCATCTTGCCCGGTGCCGTACCGTCCAAGACATGGACACGGATCTCATGCGTCCGGCTCGCGCAGACTCTCGCCGGCTAGTACTTCCAGGACCCCGATGACCGCCGAGTTGTCGAGATCGCGCATGCCCATCTGCAGCATCGCCCGAAACAACTGATGGTTTGCGGCAGTCCCCGGTAGCGGCAAGCCGCAAGCTCGGGCGGTGTCCATCACGATGTTCAGGTCCTTGTGCATCATCTCGGCCTTGAACCCCGGGGATCGCTCTCCCGAGAACAGACGCTTGGGTTTGACATCCAGGGTCCAGCACTGGGCAGACCCGCCTCGGATCGCTTCGACGACCCGACGCGGGTCGACGCCGGACTTCTGGGCGAGCAGGAGCAGCTCGCCCATGGCAACCATTTGGGCCGCAACCATCACTTGATTACATGCCTTGGCGACTTGCCCCGCCCCGCTCTCGCCGACGTGGGTGATCGTCTTGCCCATCGCCTCGAAGATCGGGAAGGCCCGACGGAATGCGTCGGACCGACCTCCAACCATGATTGCCAGCGTACCTTCCCTCGCTCCAATGTCGCCGCCGGATACGGGCGCGTCGAGCGCCTCGACCCCGGCTTGCTCCAGACGTTCGGCGATCTTCCGGGAAGTCTCTGGCTTGATGGTGCTGTTGTCAATGAACAGCATCCCCGCCCGGCAACCTTCGACCACGCCGCCGGGCCCGAGGACGACTGATTCGACATCGTCTGAGTCGGGGAGATTGGTGATGACGACGTCACTCGATTCGGCGACGCTCCTCGGCTCGTTGGCTGCCTGCGCGCCTTCGTCCACCAATTCTCGGACTGAGCCTCGGCTGCGATTGTGAACCGTCAGCGGATAACTGGCCCTCAACAGGTTGCGGGCGATCGACTTGCCCATCAACCCGAGGCCGATATAGCCGATGCGCTCCATGACCGACCTCCTTCTTGTCCGGCTCGCACGGAACCAGGACTGAACGACCCCGGTGGGTTTGGGCGCTGATTGGGGGCGCACCCAATGCACTGTCGGGGCTACACGAACAAACAGAAGGCCTGGTTCGCAATGAAGATCGTCGATTCCGTCAGCCGGAGGTGGCCCTCGTCCCAGCGAACCAGACCGTCTTCTTGCAGACGCTTCATCGGTTTGGGGAAGGCCTCTTCGATCCCCACACCGAACCGCTCCTTGAAGGCGCTCTCGTCGACACCCTCATCCAGCAACCTCAGACCAAGCATCATAGTCTCGTTCATTTCCGTCGAAAGGGGGACATCTCGCTGGTCGGCGACTGCCGGAGAGACGGGGTAGTTATATCCGGCTCCAGCCTCGATGCGCCGGACATACCCCGAAGGTGAGCGGACATTCGCATACCTCACGCCGGCCGCATACCCGTGAGCGCCGGCGCCGAAGCCGAGGTACGGTCGGTTGCGCCAGTATTGAAGGTTGTGGCGGCAGGCGGCGAAGCTCCCGTTCCCTTCCCCGGATCCACTCCGGCCGGCCCAGTTGGAGATCTCGTAGTGCTGGAAACCGCCCTCATCCAGCAAGCTTGCGGCCCGTGCATACATCTCAGCTGCCAGGTCCGGGTCGGGCTCCGGCAAGAGACCTCGCCCCACCCATGCGTGCATGGGCGTTCCAAACTCGAGGGAAAGGGCGTAGAGCGAAACATGATCGGGGTCGAGGCTGAGAGCACGTAACAGGCTCTCTTTCCAAGCCGTAATTGTCTGATAAGGAAGCCCGAAGATCAGATCCAGACTGACGTTGGTGAAGCCGGCCTTCCTTGCGGCCAGCACGGCTTGGATGACATCGGGGAAGGTATGACCTCTCTCCAGCAGTCTCAGCTCTCCCGGGTGTGATGACTGGACGCCCAACGACAGACGATTGACGCCGATCCGGCGGTATCCCTCCAGCAGGGCGAGGTCCACACTTCCCGGGTTGGCTTCAAGCGTGATCTCACTCCCCGGCAAGAGGCCGAACCCATCCCGGATCGCCTCCAGGATCTGGGCCACTTGATCGACTGAAAGCAACGAGGGGGTCCCCCCGCCGAAATACACGCTGTGGGCCGAAGGGCCGTGGGCTTTACCGTCCGCCCCGGGCATCCTTGGCGGAACCGAATACCCCCCCACCCCTCGTATCTCTTTGGCCAGGGAGGCTACATATGCCGGGATCAGATTCTCGAGGCCGGCATATGTATTGAAGTCGCAGTAGGCGCAGCGCGTCGTGCAGAATGGGATATGGAGGTAGATGCTGATTGGCGACATGCGAGGCTCGAGGCTCGAGCTCGCGCTTTGAACCCTATCAGCACTGGCCACTCCCGTAACGTCTGGGGTGATGATCAGCCTCCCCGGGCACCACCGTCTCCCTCGACAGTCAGCCGCCGGGTTTCCCATTGCCGCGCACCGGCCCTCGCCGGGCCATGTAGGTCAGCGGCGCCCGGCCTGGCGGTTTTCGGGTCATGAATTCGACGTCTCCCGCACCTCGCCCGATCCAAGCCCGGCCGGCCATTCAAACCGTCGGGGGGGTCGCCTCATCGGTTACGCCGACCCCGCCATAATCAAGGGCTGGATGCGGTCGTCCACTAGACCTCTTTTACCATATTGCGCTGGCGCATGAGAGGTTATAAAATACGAGAATATCCCTCCTCATTCCGAATGTAATCCAGAAAGCGAAAGGAGACCCATGTCAGCGCCTAAGGTCCGTGCACACCATGAAGAGCTCCAGAAGATAAGCAGTTCGTTCAGTTCCCAGAGTAGCGCCATCGCCGGCGTGAACGGCAAGATGAAGTCTTGCATGGAAACGCTCCGGGGGGGAGACTGGATCGGCCAAGGCGCCAAGGCCTTCCTGAAGGAGATGGACGGCGAAGTCATGCCGTCGATGAAGCGCCTCGAGAAGGCGATGGAGGACGCCGCCCGAGTGACCAATCAGATCTCGCAACTCATGAAGCAGGCCGAAGACGAAGCCAGTGGTTTCATGAAGCTGTAGTCAACGTCTGCTTATCCCAGCACCGCGGAGGCGAACAATGCCCGACGTCAAGATGAATTACGGCTCGATGGAACAGATGGAGAAGGCCTTCAACAAGGCCCACAGTCAAGTTGAAGACTCAATGCGCGAGATGAAGAAGCTGGCGCAGATGATGGGCGACGGAGCTCTGGTCGGAATGGGCGGAGATGCGTTCAAGGCCGCCATCGAGCAGAAGTTGATGAAGCGAATGAAAGTGCTCTCGGAGAAGATGAAGGAACTCGAGCAGGATGTTCGGGGCGCAGTCCAGGCCACCCGCGACGGTGTCTCGACGGCCCAGAGCCGGTTCAAGTGAGCGGATAAGGAGACAACCACATGTCATTTCTACAGTTTCTTCGCGGGGAAGTGGACAACGTGATGTCCGGCGTGAATCAGCAGCAGCAAATCGTGTCCGGCGTACTGGATCGGGTCAACAGCTACGTCCCCAAGATTCAATCGGCATGGATCGGTGGCGACGCCAATGAGTTTGCCGCCGATGTCGCCCGCAAGGTCGTCCCGGCGATGACCGAGTTGATCGCCGCCATCGGCGGCGTCAATCTCAACTTGACCAGAGCGACCAACGTGATCGATCAGGCCGACGCTAAAGTCAAGAGCATGGCCGACGGCATCGGCGACATGTTCGACAAGATCTAGCCCGCAACCGATCTCTAGAGACGGAGGATTCGACCAGTGGCCACTCAAGTCGTGCAGATGGATTACGGCGTCGTCACGGAAGTCTCCAAGGGTTTTTCGACGGCGGCCGACGTTTTGAGAACAGTGAGCAAGGTCCTCGGTATCCTGATTGGGATCCTACGCGCTTCCGCCTTCTTCAGCATGGGCACCAGCCTGGCGCTCGCCAACTACCTGGAGAACATCCAGAAGAAGATCGACCAGCTTGCCAAGATTTGCGAGGAATTCGCTGGTGATCTCGCGCGGGCCGTAGGCGATCACAAGCGCGGCGACATCAAAGGCAGGCGCTACTTCGGTGAAGGAATCAGCTGACAGCTCGTATCCGGTTGTCGCGTTTCCAGGGTAGGGTGCGTTGTCGATCGGGTTGACCCGTTGGGCAGCTCTTATCGGCCGTTGCTCAGTAGGACTTGGAGGAGGAAGTACCCCGCCACAAGGCCGGTCCCCAGCAGGAACACTCCGATAGTGGCGAGCAGCACGTACAGGCGCCGGGGGATGGTACGCCTCTCCGGCGGAGGCGCCGAGTAGATCGCCGTAAGTGCATCAGACAACTCGAGGACGTTATTGAAACGCCCCACCGGGGCAATCGCCCTCTCAACAATGCGGGCCACGCCGGCTTGCTCCAGTTCAGGCCGGCCAACCGGGAGGGGCTTTCGATTCTGGGTCACATCTTGGCGGACCTGGTCGTCCCGCCGGAGCTTGGCCTCGAAACCCGGGTGCCCGGCCAGCATTTCATAGAAGATCATTCCCAGGGAGTAGACGTCAGCTTCAAGACCTATGGGACTCGTCGGGGCATGCGCCAGCAATTCGGGCGCCGTGTAGCCAGGCTCACTCAACCGCGACCAGTCGTAGAGGCCATCGACCTCGCCGCCTTCGACGATGAACCCAAGGTCGAGCAGCATTGGCCGGAGGTTCCCCTCGCGGTCCGTGTCTACGAGAACGATGTCGGGGGAAATGCTCAGGTGGCACTTGTTGCTCCGGACGAGGGGTCGCAAGGATTGCGCCAGGGTGGTGACGACCCACGCCGCCTGATAGTGCCAGATTTGCGGGTTCTCTAGAATCAAATCTGCCAGGATCTTGCCATTGGCGAAGGAGAGCACACTGTATACTCGGGGTTCTCCGCGAAAGGTGATCTCTCCGTGAAGACGCTTCGAGCGGGTCGGATACGGGGCCAGCATGACCGGCAAGACCGGACGAGAGGCGGGCAGGAACGATCGAACAAAACCCGCCGGACCAGTCTGCCGGGGGGACAGCGCTTCCAGGACCAGAGCCTCCCGCTTCAGCCTCTCGGCGCACTCGTCGCTCGGGTGGGCCACCTTCAGCAGAACGGTGTTCTTTCCGCGCTGCGCCTCGTACAGGGCGGCCGTTCGCCAAACGCGCACGAGTTTGGTGACCTTGAGATCGCCAAGGTACTCCCCATAGACCAGGACCGGGAATCCTTCTTCCGCCGGACAGTCTTTATCCTGGCACCACAGATTGCCGTCGCGTGTCACCCGTTCACAACGTTCACAGAATCGATTCATGCTTCACCGGGTTATCTGCGGGCTGGTACCTCTCCTGCCCGCATTCCATTCCCCTTCTCTCGGTACTTTGGCTGATCGCCTCGGCTGACGGGAATCCTTTGGATTTGACGGACGCACCCGCGAATGAGAGAATATAGGCCTATCTATTCTAGATGAATGCCCTCAGGCTTGTCAAACGGAGAACGGTGAGGATACGTTTAGTCAAGGCGCGGCCCTTCCGTGACTCACAGGCGCGGGCACTTGCCTGCCCGGCCTGGCTGGCCCCGCTAAACCCTACCTGGAGCGCACAAACGGTACGTCTCTTCGAGGTCCCTATATCGGGGCCATCCGAAGCCTGTGCGCCATGAGACTTACTTTCAGCCGGATGTGCTTCCCGTCGAAAGTCGTGCTTCGGGGGATCTCGACGGGTCCGGCACGGCCTCCCGCCCTTCGGCCAGGGCCTCGGGCTCGCCGGCGAGGGTCTGCCGAATGCGGAATGATCACCGGGCGATGGGCTGATCCGGTCCGGATATGACGCGAACGCGCGCGCTCGGCCCGACCGACGGCGCCCACCTGGGCCACGTCAATTCGAGCGCACCACGAGCACTGGGAGATAGAACAAATGGCAGTCGAGTACATTGATCGCCCACCACGGATTCAGCCTGAACTGCCTCTGGGAGAAATCGAGGTCCCCCAACCTCCCGACGAGCAGAAACGGGGCGACCAGGGGCTGCTCAGCATGCTTGTGCCTCTGGTGACGATCCTCGGCTTTGTCCTTGTCTCGGGGACGGGCAACGTCCTCTTCATCATCCCGATCGGGCTGGCGATGGTGCTCTCGGTAGGGGTGGCCATTTTCTCAGGACGGCGCGAGCGCAAAGAGCTTGAAGAGAAGAAGCGCGGCTACCAGCTTCTCCTGGCCGAGATGCGGCAGGAGATGACGAGGTCGCACAGCGTCCAGAGGATGTTCTACACCCACAACTACCCTGGCGTTCAGACTCTCACAGAGATCGCCGCCCGGGTGGAGAACAGCCGCTTCGGCTCCCGCCTGTGGGAACGGCGGCCGGACGACAGCGACTTCGGGGCGATCCGCCTGGGAATCGGCAGCCGCCCGTCGACCGTCGTGTACCGCCTGAGCCAATCGAACAGCCCGCTCGACGAGACTCCCTTGGGGAAGGATGCCAAGAAACTGGCACAGGACTCAGAAATACTGACGGACGTGCCTATCACCGTCCCGCTGCGCCCGTTCGCCAAAGAGCCCGGTTCCGACGGCCAGAGCGGCGATGGAGACGGCACCCCGAAGGCCAATGTCACAGCTCGGCACTCGATCGGTTTCTTCGGCAAGAATCCGTCCAATACCGCCGATTCCGCCCGCGCCGCGCTGGCCCATTTCGTGACCTTCCATTCTGCTCTGGACACAAGATTGTTCGTCGTCGGCCATCCGCAAGCCGAGAGCAGTTGGCAGTGGGCCGAGTGGCTGCCGCACTGCAACGTCCGCGGCATCGGGGAAGATGAAGGATTTGAGCCCAACAAGCGCAAGAAGCTGGACCAGATGTGCTTCTCATCCGACAAGGAAGAGGTCTCTTCCTTCTGGAAGCGGATCAAACGCGAGCTGGACCAGCGCCAGCTTCGCATGCGTGAGACCAAGGATGAAGACAAAGGCGGGAGTGACATCTCCCTCCCATTCATGCTCGTCGTCGTCGACTTGCTGGGTGAGATGCCCGCCAGATCTCCCATCGAAGAAGTGGCCTCGGAGGCGGTCGTCGGGACCATCAACCAGGAGGGACCGCAGCTCGGCGCGGCAATCATCTTCCTGACCAATGAGCCCTCAAAAATCCCGAGCGATTGCCAGGCGATGATCGAAGTCGCCGCCGTCGGCGAGAAGGTCGTATTCCGGTACACCGAGGTCGGACTGAATTCGTCGCGTTACCTGGGCGACGCTGACCTGGTGACGGCCAACGAAGCCCGACAGGAAATCTCGGCCAAGATCCGGCGGCTGGACGTGCGGCGCAGCTTCGGTGCAGATCTGCCTGGCTCGGTCGACGTTCTGCAAATGCAATCCCTTCTCGAATCGCGTAAGATCGATACCATCGACAAACTCACGATCGAGCAGAACTGGCGCCGCAGCATCCTGCCGGAAAACTCCGAGTGGTTGAGTGCCCCGATCGGTCTGGTGAGCAGCAAGGAAGTCCGCAATCTGGTCGTTTCAGCCAAAGAGGGCGGCGATGGCGTTCACGGCATGATCGCCGGCACGACCGGGTCCGGCAAGTCCGAGCTGCTTCTGACGTTTATCGCGACCCTGGCCGCCAAGTACGATCCGCGCATCGTCAACTTCGTGCTGGTGGACTTCAAGGGCGGCGCAGCCTTCGAGCCGTTTCGGAAGCTCCCCCATTGCGTCGACATCCTGACCAATCTCGAGGCCAACGCCGTCGAGCGCATGTTCGTGGCGATCCAGGCGGTTATGGACGATCGTAGCCGGATCCTGGCCCGCAGCAACGCCAAGGACCTGGTTGATTATCGGCGCAAGGTGATCCCCCGCCTCGGGCCGGACGACCCCCTTCCCCGCACTTTCCCCCACCTGTTCATCATCGTCGACGAGTTCGCCGAGATGATCGCCGCCAACCCGGACTACCGCACCAAGTTCGAGAGCATCACTCGGCTCGGCCGGGCCTTCGGCGTGACCTTGATCCTCTCCACCCAAAGACCGGCGGGCGTCGTCACCGACCAGATGCGGGCCAACATGAAGTTCCGGATCTGTCTGCGGGTCGAGACACCCGAGGACAGCAAAGAGCTGCTCTCACGCCCTGATGCGGCTTTTCTGCCGAACAAGGGCGGTCGGGGCTATATCCAGGTCGGCAACGACATCCTCACCCCGGTCCAGGTGGCGCGTGTCGGGGGTGACTACAGCGACGATCGGACCGTCATCCTGCGCGACGTCCTGTGGCTCGACGACGAGTCCCTCCCCGGGCAGGGTCCTTCGGACGACGTGCCTCAGTACTCGGCCACGGAAATCGGCGAGGCGCTCGGGCTCAATCCGGGGGAGAAACCGACGACGATGCTGGACTGGATGGTCGGGATCGCCGTCCTGCGCGCCCGCCGGGACGGGGTGCCGGTTCAGACCAAACCCTGGCCCGATCCTCTGCCGGCCAATCTGTCGCTGACCGACCCGGTCGATGCCCGGTATCTCAACACCGAACGGACCGTCTCCGCCGACCGGACGATCGTGATCAACCAATCCCTGCAAGACTGGCTCAACAACACCGAGGAGAAAGCGATCTGGCCGTCGATCGATTGGAAGGCGCCGCCGCCGCTGAGCGCCGAGATCGGCCTGGTCGACAATCCGTATCGGGCCGAGCAGCGCTTGCTCACCCTCGACCTCGGCGCCGGTCCGGTGATCATGTTCGGCGCCGCCGGCCGGGGTAAGACGACTTTCTTGAAGTCCGTCTTGACCGGCCTGGGGGCCACGCGCTCTCCGAGTGAGCTGCACATCTTCGCGTTGGATTTCGGTCGTGCCGGGTTGAAGGCGATCAAAGACCTGCCTCACCTGGGCGCGGCCATCGACGCCTCCGAAGTCTCGCGCGTCGATCAACTCATCCGCATGCTGCGGAATTTCGTCAACGAGAGACAGGATGTCCTGGCCAAGTACAACTCGCTGGCCGACTACAACGCCAAGAACCCGAACAACATCTTCCCCGAGATCGTGGTGGTCATCGACAACTTCGCCGAGTTGAAGGAGAGCTTCGAGCATCTCATCCCTGAGCTGATGGCACTGATCCGCGACGGTCGAGCCTTCGGCGTCAATTTCGTCATTACTGCCGGCACACCCAATGATCTGGGGGGGAAGCTCTACAACCTGGTGACCCAGCGCTTCACGCTGGCCCAGGCCGACACGACGGCTTACGGCGACGTGGTCGGTCGGGGGGCGCCCAATTTCGACAACGTGCCAGGGCGAGGTCTGGTCGCCCTGACTCTGGGTGACGAAACGGTCCCGGTCGAGTTTCACGTCGGCATTCCCGGCCGGCCGGTCGCCCTGAGTGATACGGACGAAGTCGACGGATTTCAGGTCATCGCCCAACGCATGGAGCGGATCTGGACCGCCATGGGCGGCGCCCGCCCTGCGGCCGAGCTGCCGCGAGCAGTTGGTTTCCTCGACATGTTCTCCTTGCTCGAGGACCGGCCGATCGAGCGGATCGGTGAACTGCCGTTCGCCGAGAACTGGAAGAAGAGCATGCTCCCCGAGAACATGGAGTGGCTGCGCGCCCCGATCGGGTTGGTCAGCAGCCGAGAAGTCCGATCCATGGTCTTCTCCGCCAAGTCGGATGGGGACGGCGTACATGGCATGATCGCCGGCACGACAGGTTCGGGCAAGTCGGAACTCCTGCTCACACTGATCGCCTCGATGGCGATCAAGTACGACCCGAGGATCGTCAACTTCGTTCTGGTCGACTTTAAGGGCGGCGCGGCGTTTGAGCCGTTCAAGAAGCTCCCGCATTGCGTCGACATCGCCACCAACCTCCAAGGCAACGCCGTCGAGCGCATCTTCATCGCCGTCAAGGCCGAGCTCGATCGGCGGGCGAAACTCCTGGCGGACGGGAGGGTGGGAGATCTGGTGGAGTATCGCCGAAGGGTGATCCCGGCGCTGAAAGCGGGCGACAAGCTCCCCAGCACCTTCCCCCACCTGTTCATCATCGTCGACGAATTCGCCGAGATGATCGCTCAGAACCCGGAGTACAAAGAGCAATTCGAGTCCATCACCCGCCTCGGCCGGGCCTTCGGCGCGACCCTCATCCTGGCCACCCAGCGTCCGGCCGGGATGGTGACGGACCAGATGCGGGCCAACATGAAGTTCCGCATCTGCCTGCGGGTCGAGACGCCTGAGGACAGTCGGGAACTGATCAAACGTGACGACGCCGCCCGGCTACCCCCGCTCGGCGGCCGTGGCTACATTCAGATCGGCACCGGGCCTTTGACCGAGGTCCAGGCGGCCTGGGCCGGCGCCGAGTACACCGATTCGCCGCCGGATCCGGTATATCCGACGGAGGAGATCGTGGCCGCCCTCGGCCTGCAGGGCGAGAACAAGCCGGGGCTGATGATCGACTGGATCGTTGGCGGGCTGGCGGCCGAAGCCAAACGGCAGTCGATCCCGGTCCAAAGGAAGCCCTGGCCTGATCCGCTGCCTGCAATCCTCCCGTTGAACGAACCGATCGATGCCGCCTATATCAAGTCGGAGCGCGCCCGCAAGACCGGGACCGTCGTCATCGACCCCGCCCTCGATGCCTGGATCAAGAACCCCAAGGCTGAGCCGCTGTGGCAAGCGTGGGACTGGAGTGGCCCGATGCCGGTCCGGGCCGAGCTTGGCTTGGTGGACAACCCCTTCCAGGCCGAGCAGAGAATTCTCTCCTTCGATCTCACCGGCGATCCGCTGGTTGTCTTCGGCTCCGCCGGCAGGGGAAAGACGACGTTTCTTAAGTCGCTGATCCTCTCCCTGGCCGCGACCCGCTCCCCGGCCGAACTACATGTGTTCATGCTCGACTTCGGACGCGGCGGGCTGAAGTCAGTCGCCGGTTTGCCGCACTGTGGGGCCACCATCGATTCCTCGCAACCGGAAAGGGTCGAGCAGTTGTTCCGGATGGTCCTGGGACAGATGAAAGAACGCCAGGAGCGGCTCGCAGCCTATGCTTCCCTGGAAGACTACAACGCGCAGAAGAAAGACAACCCGGAGAGCATGTTCCCGGCAATCCTGGTGGTGATCGACAACTTCGCCGAGTTTCATGAGAACTACGAGCATCTCCTCCCCGACCTGATCGCCATGGTGCGGGATGGAAGGTCGCTGGGGATCTATTACGCCGTCGCCGCCGGCAGCCCAAACGACATGGGCGGCAAGCTCTACAACCAGTTCTCCCAGCGCATGACCTTCACCCTGCCCGATCCGACCACCTATACCGACATCGTCGGGCGCGGCGCGCTCAGTCTCGTCGATGTCCCCGGCCGCGGCCTGATCAATGTTGAGGGACAACCGCTCGAGTTTCAGACAGGGGTGCCGGTCATCCCCAACGAGAAGGATCCCTACGCCCGGATCGCCGAACGCATGGAGAAGGCATGGTCTGACCTGGGCGGGAAGCGGCCGGCGGCCGAGCTGCCGCGCTCGGTCAACTTCCTCGACATGTACTCCATGATCCTGGGCAAGCGCGTCGAGCGTATCGGCGACATCCCGATCGCCGAGAACTGGCTGAACAGCATGCTGCCGGAAAAGCAGGAGTGGCTCCGGGCGCCGATCGGTCTGATAAGCAGTCGAGAGGTCCGCGATCTGGTCTTCTCGGCCAAGGCCGACGGCGACGGCGTGCACGGGATGATTGCCGGGACAACCGGCTCCGGCAAGTCCGAGCTCTTGCTCACCCTAATCGCAGCCATGGCAATCCGCTACGATCCCCGGATCGTCAACTTCGTCCTCGTCGACTACAAGGGCGGCGCGGCCTTCGAGCCGTTCAAGAAGCTCCCGCATTGCGTCGACATCGCTACGAACTTGCAGGGAAACGCCGTCGAACGCATCTTCATCGCCATGAAGGCCGAGCTCGATCGACGGGCCAAGCTCCTGGCGGATGGACGCGTCGGGGATCTGGTGGATTACCGCAAGCGCGTGATCCCGCGATTGAAGGCGGGTGATCCATTGCCGAATACCTTCCCACACCTGTTCATCATCGTCGACGAGTTCGCCGAGATGCTCACGCAGAACCCGGAGTACAAGGCGCAGTTTGAGAGCATCACCCGGCTGGGCCGGGCCTTTGGCGCCACCTTGATCCTCGCCACCCAGCGTCCGTCGGGCATGGTTACCGACCAGATGCGGGCAAACATGAAGTTCCGGGTCTGTCTGCGGGTGGAGACGGCCGATGACAGCAAGGAGCTGCTCAAGCGGCCGGACGCGGCGACCCTGCCGCCTCTGGGGGGCCGCGGCTACATCCAGATCGGCGGCGGGGCGCTGACCGAGGTCCAGGCGGCCTGGGCCGGCGCCGAGTACTCGGCCACCGAAGGCGATACTGTGTATAACGCGCAGGATATGCTGGAAGCCCTCGGACTGACAGCCGAGAATCAGCCCGGGTTGATGATCGACTGGATCGTCGGCGCCCTGGCATCCGAGGCCAAGCGGCAAGGGGTCCCGAAACAGACCAAACCCTGGCCTGACCCGCTGCCGACTTTGCTGCCGCTCAATCAGTCGATCGACGCCACTTACATCGGGGAGGGGAGAGGCGAGAAACAGCTCGTCATAAATCAGCTGGTCGCCCGCTGGGTCGACAACGTTGAAGCGACGCCTCTCTGGGAGCCTGTCGACGGGAAAGAGGCCCAGCCGATGCGCGCCGCGCTGGGCGTCATCGACAATCCCTACCTGGCCGAACAAAGAGTGCTGACAGTCGACCTCGCCAGTGACCCGCTCGTCGTTTTCGGCGCGGCAGGACGTGGCAAGTCCACATTCCTCAAGTCGCTGATCATCAGCCTGGCGTCATCCATGTCTCCCTCCGACCTGCACATCTTCGCCCTCGACTTCGGCCGAGGCGGCCTGAAGGCGCTGAAGACGCTGCCTCATGTTGGTGGGATTGTCGAGACCAACGAGGAACAACGCGTCGAACGGCTGATGCGCATGGTCCGGAATGTCATCGATGAGCGCCAACGCAAGGTCCAGGCATACGACTCGCTGGCCGAATACAACGCCGCCAACCCGGACGACCGATTGCCGGCCGTTCTGGTGGTGATTGACAACGCCAGCGAATTCAAGGAGACCTACGAGCAATATCTGTTGGATCTCATCAGCCTGATCCGCGACGGGCGCTCCTTCGGGGTGTACTTCGCCCTGACCGCACCTCTGATCGGCGACATCCCCAACAAGCTGTTCGGGATCCTCAGCCAGCGCATCACGTTCACTCAGGCAGACCCGTCTGACTACTCAACCATCGTCGGACGCGGCTGGACGAGCTTCAATGATGAACCCGGCCGGGGCTTGGTTGTCGATTTGGTGAATTCGCGGCCTCAGCCTCTCGAGTTCCAGACTGCCATCCCCGTCCTCGGCGAGGATACCGACCTCTTCCGGGAGCTGTCGGAGCGGATGGCGAAAGCCTGGGATAGCATGGTCGAAGCCGACCCGGGGCTTAGGCTGCGACGCGCCAAGCCGGTCGAGCCCCTGGCGGATGCCATCGACCTGAAGAGCGTAATGCCGCCATTGGGTGTGGGGCCGGCGGAGCTGGTCGTCCCTCTGGGAATCAACGACCTGGATCGTGAGCCGACGCTCATCGAGTTCAAGGCAAAGGGCCCGAACTGGTTGGTCGTCGGTCCACCCGTCACCGGAAAGACCACGACCTTACGCTCGCTGGTGATCTCCCTGGCCCACAGCTACACGCCGGACCAGGTGGCCCTGGTCCTGGTTGATCCATCCGACGCCGCGCGCCAATTCTTCAGCTACGGCGGCGGTCGCGGCAACTCGCTCGACAATCTCCCGCATGTTCTGGCGACGGTCTCGACTGCAAAACAACTAGACGAAGTTGTCAAGCGTCTCAGGGCCGAGTTCGACGAAGGCGTTCGGACGCGTCTGGCGTCGCATAGCGATGCCTTCACGCCTCAGAATAACAAGACACGTTCGATCTTCGTGATCATCGATCACTACGACGACGCAGAGGTCTTCAATCGTAGCGGCCTTGGTCTGGCCGGGTTGAGCGAAATCGGGAAGGGCAAGAACCTGCACTTCGTCATTGCTGGCAGTCTGCAGATCATGCGCAACAGCATGGACGATCTGCGCCGGCGGGCCGAGTCATCCCGCTACACACTCGTCATTCAGGACCTCGAAGCAGTTCGTTATATGGGCGTACGTGGCAGTTTCGCGGTGAAGGGTGAATTGCCGCCGGGGCGGGCCTTCCTCGTTCGTTCGATCCAGGCATCACTGGTGCAGATCTGCGCGCCTGTCGTCGACGGCCGGGACGGTCGATCGGCGGAAGACGAGCTGGCCTCTCTCATCGCGGAGATCAGGGCCAAATACCCGGCGCGTGCACGCTGGAGCTATCACGCCAAGGACTTGACGGCGCTCGAAGAAGCGATCGCCACTGCAGAACCCGTTGAGGAGACGACGGAGGAGATCCCGCCCTCCGTCGCATCCGCCCCCTCGGCCGACCAGAGCGCGGCCATGGACGAGCTTTCCAAGCTCATGGCGATGCAAGCCGGGTTGACGTCCGGGATCTTGGAAACGGAGATCCCGGAGGCGAGCACGTTCGCCAGTGTGAGCATCGACGCCGAAGCCGGGGGCGGCAAAGGCAAGTCGGCCGGCAAGAAGAAGGATGGAGATGGCGCATCCCAGAAGAAGCCCGGGAAAAAGAAGGGATAGGACATGACCGATCGACTGACGCTCAAACTGGATATCCGGCCGAACGACATCGGTGTCAGACAGGTCAACGTCCGCAGCAGTCTGGTCGTCGCCAATTTCGTGGCCGAGATCAAGGACAAGTTCAACCTCGACGGCAACCTACAACTTCGTCTCGGGGATAGCGGGGAGATCCTCAATCCGGACAATCCGCTGGAGAAAGCCGGCGCCGTCGAGGGGGGCGTGCTGGTTTGTACCAGGATCGTCGAGGCGACCGGAACGCTGGATGAAATCCAGCGCGGTGTCCGCGAACCCTTCGGTGAGACATTTCAGCGCGTGTATCTGAGCGAGCAACGCACTTTGACGGAGTACGACCTGGCCTGGCAGCCGGCCATCGTCGGCCGGAGGGACCACAACGATCCCTCGAACAATCGTCTTCTGGCGGCCGACCTGGAGGACATCGAGGATTTGCCGACCGTCTCACGCCACCACGCCTGCATCACGATGAAGGGAGGATCGTTCTTCATCGAGACGATCCAGGCGCGCAACCCCACCTATCTCGACGGGCTACGCCTGGAGCAGGGGCTCCTCTACCCCCTGTCAGCCGGGTCGTCGGTCCAGGTCGGACGAGTGTCCCTGACCTTCCACATCATCAGCTAACGCACTAGGCTCCGGGAGCCTCTCTCTCTAATGATCGGAGGGCGGCTCCCAGTATCCCTGGTCCCCGATGATGTGGGTCCGATCATCGGCGCTGCCTGAGTAAGGTGTGGCCGAGTCCTTGGAGGGGAGACTGAACTTGAGCTTCACCCCGCGCCGGGCCAGGTCACCCAACACGATCTCATCACCGTCCGCCAGGACGACCGGATCATTGGGTTGGATGCGCCGACCGTTGAGCCTTGTCCCGGCGCTCGAGGCATTGTCGGTCAGGCGGAAGGTGTTGTCCTCGGCCATCTGAATGGTGCAGTGCATCCGGCTGACGGAACTCTCCTCGTCCGGATAGAAAGTGATGTCCGTGGCCGTGGGGTTACGCCCGATCACCGTTGTGGCCATATACAGGCGGAAGGTCTCACCTACAAGCCCCTGCGGTCCCTCTTGCAGCGTAAGTGTGGCCAGCGTTAAACCCGGGTAGGCGTCGGCGCCCATGATCGTGCTGCGCGGCTCGGGAGCGGCGGCCGGGGCTTCGCTCGCCGCCGGCGCAGGACGGCGGATGACGAAGAAGTAAACACCCCCGACGATGGCTAAGGCCACCGCGCCCAGTACACAGAACAGCAAGACGCCGCCCACAGCCATCGTCGCTGCGCCGGGCCCGGTTGCGGTGGCGGTCGCCGGGATAATAACTTGGACGCTGACCCCGGTCTCGACCGATGACTCCAGTCCGAGTTCGTCGGTCGCCTTGACCTCGAGTTTTACCGGATTCAGGCCCTCGTCGACGATGTCGGAAAGGTCCCACTCGAACTCGAGCTGGGTATCGTCCGGTCCGACGTCGAGCGTGCCCTCGACATTATCGTTGGCAAGAAGCTCAGCCGACACGATCGATCGGGGGAAACCGTCAGGCCAGGCCACATTGGCGACGACCTTCACAGTACTGGTGTCGGCCGACAACGAATTGTCCTCGCCAAGCTGCGCTTCGCGCCGGATTGTTGAGCCGGCGACCGGTTCACTGATCGTCAGACTCGCCGGCTGGAGGTTGATCGTGTATGTGCCGGTTACCCCCGCCGACGGCCGCTCGGTGGAGTTGATCGTGATCTCCCGCTCGCCCGACGCGCCCAGGTTGCTCCGATAGGAGACCGTGTAGTACGCCCGCTGCGCAGCGATGGTGTTGTAGACCGATGAGACGGCGCTCGTGAAGCTCGTGCGGTCAAGTGCGGCGTACTGACCGCCGCTGCTCGTAGCCAAGACCTGGAGCGCATCAGCCCGCCCCCTGTTGGGGTCCGTCTGCAGGGTGTAGATCGAGATGAAGTCTCGCCGGGCGGCGCTGGCCGTGTTCTGCGCGGCAGTGACGGCGACCTGCGGACTGGGGTCTTCGATATAACGTCCGAGATAGATGATGGCGGCCGTTCGGCTACCGGCTACCGGAACGAGTTGCGACATCCGCTGGATCGCGTCCTCGATGCCGAGCAGCCCTTTTGTAGCGCCGCTCCCCCGTTCGAAATTGAAGTTCGCCGCCCAGGTCGTGAGTTCGGTGGCCGTTAACGTGGGTGGCAGGAGTTCCACGGTCTGGTCGCTGTTGACGTTCTGGCGTCCGAGCACCTGAACCGTATCGCGCCCGTCGACGAAATATCCCCCGCTGACGAGCGTGGTGATTGCCAGGCGAGTGTTATTCAGATTGAATGAGAGGAAGTTCGCCAGGCGCCCTTGATCGATCACGAAAATGATTGCGATTGGCCCGTCGGCCTGGGGTGTGACTTGAAGATCGGAAACTTCCTCACCGTTCTCATAGACGGTGATGTTGGAGGCATTCAGCCCCCCGACGACGGTGTTGTTCAAGTCGACTGCCCGCAGCGAGAAGGATACGTCGGGGAACGTGCCTGAATCGACATCGGTAATGAAGAAGGTGTTGCCTGCTTGAGCCATGGCCCCGGCCGGCAGGCCGAGCAGACCCAGAAGGAAGAGAAGTGTCACGGCGATTCTGAAATGTCTGAGCATCATTTTGTTCAAACCTCTGGCAGTCGATTGTTGAGCCTCTTGCACGAAAGGGGCATCCGACCCGAGATCTCTCCCCTCTCAAGGTGAGCCTGCGTCTGCTCTGCGACGCGTGTCACTCGTCGCCGACGATTGCTGGACTCGGGCGATGGCCGTTACCTGCGGTTGAGCCAGCTCCTCCAGCCAGGCGTTCACGAGCAGCTCGAGACGGCGAGTGTCACAACTGGTCACTTCCACTTCGGTCGAATCTCGGCCGGGTTTTTGGACGAACCAAGCCGCACCCAGCTCTCCATATACACTCGCCTTGCGGCCGGTCTCGGCCCCGCCGGGCCACGCCGGTCGCAATCCTACAACCATCCCCCCCTTCGGCGAGGCCAAGGCCTGGAGCAATGAGTGGGCAGTGGCCGAGCTGACATCGTTCGACTTGAGCAACTCCTGGGCTTGTCCGCTGTTGCCATTCTGCGCCAGCGATTGCAGACCCCTAAACACCTTCTCATCCAGATTGAACTGCCCCCAGGCATTCGGCGTCGTCAGACGTAGAATCAGGCCCATTCGCTTGAATAACTCGGTCCGATCCGCTACGGTCCCCAGGCGGTATCCCCCGCGGATATCGATGGTGAGCTCGATGATGAGGCCGGGGGCCAGGTAGTCCAGAATCCCCACGTACTTGCCATCGGCGCCCTTCCGGACCACTCCGATGACGAAGTCCGGATCCGCCATACTGGCCACCATCTCCATCAGGGCCGGGTCGAATTCGTATTCCCCGGGAGCCTCCGCCAACGCTTTCAGCCAGCCGTTTCTCTCGAGGAGCTCCCTGCCCTTCCCGAAGACCGCCTTGCGCGCCTTGACGTCTTTCGGGAAGAGGCGCGAGTCGTTCACCCCGACAAGCAGCGGCGCGCGAACCACCGCTAACAGATAGGCGAACTCCTCCGGGGCCAGTACTACGTTGCTCATGCGCAGGCCCTACTAGAAGATGCCTTTGGCCTGGTCAATGACCCAATTGGCCGCGTCCCAGGCTGGCACGACACTCTCCATGATCTCTTCGGCCTTGTAGCTGACGGGATCGATTCCTCCCAGGGTCTCGCGCCAATAGCGGATACCGGCACGCTGGCCCGAGAGCGGGCTGGCCGTGTCGCGATCCTCAAGTCCGAGGTAGTTGTACCCGGGGCCGGCACCATGGTAGGTATACAGGTAGCCGGCCGCGTCGTGAACCACGCCATGATACCCAACCGCCGTGCTGTCGCCTGGGACAGAGAAATTGTCGGGCCCGACAAGCCCGCCAGTGGGGTTCAGCATGGCTCCGAAGACGGGGTCGATCCCGAATGCACCGCCCACCACGGCTCCATATCGCAAATTGGTGTTCGATCCCAAGAACCAGGGATGCACACTGGATGGATTGGGGGGCGTCTCCGCATTCGCAAGATCGCGCTGGTTACGGATCTGGATGAACTTGTCATACTCGGCGCGTATCTCGTCGACGGGACGACCGCGCAGATCTGCCACTCGCCGCAAGGACCGGTCCAATTCGGCCCCGCTGGGATTGTGCAGGAGGTCGTTCATCGCGCCGCGCAGCTCCCCTCCCGCACCCTGGACCTGCAGGCCGATCAAACCATGCAAGTAATCATCCGCGAACAGGCCGTGTGGATCCCGGGCGAGAAGCCTGTTGGCCTGCCATGAGGCAGCCCCCGCGACTTCGCCCACTGCTTCCCCGATCGCGCCGGCCCCCGCCCCGCCGACACCTGCGATCGCACCGGCGAGCGCCCCCACGACACCCCCGGCAAACGCGATCTGGAAGCACTTGGCCGCTTCTTCTTCTGCCGCCTTCATCGTCTGACTGATCTGGCCGGTCACCCTCCCGGATGTGCCGAGCGCGGCGGAGAGTCGTTGCAGTGACGGGAGCACGTCGTGTTCCATCTCGGAGTAGAAGGCCTTAGCCCCTTGACCGACCCAATCCCCTCCCTGGAGAACCCCCACGCAACGCTGGACGGATTGGATCATTCGCTGCGTTTCCGTGGCCTGCCGCGCAAAGGCTTGCGAGATCTTGGCCAGTCCATCGTAATCTGCCCGGACGCGCAGCGATGACATCGTCTCCCTCCCTAACCCGAAAGCTCGCCGATCCAGTCGGCGATGAGGCTCCGAAAACTGGCTTCGTCACAACTCGTCACTGCCAACTTACCCGACCCGACCTTTGCCTGTTTGACGAGCCATGCCGTCTCCACGCCTTGCACTACGGCGAGGTTGCGCCCGTCGACAACCTGGCCCTTCTCGCACCGCAGCACAGCCACCGATCCACCGAACTCCGGAACGGTCATGGCCGCGACCAACTGCTGTGCCCCGTCCTCGGTCATTCCGTGGTTTACCAGGATCTTCGTCGCTTTCTTACCGGCCTGCGATTCGGCCATCTCTTTCACCGCGAAGAATTCATCTTGCTCCAGGCTCACCCGATAAGCCTCACCCCCGTTGCGTTTCTCGACCGGAAGGATCTCCAGCAGCCGATCAACAAGCCCCGCAGCACTCACCAGGGCCAGTCGATGCTCATCCTCGCTCGGCAGCGTTTGCTCGACCGCCAGCGCCTCGGCCATGTAGTGCAAGAAGAGCTGTGGCCCGACTCCCGGGTTGTCGCGTGTTGTGATCACGGCCAGCGCCGGGTTGGCCAGGACCATGGCCATCCCAATCAATGTCGTGTCCAACACGTTGACGCCCGACTCTACTCGAAGCGCACCTCGCTCAGACAGCCGCTGAATCCCCTCCGCCACAAGCGCCTTGTGCTCTCCGGTATTCGCCGGCACAAGTTCGCCGGCATCGAGCCCCACCACGCCCGGCGCTTGCACGGCATCCATCAACACCAGGAACTCGGATCTTGTGAGTGTGATCCCGCCCATCGGACTTTGGCTTTCCTACACCTTCGCCCCGATAAACGAGACGCCGACTGTGGCGAAGGGCAGCCTGGCTGAGGCTTTCTTTGCGATATTAATGCCGATCGACGGCTTGGCACCGCCCTTGAGGCTGATCCCGATGTTGGCTCCCCCGAGGTTCAGTCCAACGTCGCCTCTCGCCGAGAGCGATCCACCCAGGCCGCCGCCGATCGATCCCTTGGCCAGAAACCCTGTGGCCCGGTCCCCAAGGCTGAGCCCTCTTGCCCCCGGCCCTGCCCCGCCCCCGAACTTGTCGCCCTTGCTGTCGATCACTGTCCCGGAATTGCCCGACCCCGAGCCACCTCCACCCCCACCCTCTCCCCCTCCCCCAGAACCCCCGCCTGCAGCACCATACTTCGAATCGGCGCCGGTCGAAAACGGGCTCTCCGTCTCCGCCCGCTCAAGCTGAAGGACATCGCCTGTCCCCTCGAAGCTGCCGTACTGGGCGACGTAGTCGGCCAGGAAGCCCTCGAACTCATCGAAGTCGGTCCCACCTCCATCGGCCCCGGCCGCGCCGATCCCCGCCAGGCCACCGGCCAAGCCGCCCACGAGCCCACCTGCGACTCCTCCGACCCCAAGACCTCCGAGCAGTCCGCCGGCTACCCCTCCGCTTGCCAAGCCGCCGCCGAGAGTATCGACCCGAAAGATCCCTGCCGATTCATTCTCAGCCTGGCTCATGACTTGGCTGGCCTGGTGCGAGATCCGTTCAGCGGCTTCGAGGGCCGAGGCCAGCCTACGCAATGAAGGTAGCACCTCGCCCTCCATCTCCTTGAAGAATGCCTTTGCCCCCTGGCCGATCCAGTCCCCACTTTGAAGCACGCCCATGCATTGTTGGATCTTCTGGACCACCCGCTGAGTCGCGGCTGCATGACGACCGAATGATTTCGAGATCTGGGTGAGTGAGTCGTAGTCAGCTCGAACACGCGTCGCAGGCATCAGTAGCTTCTCTCCTTGAGCGTCACAGACACAATACCGCTCCCGTCGTTGTCATGAGATCACGAATTCCGAACCAGGCGACTTCGTGGTCTTGTGTTCCGATAGCCCTGTGACAGGCGGCCGTTTCCCCCGGCGGCCGAGACACAGGATCCGAAGGAGACTTCCCGGCCGTCTCGCCCGTGTTCATGAAAGAGCCGGACACTCTGTGGCCAAGTTCTCTCGCCGAGTATGTTTGGCTGTGAAAGAGGCCGGGCCCGTCAGACACCACCCCGAACCGGACAGCTACCCAGAGGCATTGAGCCTCCTAGCAGCGGCGCCCCCTACGTCACCCGGCCGCGACCTCGAACTTGAGCCTAACTGCAGGACCCAACCCAATCACACTGCCGTTCTCCAGCGGGACGGGCCGCCCTTGGGGGATCGGTTGGCCATTGACCGTCGTGCCGAAGGTACTCCTGTCATCTTGGACCGTGAACTTCCCTCCGGAGAACCGGATTGTCAGATGCTGGCCGGAGACTCCGACCGAGTTGTCTACCGGGATCACACCATCATTCCCCTCTCGCCTCCCGAGGGTGAACACCGGCTTTCGGATCTCGGCAGAAAAGACCAGACCGGCGGGCTCCAAGGCTGCCAGTCGCGCCTTGGGCATCGCCGGCAAACCGGCTGCTGGCGCTGCCCCTTCGACCGGAGGCCGGGCAAGAGGCATTTCCGGGGGAGTTGAAGGCGGGGGTGGAGCCGCCGGGCGTACGGGCGGCCGGCGTTGTGGCTCCGGCTCCGGCGGCGGGCCTCGACGTGCCTCGGGCCTCTCCATGACCGGGGCTGCCCGGCGCTCTTTCTGCGGCAAGACGAGGTCCACTGTCTTGGTCCGGTCGCGGCGCTTTGGCATGACAAACCAGAACAGACCACCGACCCCGATGACCGTCAGGCAGCACAAGCCCCCAAGAGCAGCGATCGCCAAGGGCGTTTGTACTAGCCATGTCCTGACCGCCTGGATTGCGCTTGGCCGTTCATAGGAGGTCTTGACGGGGGCCGCCTCGGCTAGCACCTTGTCTGTGCCATCGAGCGCCTGCACGATCAACAGATACTGACCTGAGGTCAAATCTCCCGCGGGCAGGATCAAGGGCTCCCCGACCGGGATAGTCGTTTCTGTCCCGGGGACGATTGCACTGGATTGTTCCTGCGCCAACCAGATCTTGTACTTGACGACACCCTCGATGGCCTGGGTCGCCAACGTTATGACAAACTCGGGAGTTTCGGCAGTTGGGCTGGCGACACTCTCGATGGCGAGCGTCGCCTGGGCAGGCTCGTATTTGAAGTCGACCTTATCCTCGGACAGGGTGCGGCCCTGATCGTCCACGGCGGTCACGACCAGCGTATAGTCGGCGCCGGCTACCAGGTTGCCCGCAGGGACCTTGTTCGTCTCGGCGAACGTGCCCAGACTCTGGGTGAACACCGGAAGACCCGTATCGGCGCTGATCACCGCCACGTTGAGCTGCCGGATCTGCTCCGGCCGTACGAGCCCGAGTGTGAAGCGAATATCAATCGCCGTCGATTGCACCTTGCCGATAAGATGGATCTCGGTCGGACGGACGAAGTCTTGCGTTGAGACGAACGTGATCGGAGAGGATCTGAGAACGGTCCCATCCTTGAGCGTGATCACCAGCGTCGCCGTCTTCGAGCCTGCAGTTGGGTAGAGCGTGGCTTTGGCCTCCCATTGGTTGCCCAGGACGTTCATTACGTTCCCAAATGCGAAGCTCAAGGTACTGGCATCCTTAATGGTCGCCAGGCCCCCCGTGGGGTCTACCAATGCACTCAACTCTCCAGCGGTGATCGAATACCCCTCCAGACCGACGGCGTAGATCTGGACCCGATTCTCGTTCGCCAGTCCGACTACGTCCTGCACGGAATGCGTGGCGCAGTCGTCGGAACTGGCAGTGAACACCACAACGGCCCGTCTGCCTGGGGCGCCGCCCAGCTTGTTCACCGCTTCGTATAAACCATCATTTAGACAGGAGTGCCCGCTAGATTTCGCCCGCAGGCGTTTGATCGCATTCGTCAGCGACTCAGAGCCGCTCGTAAACTCGAGCGCGGTTGGCGCCAGATCGTCGAAGCTGATAAGAGCGTAGGTGGTATCTTGCGGGGCCTGACCGATCGAGTTGGCCAACGTCGTCGTGGCTGTCTTGAAGTCCGCACTGGCTCTGAAGTTGCCCATCGTCCGGCTTCCGTCGACCAGCAGGACGATCGACCACGGCACAGTGACGCCTTGGACAATGCTCCCGTAGCTGTCCCCGTCGAGCTCGATCGAGCCGCTGTCGATCTCTGCTTCTCGCAGGACCTGTTGGTCGGAGTCGAGCAGAGAGAACGTGGTCTCCAGGGACAAGCCCGTTGACCCAGCCGCCGTCGTAACTGCCTCGGGATCGGCCACGTCATGAATGTGAATGGTCGATTGGCCTGAAGTCTGAGCCGAAACGTTCAGAGGCAGGATGATAAGTGCCGTACAAAGACAAACCAGCCAGAGGATATGGAGTGGCCTGTGCATCGCTTCAACCATCAAATCCTTGAACGCGAGAGGATACTAACAGCCCCTTGGCGAGGGGATGGCCTATTATATGCTGATTTGTCGGGGAAGGCCCGAGGCCGAGCACGTTGAGGTGCATTCCATTTCAGGGGGCAGGGGGGCGGGAGACCGACCAATGAACATGGCTTATCCCGGGCGTCATGCGCCATCAATCAAAGCCCGCTCCAGGGAGCCAAAACCGAGGCGGTTGGGAGGATAGAGATCACGGGGGCAGCCGGCGGAATACCACCCAACCTGGCCTGAGCAGGGTGGGGATCGGGCCGGGTGGTCGCGGGCACGTAGATTGAGGGGAAAACTCCAACCAGGGGATGTAGACGGAAACCCCAGCCTCCGGTCTCCCTCCCCTGGGTACGTCGGTCGCACCTATTGAACTGTGAAGTCCAGGTACATCCCCTGTTTGTAGTGTCCGGGCGCGTTGCACATGAGCACGTAGTGCCCGGCGGCGAGGTTCACGCTCAGGTCCTGCGCGGCCGCCGGCTCCAAGTCCTCGACTTCGTCGACGACGGTGACCTGTCCTTCGTCGACGTCCCCGTTTGCATCGACCGGAAGCTGGCTTGCGGCCAGGTCGGTCTGCACAATGACGAACTCGTGCACTTGGTCGGTTGCATTGTTGGTGATGTGGAAGTTGACGTCCCCTGCGTTCATCGTACCGGCCGATGGCGAAATAGCGTAGGTCGTGAGACTCACGTTGATCTTCTTCGGTCCACAGGCGACAAGCACCGGCAACAGCAGGACTAAGACCACTAGCGAGACGAGCTTCCCCGAGATCTTCATCATTCTTCACTTCTCCTTTGGGAAGAATTCTACTACACGCGGCGTACGACCTCGCACTCGGGCTGCGTCGGCTCAGGGGCAGGGGTCGGAGGTGGGCGCGAGCATCCGGATGTCGTTACATGGTTTTTCGCGTATGGCGCGTTTCGCTTGCCTCCCGCCGCCGGCGGTCGAGGCTCGGACTAGGCTGCTGGGGGACACCGGGGACTACTCTTGTCTAGCTCTGCCGAGTCCAGCAGGGGATCCTCAAGCCTTCTCGTCTTCAAGGCTCGGACTCGGTCCGATTGGAGAAACCCAACGCTCCAGTCGCCTATTGTGAAAAACGTATCAAGGTTGACCCAGGGGTCGTTTTCGCCCTAGAATAGACGTTAGAAGTAGGCCGCGTTTTCTCCACCCGTAGCAGTCGAGGGGCTAGCAACCCTCTGACAGCCCTGGGGTTAACCATCGTAGAGGCCGAAGTCTACCCGGCCCACACCGGCGCCGTGGAACCATGGGGACCCGTCCACATACCTGGTGCCTGCGATCCCGACTTCACCCCGCAATGTCCGAGACAGCCATGAGCCACCGCTCAGGCATCGTGCCTCGCCAAGCATGGATGCTCCAAGCAAGAAGATTCGGGAAGGAGGTGAGCCCAGGGAGCACTCCGTCGCACTTTTCCTCTCCTGCGATCCGATCGGAACGCAATCCGGCATCTCGGTCGGGCATTGAGATTAAGGGAGGTGGTTTGCTATGGCACTTGGAGCTCTAGTCTTCGCCATCATTGTGGTGGCTCTTGGCTATCGATACTATGCTTCGCGCGTGGATCGGGACATCCTCCAGGCGGACGCGAAGCGCTCCACCCCAGCGAAGATGTATAACGACGGGGTGGATTTCATGCCAGCCAACGCCAGCGTGCTGTTTGGCTATCAGTTCAAGTCGATCGCCGCTCTCGGGCCGATCGTCGGCCCCATCACGGCTGCCCAGTTCGGCTGGCTGCCCGCCATCGCGTGGTTGGTCGTCGGCGTGTTCTTCATCGGATGGGTTCAGGACTACGCCTCGTCGATGCTGGCCATGCGCAACGAAGGCATGACCATGGGCGGCCTGTCTTACAAGCTGATCTCGCCGCGCGCCCGCGGTCTGCTTCTGTCCTTCCTGTACATCTACCTGCTCTTGATCATGGGCGCCTTCGGCGCGATCGTGGCCCCGCTCCTGGCGGGGAAGACCGTCGCGGTCGGCTTCATCATCCTGACCGTGGCGGGCGTGCTCGCCGGTCAGATGACCTACCGCTGGAAGCAGGACCTGCTGTTGACGACGCTGGTGACCGTCGGCATTGCCCTGGTCGGGATCTGGTTTGGAACCACCACGGTCGCCCAGAACTTCGTGGGTTGGATCAACGGGCTGGCAGGCGCCCCTGAGACCGGAGTTCTCTTCACCCGGCCCCTCGGATACGGCGATGTCACCTGGGCCACCTTCTTCTGGGCTCTCGTCATCCTGGGCTTCTGCTACCTGGGCTCGGTGCTTCCGATCTGGCGCTTCGCCCAGCCGGTGAACTACACCAGCTTCTGGTTTGTCTTCCTGGGGATCATCGGCTCGATCGTCGGCATCCTCATCGCCACCTTCACCGGGTCGGTGAACACCAGCTTTGAGTTGCCGGCTTTCGTCACCGCCTACCAGCCCCATCTGGGGCCGATCTGGCCGCTGCTCTTCGTCACGATCGCCTGTGGAGCCATCTCCGGCTGGCACTCGCTGGTCACGACTTCCGGCACGGCTCGCCAGCTGGAAAAGGAGACCGACGCGCTGCCGGTCGGTGCCGGCGCCATGTTTACCGAGGCGGTTTTGGCAGTGCTGGCGGTGGTGTTCGCCGCCACGGCGCTGACCCGCACCGCGGCCGATGGCACTGTGACCGTGATCTATGATGCCGCCAAGAATTACTTCCTCAGCATCGGGGCGGCCGGGGTCTTCTCCGGCGGGATGGCGCGGTTCCTCAGCGTGATTGGAATACCATCCGCGCTGGGCGGGGCGATCGGCGCGGTCTTCCTGACGGTGATGGCGCTCACCGTGATGCAGCTCGTGCTGCGCTTCATGCGTGTCGCCAGCGCCGAGCTGCTGGGTGACAAGATGCCTGCGTTCAAGAATGCGGCCTTCGGGAGTGTGATCGGGCTCCTGCTCACCCTGTTCATCATCGTCTTCGGCTTCTGGCAGTGGATCTGGGTGCTGTTTGGCGCGTCCAACCAGCTCTTCGCCGGACTGGCGCTGCTGCTGATCTCGATCTGGCTCGCGCAGCAGGGGAAGGCGCATAACTGGGCCTTCTACCCCGGGTTGTTCATGTACGTCACCACGGTGGCTGCGCTCCTGTGGGTTTCGGTGCGTAATGCCCTGTGGCTGGGCGTTGTGAACGCCGGCCCGGATGCCAGTCTGGGCTTCATCGTGGGCAACTTGATCTCGGCTGTCTTCGGCCTGTACATGCTTGTCGCCGCGGTGATCCTGTTCATCGACGGCCTGCAGGCGTTCAACAAGGCGCGCGCAACTGGCATGGCGCCCGCAGCCGCCGGCGACTGAACGCTGGCAAGGTTATGGTCGAAGATCTTGGGAGGGCCCGCCGTGCGGGCCCTCCTCCTGAACGGTAGTTGTTCGAAGGTAGAGTATTTCGGTGATGAGGGAAGGGAGATCGGGCCCATGGACGACCAACCGTTGGAGGTCGAGGTTATCGCACACGTCCTCGGAAGCATGGATCACTGCAGCCATTGCCAGGTGTTCCTGGATGGCGTAGGCATCGGAGGCAAGATCCATCAGTCAGACCTAGAGTCATACCCCACGGAGTGGATGGACGAGTGGAAGCGCCTCTCCGAGGTCATTCTCAATCTTACCGAGGCCTTCGCCGGCGAATTGATCGTACGGGTCACGGACGCCCAGAGCCCACAAGCCATGTGGGCCGCGATCCGCAAAGGGGTGAGGAAGTACCCGACGTTCATCGTCGCCGGAGAGAAGTACACAGGAACGGACGAAGGGCGCGCCAGGGGGCTCATCTCGCGCCACCTGGCATCTCGCTCGACGAGCCAACCCGGGGCTGGGTGAGACTCGGCCGTGCCAGCATAGGCTTCGCGATCCGAGAGCCCCACATGGGATCGGTCCTCCAGCCCTGTGCGGACCATCTGGCGGCGATCACCGCGATGAGTTCACCGGCTGTGTCCGGCGGCCAGTTGGACGTCCATTACTTCCCGCAGAGGATGGGCTGAGGTGTGACCAGGCCGTAGCCCGATGAGCCCCGTCCCATCAGGGCGACCGAGGTCGGCAAGGTCGGGACCGATCCAGAGCTGCGGCACCTCAGTCGCCGTATGGAGCATGACTTGATCCTGACGATTCTCTCCTCGAGCGCGGGGATGATCCAGTCTGCGCCGGGTGGGCTCGGATACTTGAGTGAGGTATTCCAGGCCGGGAATCTGAGGGATCGGCTGACCCACGAACAGCTCCAGGATGGGTGGCTCTTCGGGAGCATCAACAAGCTTCAGCGACGATATCCCAAGAGGATCAAGGCGCGCTGGGTCGATCCGCACAGCCTCATGGGTCTGTACCTCGCAGTTCGTTTCCGAATACGTTCTTTTCCGGCTATCATAGTAGGCGGAAGGACCTTCGACCCCGGGAGCGATCCCGGCGATTTCGAACGTCTCATCACGGATTTGCTATCAAACCCGGAACCCTGAAACGACTCATCTCATCCGGAGGAGAGGATATGGAAGAAGAACAGAAACGCACGGACTGGCTCGGGCGAATTGGGCGGTCTCTCGCCGACTACATCTACGGGATGGCCACCCACGAAAGCACCCGTTTCGCCCTCAAGACTCGTGGGAGTATGGAACACCTGTTCATCCTGATCACGATGGGCGATCTCCTGGGCGTCCCGATCCTGCCACCCTATTACTCGCTGCGCCTACTGCCGTACGTGGTGCCGCAGATATCCACCTGGAAACGTCGGATGTTGCGCGAGAAGGATCTCACCGACGCACTCGCCTGAGAGGCCAAGCATGTCACTTGCCAGGATATTCCGCGATCACACTCAACGTCGCTACATCATGTTCGGCGGGAAAGGCGGTCTGGGAAAGACGACCTTCTCGGCGGCCACGGCCTACTGGCTGGCCAGCCAGGGCAAGCGCGTCCTGGTCTTCTCGGTCGATCCACAAGCCTCTCTCTCCGACATCTTCGAGAGGGATATCTACGGCAAGGGAGCGGTTGAGATCATCCCCAATCTCTACGCCCAAGAGATCGACGCTGACTCACACATCAAGGCCTACCAAGAGGAGATCCGCAAGAAGATCCTCGACATGTACGGCCTGGATCAAATCCCGGAAGAGATCGAATCCTACATCCAGGCCGCCGCCGCCGAGCCGGCGATGGAAGAAAGCGCGATCTTCGATCAAGTCGTGGACATCGTGGTCGCCGGGGGATACGACTACTACATCTACGACCTGGTCCCGCTGGGCCATGCGTTGTACTACCTCAGCATGGCCAGCGTCTACGATCAATGGATCAGCAAGATCACCGCCCTGCGGGAGCAAATGCGCGAGTACGAGCAGATGGCCGCCCGTTTCCAGCGGAAGAAGGAGCTCCAGGAAGACCAGATCCTGGCTGAGCTGCAAGACATCAAGTACCGGATCCAGACCTCGTCGGGGATTCTGACCGACCGGGAGAAAACGGCCTTCTTCTTCGTCGTCGTACCCGAAGAGATGATCCTGATCGACACACAGAAGGCGGCGGGACTCTTCCGCAAGTTCGACGTGCCCATCAGCGGCTACATCGTCAACCGGGTGCTGCCGGATCACCTGCTCCAATCGCCTAATTTGCCTGAATACCTGCGCAACCGCTATGTCATGCAGCAAAATTACCTCGACAAGATCGACTCGATCTTCGGTGACGAGGTTCTGGCGCGCGTGCATGAGATGGAACGCGACGTGACCGGACTGCCGATGATCGAGCGGCTGGCCAAACTGATGTTCGCCGATGGAGCAGCATGATGATCAAGCTCGCCATCCAGGAATCGATGCTCCAATTCGCTCGGACCCATCCGCAGCAGAAATACCTGTTCTTCGGCGGCAAAGGCGGCGTGGGCAAGACCGTTCTCGCCGGGGCAGCGGCCGTCGGGCTGGCGGGGATGGGAAAAAAGACGCTACTGGCCTCGACCAACCCGGTGCATAGCCTCTCGGGTCTGCTTGACCAGGATGTCTTCGGCAAGGCCACGCCGGTGACCGGGGTGGCCAACCTGACGGCGCTGGAGATCGACACCCATGACACGATCGAACGCTCGAAGGTCGAGATCCGGGAGAAGATCGATTGGTTCTTGAAATTCGCCGAGATCCGGGGGAAGGCCGACGAATTCATCGAAACGGCGACGATGAACCCGGCCTTCGAGGAGTCGGCCATGTTCGAGAACATGATCGACCTGATCTTCGAGGATGTGTACGAAGCATACGTCTTCGATACGGCGCCGACAGCCAATGCCCGTCGGCTGCTGGGAATGTCATCGGTCTACTCGTTGTGGGTCAACAAGATGATGGAGAGCCGGCGTGAGGCTCAGGCGACCCGGTTATCACTCTCCTACAGCAAGAAGCAAGAGAAGGATCCCCTGATGGACTACCTTCTCTCCTTCCGCCAACGGATGAAGAACGCCAAGGAGATCCTGACCGATCCGGAAAGGACCGCCTTCTTTTTTGTCACCCTGCCCGAGGCGCTGCCGATCGCCGTCATCAAGCGCTTCATCGGCTGGTTCCATGAGTTCGGCGTGCCCGTCGGAGGCGTCGTGGTCAACATGGTCATCGATCCCGACCAGGTGGACGAGAACGCCGACGAGTTTGTGCTCAACCGGGTGGCGATGCAGGGGGAATATCTGAAGCAGATCGAAGCCGAGTTCGATGGGAGTGTCCGGGCCGTGCTGCCTTTGTTCGAGACCGAGGTGCGGGGAGTCGAGATGCTCAGGCGTACGGCCAAGCTTCTATTCGCATGAGGCGCGCCGGGCGGGGAACGCACCGGCCTGCGACTCAGCCACCAAGATGACCGAGACCATCGAACATGTGCTGGAGGCGGCCAACCCGATCATCGGTACGGCGCGCTTCGTGAGCCTGCGCCTGGGGGAGACCTGGGACCTGGCGCAGGGCGTCGGCCACCCGGAGATCAACGCCAGCCATGAACGGCGCTCCATCCGTTGGGTTGCGAACGGCGATTTTTGGTACGTCCTCTACGACGACGAACGCCATTGGGCCATGGAATTCCACGGCCGCTTTCGCCCGGACGCCTTGGAGCGAACGCGACCCGGCTCGGGATTGGTCTCGGTGGCGGGTCATGCGGCCGAGGTCCTCTGGAGCCACCGCAGGCGCGGCCTACCCTGGCGGCGCCACGACGTGACCTTCATGACGGTGGAGTATGACTGTCCGCAAAGCGAAAGGAGCATCATGCTGGAGTTCAGCGGGTGGTGCCCCGAGGAGGGTTTCCGCGAAGTCCTGGCGAGCCTGGCGCGGCTGCGCTGTCATTGAGTTCGAGACCAGACCCCTCAGGAAGACGAGTAGGTAGAGAGTCTGGCCGATCAGGCCTGCTCCGCCGACGTGCCGCCTCCGAACGCTCTCTGCATGGTTGCGAAGAAGCTTTCGGCCGGCGACTCCATCAGCCCTACCAGGTCGGCCTCGAGGATGATGTGGGGTGACTTCAAGGAGAAAGACATTCGTCGAACGCATGCGCCGGCAGTTTCCAGGAAGATCCTGACCTCTTCAAGCAAAGGTTCGGGTACGCGTCCCCTTTGAGCGGACTGGAATTCGCCGGCGAACTCGACCTTCGACAGGATCCATGGATTGCGCTCCCCCGAGGCTGTAATGCCCTTCAGCCGCGAATCGCCGCGGCGCATGACTTCGAGTTCGCCGCGTGGGGAAGAGCGCAGATCGGCCCGCAGGATGAGGGCATCCCGACGCCCCCGCAGGCGGTTGATCAGCCACAGCGGAAGCAGCTCCCGGGTTTCCAGTAGGTATGCTGCTTCAACCTGGCGGAACGGACGGTCAGCCTTGCCCACGACGAGACGTGCGCCAGAGCCCGATGAGCCAATCCATCGCGCATCGCTGATCGGCCCGAGCTTGGCCAGGCCAGGCCGTAGCCAACGATAAGCTCGCACGCCGCGCCGGCGGTTGTAGGCCGCTGCGGCGATGTACCAGAGCAGGAGAAAGACCCCCAGGTAGATCGCGATTTGCTGGCCCAGATCCATGGCATACTCCGTGGAAGAAACCGCTCTCGAGTGTAGACCAGCAACGCAGACCTGTCAAAAATGAACGCGATTGCTTTCGGACACAAGCTCAACGAGCGCCTGCGCCAGATCATCCTCTTCCTGAAGGGCGCCTTCTTCGGCATGTTCTTCTACGACGCGATCGTGATGTTCCGTCGTCAACGGGGGGACCTGGAACACCTCTTTGTCTTGATCAGCTTCGGGGATCTCATCGGGGTGCCGATCCTTCCCCCATACTACAACCTTCGCTTGCTTCCTTACATCGTCCCTCTGGTTCAGAACTGGCGCAGGCGGATGCTGCGCGAGCGCGACCTGACCGATCTTGTGACTTAACCTAAGCTTGAGTGAACCCCGAAAGGACGAATCCGTGAGTCTGGAGGAAACATGGATCTAGGACTTGGTGGTCAAGTGGCTTTGGTGGCAGCAGCCTCGCGAGGGCTGGGCAAGGCGGCGGCGCTGGCGTTGGCGCGGGAGGGCGCGCGTCTGGCGATTGTCGCCAGGAGCGAGCAAGTGCGGGCCACCGCCGATGAGATCCGCAAGGAAACCGGGGCCGAGGTCCTGGCCATTCAGGGCGACTTGACCAAACCGGCCGACATCGAACGCGCCGTGGCAGAGGCGATCAAGACATACGGCCAGATCGATATTCTCATCGCCAACTCCGGAGGTCCAAGACCCGGCGAGTTCCTCGATCTTGCTCCGTCGGACTGGGAGGCCGCGTTTCAGTTGACGCTGATGAGCGCCATCCGACTGTGCTACGCGGTGATCCCGCATATGCTCGAGCGCGGCTCGGGGAGTATCATCGCCAGCGAAGCCTACCTGGTGAAGGAGCCGGCCGGGCGGCTGATGCTGTCCAATTCGTTGCGGCTGGCCGTGATCGGGATGATGAAAACGCTCGCCAATGAGCTGGGCCCCAAGGGGATCCGGGTGAACACGATCAATCCCGGCTGGACGTGGACGGACCGGGTTCAGCACCTCATGGCCGACCGAGCCCAGGCCAATGCCACGTCAGCAGATGACGAAGCCAAGAAGATCACCAATACGATTCCCTTGGGACGCATGGGGACGGTCGAGGAATACGGAAAGACCATCGCCTGGCTCGCCTCCCCGGCGGCGGCGTACATCCACGGCCATGCGTTGATGTTCGACGGCGGCATCATCAAGGCCGCGCTCTAGGGTCATCCATGAAGATCGCGGTCTTCGGCGCCGGGGGAGTCGGCGGGTACTTCGGCGGGCTGCTGGCTCATGCCGGCCACGAAGTGTGCTTCGTCGCCCGAGGCGACCACCTGGCGGCCCTTCAGTCGCGCGGTCTCCAGGTGAAGAGCGTGCACGGCGATTTCTCCGTCCAGCCGGTCGAAGCCACCGATGACCCGGCGAGCGTCGGAGCCGTGGACTACGTCATCGTGGCCGTGAAACACTACGGCCTGACCGCGGCGGCGGCCGGCGTGGCCGAGCTCGTCGGGCCGCAGACCGCGGTCGTTCCGCTGCTGAACGGCATAGACGCCCATGAGATACTCGAAGGCCAGGTCCCGGGCCGAGCGCTGGTCGGCGGCCTGTGCAGCGTTGTTTCGATGATCGAATCCCCCGGTGTCATCCGCCAGGAGAGCCCGTTCCGCAGCATCGTCGTCGGCGAACTCGACCACCAACGCTCCGATCGCGTCGAGCGTCTGATCCAGGCGTGGCAGGATTGCGGCGCTCAGGCGACCCAGGCTGAAGACATCCACGTCGCCCTGTGGAACAAGTTCATCTTCATCGCCTCATTTGGAGGCGTGGGTTCGCTGACACGAGCGAAGGCCGGCGAGATCCAGGCCGTTCCCGAGACGCGGGCCCTGATCGTCGAGGCGTCGAGAGAGGTTGAGGCCGTCGCCCGCGCCGAAGGGGTCCAACTCGCCGCCGATGCCGCCGCTCGAGCCGTCGAATTCTTCGATAGCCTGGGACCGACGACTACGTCCTCGATGCAGCGCGATGTGGCCGCCGGGGCGATGTTCGAGCTTGAAGCGTTCAGTGGGACGATCGTCCGGCGCGGCCAGAAGAATGGGGTCCCGACCCCGGTTCACCGGACGATCTACGCGCTTCTGCTGCCGGCTATGAAGAGGGCGATGAAGGGGGAGTGAGGGGCTTCCGCACCCCCTCCCCGGTAAGAACATCCGGGACGGACCCCGCTAAGGGCGTGCGGGGCGAACGGCCCCGACAAGGGCATCGGGACAGGCGGCCCCTGTTTCTCCCCCCCCATCTCGGCGCTCTCCGGCAAGGGAATCCGATAAGACGGCTGACTCTCGCTAGGAGGCCATCGACTGGCTGCGTGCGCCGGCGACGCGCTGATCGACCCATCGCCGTACACCAAAGATTGCCAATCCCCAGTACGCCCAGTAAGTCAACACCTCGAGCAGCGACGGATTGGCATTGTATCCTACGAGTGCGTTCATCAATTGCCCCAGGGTGGAGGTCTCATCCAGGAAAGCCGTAGTATCCCATACATGCTCGATGAACGTCGGAAACAAGGCGGCTTCCTGCAGCTCGTGCACGCCGTGCGCCAGCAGCCCGGCGGCGAAGAGCAGCAGCAATGCGCTCGTGACGTTGAAGAACGTCCGCAAGTTGAGGCGGGCCGTCGAGGTGTAGACCAGGTAGCCGGCGAGCGCCGATCCCACCAGCCCGAGCAAAGCGCCGACAAGCGTGGGTGCGCCCCGGCTGGCGAAGGCCGCTGCGGCGACGAACAGCGCCGTCTCAACTCCTTCGCGAAAGACGGCGATAAATGCCACCGATGCCAGCCCCCACTTCTGACCTCTACTGAGCGCGCGCTCAACCTCGCGTTCCAAGGACACCTTCACCTCGCGGGCGTGATAGCGCATCCAGAAGATCATCCAGGTGAGCACCCCGGTTGCGGCGAACATGGTCAGCCCTTCGAATACTTCCTCGGCTCGGCCTTCGAGTTCGAGCCCTACAGCCCGGAGCGCCACGGCCAGGACGGCGCTGGCGGCGACGGCGACAGTCACCCCCAGCCACAGGATGCGCTCATATCGGCTGCGCCCGGTCTTCCGGATGTAGCCAACAAGAATTCCGACAATCAAGGCCGCTTCAAGCCCCTCACGGAAAGTAATCAGTGCAGTAGCAATCATGGACTTTTCCCCTCCAATTGATCGGCTTATCTCCAGCGAGAATGTACTGAATCGTGCCGGGGAAATCAAGCTGTGGGGTTAAGCTGCGTCCATCGAGGCCGAACGAGTCGGACTTGACCTGAGCTAACTTGGAGCGGTGACCTGTCTCCCGAGAGGAGCCCGCCTGTGGATTCCGGTCTCAGCAGCGCGGTCTCCCAGCCGGCACGCCGGACGGGCCGCTCGGGTCCGTGAGCGTCTGTGCCCAGGGCGGAAGGTCGCCGCCAGGCCCGAATGCCTGGCCCGGATTGCGTTCCGTCCTTGGCTGAAAAAGGGGGAGTGGCGAGGCGGAGATTCGAACTCCGAACCAAGGGCTTATGAGTCCCCTGCTCTACCGTTGAGCTACCTCGCCAGGCGGAAGGGGCGCGAGCGAAGCCCAATCCCGCTGATCGGGAAGTGTACCAGGCACGAGGTTCGGGCTGCATCCAAGAGCGTGCTCTAAGCCGCAGACTCCCCTCGCGGATCATCGGCTGACACACCCGGCGATTATAGTGGCGATCAACCTCGGGATCAAGACTTGCCTCCTCCCGCGGCAGCAGATCTTCTTCTGAAGACTCACGAGATCCCAATTCAACCGGTCGCGCGTGCCTTGAGAGAGCGTCCGAGTACTTTTCGATCTTTGTCCCGTCTCACCCGGCGCGATTGAGGGCTCGGGGATGTAGCGCACGCCCATCCGGCTCGAGACGTACGATGGGTAAGGATCAATTGCATCCCCCGGTCAGGGATTCTCCGAGGTATCGATCGACTACCATCCACCTCCGCCTCCTTCGATACAACCCGCTTGTGCGTTCAAGCTATAATTGCGGCTGAGGGATCGCCAAGGGAGTCAGGCTCGTGCACGCGACGCCGGGGATGGCCCTGGTCGGGAGGCGCTACCAGCTCCTCAATGAACTGGGAGCGGGCGGGATGGGGAAGCTTTACCGCGCCGTCGACCGGCTGACCGGCCGAACATTGGCTGTCAAGCGCGTGGCCACTCCGGATGGGCATCCTGGCGGAGTGTCCTCCGGCCAGAACGGCGACTCGGCCCGGCTGGCCCTGGCGCAGGAATTCCGCTTACTCGCCTCGCTTCATCACCCTCACGTCATCAACGTCCTCGACTTCTGGTTCGACGAATCCGGCCAACCTTTCTTCACGATGGAGCTGCAGGAGGACGCCCAGACCATCGTCGAAGCGGGGAAGGGGCAGCCTCAGGCCGTGCAGGTCAACCTCCTTGCCCAAATGCTCCAGGCCCTGGCATACGTCCATCGCCGCGGGATCATCCATCGCGACCTGAAACCGGGCAACGTCCTGGTCAAGGGCGGTCAGGTCAAGGTCGTCGATTTCGGGGTGTCGATCACCCGTGAGCGTCCGGTGGAGACGGTCGCCGGAACGCTGGCCTACATGGCACCCGAGGTGCTCCGAGGTGAAGGTGCCACCGAGGCCTCGGATCTGTACGCCGTGGGGATCATCGCTTACGAATTGCTCTCGGGCCACAAGCCGTATGTGGCGAAGGACGTGCACCAACTCATCACCGAGATCCTCAATACCCAACCGGATCTCTCGGGTTTCGGCCTGAGCCCAGAACAAGAGGCGGTGCTGGCTCAACTATTGGACAAGAAGCCGGCGGCCCGCCATTCGACCGCCGAACTGGCCATGGAGGCCATCTGCCGCGCTTGGGGTCAGCCACAGCCACAGGAGACGCCCCTCATTCGTGAGAGTTACCTTCAAGCGGCCAAGCTTGTCGGCAGGGGTCCGGAGCTCTCCCAGCTCGCTTCGGCCTTGGACGGCATGCTCGAGGGGCGGGGCAGTTCATGGCTGGTCGGAGGAGAGAGCGGTGTCGGCAAGTCGCGGCTGCTTGACGAACTGCGCGCCCAGGCACTGGTTCGAGGCGCGCTCGTCTTACGGGGACAGGCCATCCGTGAAGGGGGAACCCCATTCCAGGTCTGGCGGGATGCCGTCCGCTGGGTGGCCCTGATCTCGGACCTGAACGATTTCGAGTGTGAAGTCCTGAAAGGCCTGATCCCCGACATCGGCGGGCTGCTCGGGCGCGAGGTGAACGATGCGCCTCAACTCGAACCGGAGGCTGCTCTGGCCCGGTTGCTGACCGTGGTCCAGGACATCTTCATGAGAATGAGACAGCCGGCGGTGCTCATACTGGAGGATGTCCATTGGGCGGGCAGCAACAGCCTGACTTTGCTCAGCCGCTTGAACAGGGTCATCGAGAAACTCCCGGTTCTGATCCTGGCCAGCTACCGCGACGACGAACGGCCTGAGGTGAGCGGCCTGCTGCCGCGCATGCATGAGATCCACCTCCGGCGTCTGACCAGCGCCTCAATCGCCGAACTGTGTGAGGCCATGCTCGGACCCGGGGGGCGCCAGCCTCAAGTGATCGCCCTTCTGAGCAAAGAGACCGAGGGCAACCCATTCTTCCTGGTCGAAGTCATCCGGGCTCTCGCCCAGGAGGCCGGCCAGTTGAGCATGGTCGGGAAGAAGCATCTCCCTCTTCAGGTGTTCACGGGTGGGATGCAGCGGATCATTGCCAGCCGCTTGAGCAAGATCTCGGCCAAATCGCGCGCGTTGCTTTACTACGCCGCGGCAGTCGGGCGGCAGCTCGACCTGGAGGTCCTGCGGGCAATCGCCCCCGACGTTGGGCTCGACACATGGCTGACCGTGTGCGCCAACGCCGCCGTGTTGGAGCTCCAGGATGGTTTATGGCGGTTCGCCCACGACAAGATCCGCGACGCGCTCTTGAATGAGGTTGCGGCGGACAAACGGCCTGTCCTTCACGCGCGCATTGCCGCGGCCATTGAGTCGGTCCACCCCGATTCGGCGGACCAAGCCGCGGTTCTCGCCTATCACTGGCGCATGGCCGGCGATGTAGCGAAGGAAGGCAAGTACGCCGCCGTTGCCGGCGCACAATCCCTCAAGAACGGCGCCTACAAGGAGGCGATCACCTTCCTCACGCGTGCCCTGGAGATCGAAGGACCGGATGGGGCCGTGGGGCAGTCCCGGGCTCACCTCGAGCTGTTGCTGGGTGAGGCGCACAACGGCCAGGGGCAGTTGAAGGAAGCGCGCATTCACTTCGGCCGGGCCCTCGAGATCCTGGGATGGTCGATGCCCGGCTCCCAGGCAGGCCTGATTTTGGGCCTGCTGGGTCAGGTGTTGCTCCAGGTCTTGCACCGGGTCTCACCTCCGCGGGAAAGTCGCCGGGCCGAAGCGAGACGCGAACAGCGCCTCGAGGCGACCCGCGCCTATGAGCGCCTGTTGGAGATCGCCCATTTCGCCAACGAGACGCTGTTGACTCTGTACGCCGGATTGCGTGCCCTCAATTTGGCCGAAGACGCCGGGCCGAGTTCACCCGAGCTTGCGCGAGCTTATGCAAGCATGTGCTATGCCGCGGGCCTGGCACCCCTGCGGTCCGTCGCGGAAGACTATCGACGCAGGGCTCTGCAGATCGCCGCCGACTTGAAGGAGCTGCCGGCGATGGGTTGGGCTCTGTTTATCTCCGGCTACTACTTCACCGGGCTCGGCCTGTGGGACAGGTCTGCCAAGGAAATATCGCAAGCCCTCGAGATCTATAAGCGACTAGGGGATCTGCGCCGGCAAGGTGAGACCACCGCCGTCCGGTCCTATACCCACTATTTCAAGGGTGAGTTCGAAAGCGGCGCCACATCGTACGTCCAACTGTACGAAGCCGCCCGCCAACGCGACGACTGGCAGCAACAAGCCTGGGCCCTCGACGGTCAGGCAATGCATCTGTTGCGGATGGGGAAGACTGATCAGGCATTGGCGCTCCTCAGGGTGGCCGAGCCGCTCTTCGAGACCATCAACGACCGGGTCGAGGAGATCCAGCATCATGGACTGTTGGCACTCGGCCACCTCCGACGAGGTGAGCTGGAATTCGCTCGTGTGCATGCCGACAAAGCCGAAGATATGATCGCACAGTCTCGACCTTCAGCCCCGTATGCCATCGATGGCTATTCCACGGTCGTCGAGGTGTACCTGGCGATCTGGGAATCAGCCAGCAAGCCCGACGAGCGAAAGGAAGCGATCCGGATGACGAGAAAGGCCCTCACCAGTCTCGAAGGCTTCGCTCGCGTCTTCCCGGTGGGTCGGCCGCGTTACTGGCTATGGAAAGGCTTGTCCGAATGGCTCGACGGCAAGCGAAGCCGGGCCCAGCGTTCGTGGCAGCAGAGTCTCAATCTGGCCTCTCACTTGCAGATGCCGTATGAAGAAGCCCTAGGGCACTATGAGATCGGGCGCCACCTGACCGACTCGGATCGTGTCCGTGATGAGCATCTGGACCGCGCCTGCGACCTTTTCTCGCAGTTGAGCGCCGCCTACGACTGGGCCCATGCCAAGCTCGCCCTCGAAGGGACTGCGTGAGGTCGGAGTCTTGAGGTCGGATTGGACCGCCGAGCCGGTTTCCTGCCCGGGAAGCATCCTCCCCTGCCCTGATGAACAATCGACAATCTGGGTGACCCGCTGACACCCCCTTGCCCTGGGGGGAGGGTTTAGACCTTTGGTGTAGCTCTGGGTTAAGGCCCAACTTGCCCGCCCTGGCTTAAAGTTTCTTTACATAACAACTCCTGCCCAAGTGTTGGCCATCTACTGACTGACGTCGTTTTCAGGAGACGTTCACTATCCACGGAGGAAGAGAGCCGCGTTATACTCAAGGTGACAACCTCCCGTCGCGCAGATCCGGTGATCTTGCCGTGGACTGGATGCAGATTATGTTCGCTTCATTACCCCAAAGCAGAACCCCTGGCCAGAGGGAAGCGGGCCTTTTCAAGTGGCGCTGCGGCGCGCCCGAATGGGCTGCAGATTCCCTTGTTGGTCAGCCAGATCCAGCTCCCGGCAGCCGTCTCCCCCAGCTCCGCCGGTTGAAGCCTGCGTCGGTATATCACGCATCCGATGGCTCTCCCCGGCTCTCCTGGATCTACGACGGCCCGTTGGACGCCAGGCGGCCATAGTCGGCACACGCCCCATCCGCCGACAACCGAAGCCGCAGCCACCTGCCGTCCGAGCCCCGGGACTTGACCGAGGCACCCCCCGACCGCAATCCCGAGAGCAGTGCCGGGATATCGAACAGGCCGAGTCGGACGGTCCTGACGGCGTGACCCGCATACCAGGATAAGGCTTAGGCTTCCTCGGCTGCAGAGCCACGCCGTCCAGGTCTACCCGACCCATGGCCGGTTGGACAGGGCAGTCCCCGGACGGCGTAGAAGGAAGGTGCAGGTATGCTTCGAGAACTCGAGACAAGAGGTAAGTATGAGCGAGGGGGTTGGCCGGCTCAACCTCGCCCTGACCTCAAACCCCCTGAAGGCTGGAGCCTGGCCTTGATCACCTCGATTGGCCGGCCCCGCAGTCATTCTCCCTCCCCGGATGGCAGTCAGATCGCCTTCATCTGGGATCGCTCTGACGCTTCGAACATCTACCTGATTTCGCTCGACGGCGGCTGGCCCAGACGAATGACCCCGGACCGCGACGCCAAGCCGTATTGGCTTGACGAGTCACCCCAGTGGTCCCCCGACGGGCGGTTCCTGGCCTTCACCGACAAAGGGCACAGCTGGCTCGTCGCTGTGGACGGCGGACTGCCGCAGAAGATCACCAGTTTCACGAGTCGCGCCACGACCCCGCGCTGGATGCCCGACGGCCATCACATCCTGGTCACGGTCGAGCGCGATGACCGGCAGCGGATCCTGATGACCGATCACTCGGGCGCCTGGCCGCGTCCGGTCAGCCGCGGCCCGGGTGATGACTCAGATCCGCAGGTGTCTCCCGACGGCCGCTTTGTCGCTTACCTGCATCACCCGCTGGATGACCTCGACCGCACGGACATCATGTTGGCCGACATCCAGGCCGGTACTGCCGGCCCGGTCACCAAGACACCCGAGCGTGAGAACACGGCCCCCGACTGGTCGCCGGAGGGACAACGCCTCGCCTACACCTCGGAAAGGCCGGGGTTCTTCGAGCTCTTCATCCTCGACACGAAGAGCGGCGAAGAGAAACAGGTGACGCATCTCGGCCACGATATCGACGACTACTCGTGGTGCCCGGACGGAAACCGTATCGCCTGCACGGTCAACCGCGGCGGCTCGCTCGACCTGGCCATCCTGGAAGTCGACAGCGGCCGGATCGACTATTTGCGCAGCGGTGGCGGCGTTCACAGCCGGCCTCACTGGTTGCTGGACGGCCGCACGCTGTCGTTCGAGTATGAGGACCCGGCCCATCCGCCGGACGTCTTCACCATCGACGTCGGTACGCGCCGGGCACGCCAGTTGACCTTCAGCACCCCTCCGGCGTTGGCTGTCCTGGATCTGGTGACTCCGGAGCTGATTTCCTACAAGAGTTTCGACGGTGTCGAGATCCCGTCCGTGTTGTACCGTCCGAGGAAGTCAAACGGGGCAGCCATCGTGTATCCGCACGGCGGCCCCACCAGCCAATATCTGCTCGAGTTCGACATCTGGGCTCAGTACATGGTTGCCAAGGGGTACACCTGGCTCGCGCCCAACTTCCGAGGCAGCACGGGGTACGGGACGGAGTTCGAACGCGCCAACTACACGAGTTGGGGCGTGGAGGACACGCAGGACGTCCTGCTCGCCGCGAATTACCTGTCTGAATTCGACGAGATCGATCCCAACCGCATTGCCGTGTACGGAGCCAGCTACGGCAGCTACCTCGTGGTGAGCGCCCTGGCGATCGACACGAAACACCGCTTTGCCTGTGGTGTCGCGAAATACGGCGACTGCAACATCCTGACTTCTTGGGCCCAGGGCGATCGAGAGACTCGCGTCGAGCTCGAGCGGATGATGGGGCATCCAGCGGCCTCGCGCAACGGCTACTGGATGGGCTCGCCGGTCCGTCAGGTGCCGAATATCCAGGCACCCCTGATGATCGTCCACGGCCAGCTCGACAAGATCGTGCATCCTCTCCAGTCGGAAGAACTGGTCGAAGCCCTCAAGAACGAGGGCAAGACCTTCGAGTACAAGACCTACCCCGACGAAGGACACGGCCTGTTGCGGCGCAAGAACCAGCTTGACTTCTACGCCAATATGGAGCGGTTCATTGACTGGTATCTCTTGTGAGGCGGTGAGCCGGCTGAGAGTGCCCGATGTCCATCATTCGCTACGATGAGCTGACCTGGCCCGAGGTCGGCAGGCTACCGCGTCAGCTGCCGCTTGTGATCCCTCTCGGCCTCCGACCCTATCTGCTCGACGGCGTGGCGCACAGCCTGCGCGCCTCCGACCTCGGCCTCCTGCCGGCGATCCCCTACGGCTTCCCACAACCGGATGGCGGCGGAGTCGCCCGGCTCGAGGTGGGCCGCGGAGTGTTCCGGCGTGTCCTACACGGGGCCGTCAGCCGGTTGGCCCGCCAAGGTTTCGAGCGCGTGCTATTCCTGGATGGTCACGGGCTGGCCCGCCGCTGGGGCCTCAACGGGATGGGCCTTCGATCGGCCCGATTCTCCGAGCCTGGAGAGCCCGCGAATGGCGGAGGAGGTTGGCCGGAGGATATCGCCGAGCGCGTGGCAATCGTGAGCGCCGGCCACACCGAACAGCACGGTCACCATCTTCCGCTTTCCACCGACACACTGATCGTCGAAGCGATCTCCAAGGGGATCGTGGAACGCGCTTCGGATCGGGTGTTCTGCCTGCCCGTCTGGCCGTACGGCGTGAGCACACACACCGACGAGTTCCCCGGAACCTTGAACCTCGGCGGTCGGGTATTCGAGGATTTCTTTCTTGCTATCGTCGGTAGGCTGGTCCAGCTTGGCGCGCGCCGGATCCTCTTCTCGAACGGCCACGGGGGAAATCACTCCTTCCTGGTCAACGTCGTCAAATTCGCCGGCGAACGCTGGCCGCAGGCCTTCGTGGCAACCGAGTGGTTACACACAACCGGTCCGAGCCTGGCGCGGCACCGTCAATCTCCTCCGGGCGGTATGGGCCACGGATGTGAACTGGAGACGAGCTACGTGCTCCACCTCCGAGAGGACCTTGTCCACATGGACCGCGCGACGACCGAGATGGACTTCATCAGCACGGCGGATTACAGCATGGATTGGATCGAGAACGGCCGCCTGATCGCCAATCCGCCCTGGTCGGACGACACCTCGAGCGGCATCTACGGCGATGCGACCGTCGCCACCGCCTCCAAGGGTAAGCTGTGGCTAGAGGCGGCGATCGATGAGAAGATCGCTCTCATCGACCAGATCTTCGAACAACATCAGCGGCGAATGGCCCGCCGGAGCGAGCGGCCTTCCCGCCCCACTCCGTAGACAGCAATCAGGCATAGGAGTGTCGACTCCGCCTCGACTTCAATGCCCGGAGAAACCATCGATCTCCGTCTGCCCAAGGGCGCACAGATCCAACCCACCCTGAGCGAGAAACTGCGTCTATTCGGGAGATGCCCTGCCCTTCACCGCCGATTGACCTTAACGGGAACGATCCTATAATTAGTCGAGGCCCATGTGACCGGCCGATGATGACCCAGTCCCCCCGCTGGCCCCTGCCCCAGTTGTTCGCGATCGAGTGTCTCGTCCCTGGCCCTTGCCCCATGCAGCTTGAGCCGGGCGGCTGCGCGTTGTCTGGCCAGGGGCGGTAGGTGGAAAGTTGCTGTTCGTGAAGATAACCTCGACGTCCCATCCGATCATGCTCGAGTGACTATCCGGAGTGCGGCGGCGATGTTACGGCCGAATGCCGCCCAGGAGGTGCTTATCGTCCGTTAGAGAGGGATGGACCACCCGGATCCCGGCGTCACCGCGCCGGACGCCGCATATGCTCAATTGAGACTGCGGAGGAGAAGCCCATGTCACTCAAGAAGGTCCTGAGGGTTCTATTGCTCAGTGCGGCCATCGCCAGCCTCATCCTGACCGGCTGCCAGGCCGCTACCCCAACCCCCACGCAGGCCCCGGCGGAAGAGGCGCCGCTCGCCCCACCGGCGACGCAGCCCCCTTCGGCCGAAAAGAAAGTCACGACTTTCATCTTCACCCAGGAATTCGACACGCTCAACCCCGCATACACCAATCAGTGGTTCTCGATTATCACCCACCAATTCTGGAATTGCTGGGCCTGGGACTTTGATGAAATCAACAAACCGCGACCGGTGTTGGTCACCGAGATGCCAACCACCGAAAACGGGGGGATCTCCGCCGACGGCAAGGTGATCACGATGAAGCTCCGCCCGGACATCGTGTGGTCGGATGGCGAGCCAATCACTGCGGACGACTTCATCTTCACGATCGACATGCACGTCGACCCGAAGAACGCCGTCGCCTCGGCCTACCCCTTCGACCAGATCCTGACCGCCGAAGCCCCTGATCCGACCACCGTGGTGCTCACCTTTGAGGAACCGTTCGCAAGCTGGGCGGGCACACTCTGGCATGGGATGCTCCCGGCCCACGTGCTTCGACCTGTCTTCGAGCAGGAAGGCACGCTCGACAACGCCGTCTGGAGTCGTGAGCCGACTGTCGGTTGCGGTCCGTACGTCTTTCAGGAGTGGGAGTCCGGAAGCTTCGCCCGCTTCGTAGTCAACGAAAACTACTGGCTTGAGAAGCCCAAGATCGACGAGATCTTCGTCCGCTTCGTCCCGGACGACGCCTCCCAGATCGCCGCCCTGACCGCCGGCGATGGGGACTTGGGGACCTTCCTGGCCTACCCGGACATCCCCGGGCTCGAGGCGGCCGGTCTCAAGATTGTGACGGCCTACTCCGGTTACAACGAGGGCTGGTACATGTACCTCGATCCCGAGAAAGGCCATCCGGCGCTGCAAGATGTGCGGGTCCGACAGGCTATCGCTATGGCTTTCGATCGATCCTCCCTGGCGACCGATCTGCTTCTCGGGTTGACGAACCCCGCCGCCACGTTCTGGGACAATACCCCCTACGCCGATCCGTCCATCGAAGCCTATCCTTACGATCCTGAGCAAGCCAATGCCCTTTTGGACGAGGCGGGCTGGATCGACAGCAACGGCGATGGGGTCCGGGATAAGGATGGGGTCGAGCTCTCCCTGAAATACGGGACGACGACCCGCGAGGTCCGCCAGGACACGCAAGCCGTCGCGCAACAGCAGCTCGCCCAGGTGGGTATCAAGGTCGAGCTGCTCAACTACGACTCCGATATCTTCTTCGCGACGTATGGTGAAGACGGCCCGGCTGCCACCGGCCTACTCGATATCTCGGAATGGTCGGACACTCCCGCTGGCTGGCCGGATCCGGACATCGCCTACTGGCGATGTGGCGAGATCCCCTCCGACGAGTCGCCCCAAGGTGTGAACTGGCAGGCGATCTGTGATCCCGAACTTGACGGTCTATTCGCGCTTCAGGCCACTCAGGTCGACTTCGCCGCCCGTCAACAGACCTTTCAGCGGATCAGTGAGTTGATGTTCGACAAAGTCTACTGGCTGGGGCTGTGGCAGGACCCGGATCAGTGGGCGATCGGGGCGCGCCTGTCGAACGTCAAGATCTCGGGTGTGACCCCGTTCTTCAACATTACCGAATGGGACCTGACCGAGTAGCGGTCACTCCTCAGAAGACTGCGGGAGGGCTGGGGCGAAGACATCCTCTGCCCCGGCCCTCCGGCGCTTCTTCCGTCGGTGGGCCGGCTGACGCGTGGAGGCCGGATTGATCCGTTATATCGTGCGCCGGATCCTCCAGGCAGTCCCCCTGCTGTTCATCATCAGCGTTGTGTTCTACGTGCTCATGCGTAACATGGGCGACCCGCTGGCGACGATGGGCGGCAGGTCGATGACCCGCGCCTCCGATCGCGAGCGACTCTCGCGTCAGCTCGGTTTGGACAAGCCTGTCCTTCTGCAGTACTTCTACTGGCTCGTGGGCAACGACTGGGCCAAAGTCGATCTTGATGGTGACGGGATTGCCGAATCAAACGGGACACGCCAGGGGGTTCTGCGCGGCGATCTTGGGACCTCGCTCGTCAACCGGGGCGTACCGGTCGAGCAGGTAATCTGGGATCGGCTTCCGAATACCCTGATCCTGATGGTCCCGTCGGAAATTCTGATCATCGTCCTGTCGTTGATCGTCGGCGTGTATTCTGCCCTGCGGCAGTATTCTCTGCTGGATCACGCCGTGACGACGGTCTCCTTCGTCGGCTATTCGATGCCGATCTTCTTCATCGCGCTGCTGTCGATGTACATTTTCGCGGTCAACTTCAAGCGCTGGGGACTGCCCTATCTTCCCACTGTCGGCATGTTTGATCCGCAAGTCGGGAAGACCTTCGAACAGGTCTCGCTGCACATGATCTTGCCGATCTTCTCGCTTTCGTTTATCAGTCTGGCATCCTACAGTCGCTACATCCGCGGGACGATGCTGGAGGTTCTCAGCCAGGACTACATCAGGACCGCCCGCGCCAAGGGCCTGCCGCGGCGGGAGATCATCCTGGTCCATGCCCTCAAGAACGCTTCGCTGCCGATTGTGACTGTGGTCGGCCTGGATTTGCCGACGCTCTTGGCCGGGGCGATTGTGACCGAGCGTATCTTCGCCTGGCCGGGGATGGGACGCCTCTTCCTGGACCATCTGTCACGCGGGGATGCCCCGGTGGTCATGGGCATCCTGATGATGGTGTCTGTTGCCGTCGTCGCCTTCCAGCTCATCACCGACATCACGTATGCCTGGCTCGATCCGCGGATTCGGTATGAGTGAGGCTTGCACAGTCTCGCGGAGCCTGAGAGGCTCCGGGAGACTTCCCTGAAATGTCCCAGACCTTGAGCCTTTCCCGCAAGGATGCTCCCCGCCCGCTCGACGAACTGGAGGCGCCGCCCCTAACCCTGGGCGAGTTGACCTGGCGACGCTTCCGCCGTCACAAGTTGGCCCTCGCCGGCATTCTCGTCTTGTTCCTTCTTTTTATCTACTCGTTCGGCGGCGCGTTCTTGTACACCGAGGCCTACAGCAATTTCACCGAAACTGCCCTGCGGCTCCAATCACCTTCGGCGGCGCACCCCTTCGGGACGGATACGATCGGACGCGATATCCTGGCGCGCACGATCTACGGCGGCCAGATCTCGTTGATGATCGGGCTGACGGCCGTCGTGCTCGAGACAATCGTCGGAATCTTGATCGGCGCCGCAGCCGGCTATTACGGCGGCCGCCTCGACAGCTTGTTGATGCGTTTCACCGAAGCCGTGTTCACCATCCCGCAGATATTCTTACTCCTGGTGATGGCCAAGTTCTTCAGCGGTCGCGTGCCGAACATCACCGTATCCGGCCGGACCTTCAGCGGCAGCGTCGTGGTGATCATCGTCATTATCGGCCTGACCAGTTGGCCCTATTTGGCACGGATCGTCCGGGCCGAATTCCTGTCTATCAAAGAGAACGAGTTCATCCTGGCGGCGCGCGCCACGGGTACGGGCTCGAGGCAGATCATCTTCGGTCATATCCTGCCGAACAGCGTGGCGCCGATCGTCGTGTGTGCCACGCTAGGGGTGGCTAACGCCATCCTCTCCGAGGCCTACATCAGCTTCCTGGGCTTGGGGGTGCAGCCTCCGACAGCGACCTGGGGGAACATGCTCGAAGGAGCGTACAACTACATCGCCACGGCTCCATGGCTTTGGGTCTTCCCGGGCACCCTGATCGTCTTGACTGTGTTGAGCACGAACTTCGTGGGCGACGGACTGAGAGACGCCCTCGATCCGCGCAGCCGGACGATGTAGGATAGAGCATGGGCGACGCGAAGGTGATGTGAGGGATTCCTGAGGCGCTAGGCAGTAATGGAGCTACTGCTCGAAGTCCAGAACCTGCAGACTCGTTTCAATTCCCCCGAGGGGACGGTCCACGCCGTTAACGGGATCTCCTACAAGCTCAGCGAGGGTGAGACCATCGCGCTTGTCGGAGAGAGCGGCTGCGGGAAATCGGTCAGCGTGATGTCGCTTCTCGGCTTGATCCCGATCCCTCCTGGCGAGATCGTCAGCGGGACGGCTCTTTACAGGGGGAAGGATCTGCTCAAGCTGACCGATGACGAACTGGAGAAGATCCGTGGCGCAGAAATCGGGATGATCTTCCAGGATCCGATGACCTCCCTCAACCCGGTCCTGACCATCGGACGGCAGATCACCGAGGCGCTCCGGAGCCATCTGTGGATGACCCAGGAACAAGCTGTCGACAGAACCGTCAGTCTGCTGGAGTCGGTCGGGATCCCCGAAGCCGCCGACCGACTTGGAGACTATCCGCACCAATTCTCGGGCGGGATGCGCCAACGCGTGATGATCGCCATGGCCCTGGCCTGCAACCCCAGCCTGCTGATCGCCGATGAACCCACCACGGCTCTCGACGTAACGATCCAGGCTCAGATCGTCGAGCTCGTCAGACGGCTCCGCGATCAGATGGGAATGGCCATCATCTGGATCACGCACGATCTGGGTGTCGTTGCCGGGCTGGCCGAACGCGTTCTCGTCATGTATGCCGGGTACATCGTTGAAGAAGCCGGGGTGGATGATATCTACGAAAGGCCGCGCCACCCGTACACGCTTGCCCTGCTCGGCGCGCTCCCGCGCGTCGACCGCAGACGCGACAGCCATCTGAAATCGATCCCGGGTGCTCCCCCCAACCTTCTGGTGCAACCGAGGGGCTGCCCCTTTGCGCCGCGTTGCGATTTCGTCATCGACCGCTGCCGGGACGAGAATCCGGAACTCATATCCGTCGGCGTCAATCACAAGCTGGCGTGTTGGGTCGACGTCCGTGAGGTCTCGAAGCGATGAGCGCCAGCGTTCCGCTCGTGCGCGTAGATAGGTTGAAGAAACACTTCCCGATCACGCGCGGAATCCTGGCCCAGCGCCAGGCCGGTGCGGTGCAAGCAGTGGACGGGATTTCATTCACCATCGAGCGTGGGGAAACACTCGGGCTCGTCGGCGAGAGCGGGTGCGGCAAGACAACCGCCGGGCGGACGCTGCTTGGTCTCTATCCTGCGACCGACGGCGTGGTCACGATCGACGGGCGAAACGTTCACCGATCTCGGGGAAAAGAGCTGCTGGCGCTTCGCCGCGAGGCCCAGATGATCTTCCAGGATCCGTTCGCCAGCCTCAACCCGCGCTGGACCGTAAGCGCGATCGTCAGCGAACCAATTCGGGTCCATCATCTGGCGCGGGACAAGGCAGGTCGCACCGCCCGTGTGAAAGAACTGCTCGAACTTGTCGGGTTGAGCGAGCGCCACCTCAATCGATTCCCCCACGAGTTCTCCGGCGGACAACGCCAGCGCATCGGGATCGCCCGCTCGCTGGCATCTCAACCGCGGTTCATCGTGTGCGATGAGCCAATCTCCGCCCTGGACGTTTCAATTCAGGCGCAAGTCGTCAATCTGCTGGAGGATCTGCAGGACAGGTTCTCACTTACATACCTCTTCATCGCCCACGACCTGAGTATGGTCCGACACATCTGCGACCGGGTGGCTGTGATGTACCTGGGAGTGCTTGTCGAGATGGCTCAGGCGAACGAGCTCTACGACAATCCCCTTCACCCCTACACTCGGTCTCTTCTGTCGGCGGTACCGATCCCCGACCCGAAAAAGGAACGCGCCCGCGAGCGGATCATTCTGACCGGTGACGTCCCCAGCCCGATCCATCCTCCCTCCGGCTGCCGGTTCCATCCACGCTGCCCCATCGCCCGGCCGCATTGTGCCGAGGTCGTCCCCGAATGGCGACAGATTTCCCCCGGCCGATGGGTCGCCTGCCACGAAGTTCACTGAGCCCCATCGGACCTCTCGTGCGAGTTGCCATCCCCCATCCGCAGCATTCCTCCAGCTGCGACCCACCCCGTAATCCGGTTGGCGCTCCCTCCTCGGCTGACCGATAGCCCCCGGTTTCCCCTTACTCTCCTGGATCGTTGCCCGAAACCCGACATCATCCGAGTCATGCGCCAAAGTGGGGCGTCGGGTCAGCAAAGTTGACCCGACGCCCCACTTTGGCTTTCATTCCCCCTTCCCCGGCAAGAGGGGTGTTAGCCGAGAGCCGCATCCTTGCCGGGGGAGGGGGGAGGGGGTGGGGGACGAATATGACTCCTCCCGCGGAGTGGCCCTGGCGTGGATCCCCCAAGTGTTCTCTCGGAGGAGTGAAAGGAATAACGAAGCGGGAGCTGATCAGCTCCCGCTTCGTCATCCCAGTTGAAAGAGGCAGTGCATCGCCGATATTAAGATCGCGACCCGGAGCTACACGATAGCCCAGTT
>Ga0209751_10000153_pt1 | contig 71569 bp, 73 predicted proteins | sample RifCSP13_1_FD_184019 | JGI IMG/M metagenome (GOLD analysis project Ga0209751, IMG submission 184019) | Soil microbial communities from Rifle, Colorado - Rifle CSP2_sed 13_1 (SPAdes) (version 2) | ecosystem: Environmental > Terrestrial > Deep subsurface > Rock core/Sediment | place: Rifle...
CGCAAGGGCGAACCGCCGCACGCTGACGGGCGCGACCGCGACGAAATCGACCTCCGCGGGCTGGAGGAGCATCCCGCCGCCCGGCGCCGCAAGAATCCCGACCGCCGCGAAGATCGACAGCGGGAGCGCGAGCGCCTCCACGAGACTCCCCCGCGCGAACGGCGCGTCCGGGTAGTAGTACCCGAAGAAGAACGTGGAGGGGAGGACCATCATCGCCACGAGGATCAGCGCGACCGCCGCGGCGGGCTGGCGGCGGATCGGACTCAGGAACAGCCGGATCTTGAACCGGTATAACGCGAGGACGCCGACGGTCATCGCCGCCACCAGCCGAGCCGGCGTCGCGACGGCTCCGGCGGCGGGGCCACCTGTGCCTCCTGCGTGAGCTGCAGGAACACCTCCTCGAGCGTGGAGTCCGCCTTTGCGTGCGCGAGTCCGCGGAGCTCCGCCATCGTCCCCGCCGCGACCGCGCGTCCCCGGTGGACGATCACAATCCGGTCGCAGAGCCGTTCCGCGGTGTCAAGCATGTGCGTCGACACGAGCGCGCCGCTCCCCCGGACGATCAGGGCACGGACCGCCTCCTTGAGCCGGACCTGCCCTGCCGGGTCGACCCCGATCAGGGGCTCGTCGAGGAGCAGGAGACGGGGCTCGTGGAGGGTCGCCGCCAGGAACGCGGTCTTCTGCCGCATCCCCTTCGAGTACGTCACGATCAGGTCGTCCCGCTTCTCCCACAGGTCGAACCGCACGAGCCCGTCGCGGATCCGCTCGCTCAGGACGTCCATGGGGAGGTCATGGAGCCGGCCGACGTACTCCAGGAACTCCTGCGCGGACAGGTAGTCCGCCAGGGTGAACGCCTCCGGCATGTAGCCGAACGCGGCCTTGTACGCGACCGGGTTCCCCGCCAATTCGAGTCCGTTGACGGCGATCCGGCCCGCGTCCGCTTGGAGGAGCCCGACGATCGACTTCAACGTGGTCGTCTTCCCCGCGCCGTTCGGTCCGATCAGGCCCACGATCTCTCCGATGCCCACCCGAAGGCCGAGGCCCTGCACCGCCCACACGGAATCATACCGCTTCCACAGGCCGTCGACGACGAGCGGATCGGGCGCCACGGCCGCGCGGAAGCCTCCGTCGGGCTTGAAGGCGATGGAGGAGCGCCACGGGAAGGCCCTTAAGTCCGCGGCGCCATCCCGCGGGCGTGGAACTCCTCGAGGGCACCCTAGAGGCGCGGATCGTCCACCTCCTCCTGGAGATGTATCCGGTGACGGTCGAGGACCTGCGACGGGAGCTGCGCGCTCGCGCGGACCTGCTCGCCCGGACACTGACCACGATGGAGAAGCGGGGCCTCGTCGAGCTCGAGCCGCTCCCGGACCGGACGTACGTGCGGCTGGCACGGATGGACTTCTCGTTCATCGGGAGAAAGGTGACCCAGCAGCGGCGAGTGAAACACTCTGGGAAGAGGCCGGAGAAGGCGAAGGACTACGAGGGTCCGATGTTCGGGTGACCCATGGCCGCAAGCCCCTTCCAGCCGATCGTGGAGGCGCTGCTCGATGGGTCGATCACCTCGAAGGAGGAGCTCCACCGCGCGAAGGTCGAGCTATGCCGCGCGGGCGTTCTCCCCGCGCCGCCCACGGACGCGGAGATCTTGGCGGCGGTTGATTCCGTGGCGCGCCCGCGGCTGGAGCCCCTCCTCCGGGCGAAGCCGTCCCGCACTGCGAGCGGCGTGGCGGTCGTGGCGGCGATGACCGCGCCCCACCCGTGTCCGCACGGTGTGTGCGTGTACTGTCCGGGCGGCCCGCGGTGGGGAACTCCCCAGTCGTACCTCGGGAGCGAGCCCGCGGCGATGCGCGGCGCGCAGTACGCGTACGAGCCGTACCGCCAGACGCGGGCCCGCGTGGAGCAGCTCCGCGCGATCGGGCATCCGACGGACAAGGTCGACTTCATCGTCCTCGGCGGAACGTTCACGAACTTCCCCGAGGCGTACCGCGAGTCCTTCGCGAAGGGCTGTTACGACGGGCTGAATGGGTTCGAGAGCACGAGCCTCGAGGCGGCGATGCGCGCGAACGAGACCGCCTCCAATCGGATGATCGGCCTCACGATCGAGACGAAACCGGAGCGGTTCGGGCCGCCGGAGGTCGCGCACACGATGCGGCTCGGGACGACCCGCGTCGAGTTCGGCGTCCAGAGCACGTTCGAGGACGTTCTGATGCGCGTGAACCGCGGGCATACTGTCCAAGACGTGCGGGACGCGACGCGGCGCGCGAAGGACGCGGGCCTCAAGGTGTGCTACCACATGATGCCCGGCCTCCCGGGCTCGGACGCGGCCCGGGACCTTGCGTCCTTCCGCACGATCTTCGGCGACCCCACCTTCCGGCCGGACATGCTGAAGATTTATCCGACCCTCGTCCTCCCCGAGACGGGCCTCCACGAACTTTGGCGGCGGGGGGAGTACACGCCCATGACGACGGAGGAGGTCATCGCCCTCGTCGCGGCCGTGAAGGCGATCGTCCCCCCGTGGGCGCGGATCCAGCGGATCCAGCGGGAGATTGGCGTCCCAGAGGTCGTTGCGGGATTGGCGGCGGGGAACGTCCGGGAGCTCGCCCGCGCGCGATTGGCGGCGGAGGGGAAACGCTGTGTATGCGTCCGGTGTCGCGAGGTCGGCCTCCGGAAGCGGCCCTTCGACCCCGCGGAGGTCCGCCTCGACCGCCAGGAATACGAGGCCTCGGCGGGACGCGAGGTCTTCTTGTCCTTGCTCGTAGACGAAGACACGATTGTGGGATACGCCCGCCTCCGCGGTTGCCCGGGGCGTGCGTACCTCCGCGAACTGAAGGTGTTCGGCCAGGTCGTCCCGATTCACGGACAGCCCGGCGTGGATTGGCAGCACCGCGGCTTTGGCCGCGGCCTCCTCGCGGAGTGCGGACGGATCGCGAGGGAGGAGTGGGGACTCGGGGTCCTTCACGTGACGAGCGGCGTGGGCGTCCGCGAGTACTACCGCCAGTTCGCCAGGAACCGTGGACTGCCCGCAGGGATGGAAGGTCCCTACGTGACCCTGCCCCTCAGGTGAGGAGCCGGCCGACCATCTTCTGCGTCATCGCGTGGAGGTCCGCCACCTCCTCGAGGGAGCCGTTCCAGCGTTCGAGGAGGGGACCGTACCGGCGTTCCGCGCGGTATAGGAACGTGCGCAGCTCCGCGTCGATCTGGGGAGAGGCCTTTCCGAGGATCGCGACCGCGAGGATCAGGTTCTTCCCCCGCTCGAGGACGACGGTCTTCTCGCCGAGCTCGAGGAGTCGGAGGTCGCTCTGCCCCTCCGAGAAGGAAAGGCGCGCGAAGTTCATGATCGCCGTGAGCATCCCGGCCATCGTGTCCCGGTCCGCCTCGGGCTTGAGCCGGCGCGCGGCGTGGCTGATCAGGAGGCCGGATTCGTGGATGAGGAACACGTCCTCGACGGACTGGATCCTCGAAGGGACGGGGAGGGGTTCCAGCTCCCGGTCCAAGATAGATGTCTCCCGCTCCTCCATGGAACCTGTGTTCGTGCTCACGAGGAGAACCCCTCCCTTCCCGGTGACCGCGTCCCGGATCGCGTGAAGGGTTCGCATCACCCGACCGAAGTCGTGGTAGTTCGCCAGGTATTCGATCCCGTCGAAGCAGACGACGGAGTTCCCCCACTGTCCCGCAAACTTCGTCACCACGTCCTCGAGCAGGTCAAGGTGGGTCGGCGGCACGTGGTTCCGCCCGACGGATGTCGTGAGCCAGAGCACGGGCACGCCCGCTACGTCGAAATCTTCGCGAATCGCGTCGGGGGGCGCCCGGGAGATTACAAGGCCGGTCCTGCCGTGATGGACGGCGTCGGCCAGCGCGCGAAGGGCGAGCTCGGGCGTCCGCTCCGCGACGAGGTATGCGTGACCCGGCCGAAGGGTGTACTTCTGCGGCACGGGGACGGGCTCCTCCCGCTTCGGGGTCACGACGAACATCTGGTACCGCGCGATCGCGAACGCGAAGCAGCCCACCATGATGAGCGCGGTCGCCGTCAGCCATGGGGGCGGGAACGCGGTCGTGTACAGGCGGAAGTACGCGTACGATTCCGCGCCGGTCCCGTGGACGATGATGCCCAGGAGGAAGAGGCTCGCCTGCTTTCGGACGACGGGGTCCTTGTTCTTCCACAGCGTCCGGAGGATCGCGATGAGCGCGGAGAGCATGTAGAGCGTTGCGAAGATCGCGAGGCCCCAGAGGGCGCTCGGGCTCCGGAGGGTCGTGACCTGTGCGGAGATGAGGACCGCGACGACGAGGAGGCCCACCTGCATCCCGAGGTTCACGAACCGACGGCTGAAGACCTGGAACCCGTAGAAATAGGAACCGACGAACGCGGCGGTGTACCCGACGGCAAGCATGTGGAAGAAGTAGAAGATCCGCTTGTACATCAGCGCGCGGTCGGGGTCGAAGGGCTGGTACTGAAAGGCCTCGCGGATCAGGTACGTGAACACGGTGGACAGGAAGAAGAAGACCATTGCAGTGACGAACGTGTTTCCCGCCGGCCGGTTGGGCGTGCGCCTCAGCACCAAGACCGCAAGCCCCAGGGACGCCGCGGACGTAGAAAGCGCGAGAAGGGAATTTAGCTCAGGGACGTCCACCATAGGCCGACGCGAAGGCTAGCCCTATGGACAAGAACCTTGTCCCAACAGTATCAGGTCCGCGACCGTCAGTTCGCCTTCCGGACCCACCCGAGTCGTCGGGTCTTGTTCTCCCTCACCCGCTCCGACGGTCTGAACCCTTGCTCGACCTCCGCGAGGTAGTCGACGACGAGTATCAGGCCGCTCTTCGTCGGGGCCTTCACGTCAATCCCAGCGCGCGTGAACTGCTGCTTCACGATCGGCATCGCCGTCTCGAGGTCCCCGAATTCCTTGCAGAAGTCCGCGATGATCCGGTCCGTGACCGCGACGATGCCGATGTCCTCCGGCTCGCCCGCCACGAGCACGTCCTTCATCGCGCGGGATCCCCCGTCGCCGGCGAGGGCGAGCTCGCGGCCGAGCGCGTAGAAGGCGGTCTCCACGTTCTTTCCCGTCTTCGCACTCGTCAGATGACCTTCGCACTGGTACAGCTCGCACAAGGACCGGAGGTGCGCTTCCTCCGCCGCCAGATCAGGGGCGAGGTCCGCCTTGTTCGCGAAGAGCACCATGGGCAGCTTTCCCACGACCTGCCACACGCGAGGGATCCAATAGTCTACGAGGGAGCCGCGCGTCTCCGCACGGGAGAGGTCGTAGACGAGGATCACGCCCTTCGCGCCCTGGAACGCGCTCGTCTGGACCTCCGTGTAGCCCTTCTGCCCGAGGACGTCCCAGATCAACAGGCTGAGGTTCCACTCCTGTCCGCCGACGTCCAGCGTGATGTCCTTCTTCGTCGTCTTCGTCCCGATCGTCGTGATGTACTCGTCGCTGAACCTGTCGACGACGTACCGGCGGATCAGCGACGTCTTGCCGACGCTGCCGTCGCCGAGGATCAGGACCTTCTTCTTGAAATACTCGGGCACGGTCGCTCCCGGCTCGCCCGTTCCACGGTCTCCCTCGACATATAACCGTTGTCCCGTCATTCCCAGAGGTGAGAACTCACCGCACATCCCGGAGCCAGCCGAGTCGACGCTGGTGGTTCTCCGCGGCCCGAGGCCCGGTGCGGAAGTTCCGCTCCACGTCGAGGAGGTGGTCGACGAACCGGCGCACGGATTCCCGCGTGGGAGCCTTCACGTCGAGGCCCGCGCGGGACGCCTGCGTCTTGATCACGGGCATCGCCCCCTCGACGCCGCCAAACTCGGACGCGAAGTCCATCATGATCCGGTCCGTCACTGCTACGAGCGGGTCGGACCCCCTTTCACGGACGGAACCGCCGAGGACCTCCAGGGGCGCCTGCACCCGGCCGATGCCCGCCCGCGCGAGCTTCCCGAACGCCTCCTCCACTCGCTCGCCCGTCTTCGCGCTCGTCAGGAAGTGCGGGATTGCGAACTTCCCCGCGAAGTGCTCGAGGTTCGCCATCGCCGCGCGGCGGTCCGCCACGAGATCGACCTTATTCGCCGCCACAATCGCAGGGACCGATCCGATCACCTCGCGGACGCGCGGGATCCAGTACTTGTCGAGGCTCTCCCGCGTCTCCGCGCGGGTGGCGTCATAGACGAAGAGGACGCCCCGGGCGCCTTGGAACGCCGTGGTCTGCACGGAACCGTACCCGCGCTGCCCGAGGACATCCCAGATTGTCATGGAGACGAGATGGGTAACGCCCCCCTCCGGGATCGTCACGTCCTTCTTCGTCACCTTCGTCCCGATCGTCGTGATGTAGTCGTCCCCGAAGTGGTCGACGACGTACCGACGGATCAGGGAGGTCTTCCCGACCGCGCCGTCCCCGAGCAGGAGGACCTTTGTCTTGTGGAGCTCGGGCATTGCGCGCGAAAGCCAGCAAGCGGCCTTAACCCTTCCCCCACGCCCTGCGACTGTACTTTCCCGTGATGAGGTCCTGCATGTACTTGTCCGCGCCCTCGACGCTTCGCATCTCACCGGACCAGCCGTCGAGCGCGCCGCCCAGGTCCCGTTCCAAGTCGAGGATCGCCGCCTTCACCTCTCCCTTCACGCGGTCCGTCGGGTCCCCGCTGAGCACCGCCGCCACAACGACCCACTGCCCGCGCTCGATCACGAGCCGGAACTCCCCGAACCGGAGCTCGTCGAGCTGGCCCTCCTTCTGGAGGCCTTCGGACCCGATGAACGACTCGTTCACGAAGTTCTGCACTGCGATTAGCATCCCGCTGAGGATGTCCGAGTCGATGTCCGGACGGACCCGCCGGGTGTAGTGCTTGATCAGGAGCCCGTCCCGGTGGAGGAGGAAGACCTCGTCGATCACGGTCTTCCGCTTCCCGAGGAACACGCGATATCCCACGGCTCCCACGACGGCGAGCGCGAGGACGACCCCGATGAGCAACGGCATCGCGGATTCAGGGGCCCCCGCCTCGCCAACGACGACCCGCACGACGGCGCTCCGTGGCGGTGGGGAAGAGAGCGGCGACCCGAACGGGTCCGTGTAGTTCAGGTACGCGAAGTTCACGAGGGTCGCGCCGACGGAGACGTCCGCGAGGACGAGGTCGTACGTAAGCAGGTGCGAGCCGGGCGACACGTCCGCGAAGCGCCACTCGTGCGTGCGCTCGTCGATCGCCGCCGGCGCCACGCTGGGATTCGCGAGGAGAGTTCCCGGGGGGATCGTGTCCTCGATGACGACGGTTCCCGCGGGGTCGAAGCCTGTGTTGTTGTAGAAGATCGTGAACCGCACCGACGCGCCCACCACGGAGGCAGCTTCCGATGCGACCTTCGCAAATCCGTCGAACTTCGGTACGGTGTCGGACACGGTCACGCTCGTCGAGGCGACGACCTGCTGCCCCCGGTTCCCCGACCCGTCGTAGTAGTCGCCGCGGACTTCATTCACGAGGACCGTCCCGTTCGCGACCGCGCCGCCGATTGTGACGGTCAGCTCCGCGACGTTCGCACCTACCGCCACGCCCGAGAGCTGCCATCGGACCATGTTCCCCGAGACGGTCGCCGGAGGATTGCTCGCGGAATGCGTCATGCCCGGCGGGAGCGTGTCGTTGATCCACGTCGCGCCGAGCGCGGTGCTCGCCGTGTTGTTGAACCAGATCGAGAAGACCACCGCCGCGCCCGGATACGCCAGGTTCGCGCGAGCGACCTTGTCAAGAGTGAGGTCCTGGATGACCCGAACGTCCGTACCCGCGAAGGTGGAGACGGACGGCAGAAGCGTCCCGTCCGCATCGGTGAAGTTCGCGAACAGCCAGTTCACGAACGACGTTCCCCGGGGAACGGTCGGGCCGATGTCGACGACAATCTCGTATGTCGCGGTCGCCCCGGGGGCGAGATCCACGAGGCGGCAGTCCTCGTTCGTGCACCGTGACCGCATCGGGGGCGGATTCACATTCACGAAGGCGAGCTGCGAAGGAAGCGTGTCGTTGAGCCACACGGTCGACGAGGCCGCGCTCCCGCTGTTCCGGACGGAGATCGTGTACGAGAACCGCGCACCGGGATCGACCGGGTTCGAGGTCGGCGTCTTCGCGAGCTCGAGCACCGGGATGGACATCACGACGGCCGCGGCATCGCCCACCTCGGCTTGCGGAACGCCCAGGTCATCCGTGTAATTGACCGCCAGCGAGGACGGGAGGGGGGCGCCGTCCGGCGGGCCCGCCAGAATCGTGATTGTGACGGTGAACGTGTTGTTCGCCACCGGGAGGTTCGTGAAGTTATAGTGCCGGCGACTCCCCGAGACCCAGCTTCCGGCGTAGGCGGGCAGCTGCCAAGCCGTGTCGTCGAAGATCCGCGCGTTTCCAGGGACCGTCAGGTTCGCCCACACCCGGGCGCTCGCCATCGGTCCCGCATTGTCGAGGGCGACCGTGTACGCGACAAGATCCCCTGGGTCGGCGGAGGCCACATCCGGCACGAGGTACGCGCGCAGGGCGGTCGCCGCATCCGCGGGCGAGACCGCCGTCACAAGGCTACCCACGATGAGGACGAGCCCCACGAGGAGTCGGCCCACGGACTCCTCCCGCCCTTCGCGCCTCCCCATCTCCGTTCCCCTGCTCCCACTCAGGCCGTGGCTGCGACCGGCGGCGTCCGGTACCCTCCCTCGATGAGCCGCGTCATGATCCGGTCGACCTCCGGAATCCGGTCCATCGTCCCGTCCCAGTCGATCAGGAGGTCCTCGTATCGCGTCTCGAGGTCCTTCAGGGCCGCCCTCATCTGGCGGCGGTGCTCCTCCGTCGCCTCGCCCCGGATCAGGGCGGCGATGATCGTCCACTTCCCCTCGAGGATCTTGATCCGCATGTCCCCGAACCGGACTTCGTCGAGCTGCCCGCCCTCGCCCCGGAACGAGTCCTTGATGAACTCCTGGACCGCGACGAGCATCCCGCTCAGGACGTCGCTGTCCATGTTCGGCCGGAGCCGCTTCGTGTAGTGCTTGAGCAGGAGGCCGCTGCGGTGGAGCAGGAATACATCCTCGACCCCGCCCGCCTGCGGCGTCTCGGCGGCGGAGATCGCGACGCTCGACGGGGCGACGACTCCGTGCATGCCGCGGCGGTGCATGAGGAACGCGCGGGCGAGCAGCGCAAGCGCGACGCCCTCCGCGCCAACGATCGCGACCACGGTGTAGAAGACGGCATCCGGGAGCTGGATGCGGGTTTCATGGGGCGAACGCCATAAAAAGGTTGCTGGCCAAAACGCCTACATGGCGACGCGGCGGTGGCCGTAGTCGCCCCGAACGAGGCCTTCGACGACGGTCTTCGCCTCGGGGAGCTGGTCGAGCTGTCCGCTCCACTCCGTCAGGATCCCTCCGTGGCGGTCCTCGAAGTCCTCGACGGCAGCGGCGATCTGTGCGGGCAGGCCGTTCACGTGGTTCCCGCTCGCGACCGCCGCGAGGATCGCATGCCGGCCCTCCGCGAGGAACACGCGGGAGTCGCCGAACTGGAGCTCCGTCAGCCCGCCCGTCTTCTCCCGGAAGCTGTCCCGCACAAACTCCTTCAGGATCACGAACATGCCGCTCAGGATGTCGATGTCCCGGGTCGGGGACGTGTTCGCGGCCCAGTGGTGGATCAGCATCCCGCTGCTGTGCATCAGGAAGACTTGCTCGAGTTGGGGCCGTCGGCGCGGCCGATACGCGACGAATCCCGCGACCGCCGCGGCCCCGCCCGCCAGGGGCGCCACCGCGACGAGCGCAGGGAACCCGGGCTGGGGGGCGGGAGCGAACTCCACGCCCATCTCGTGCCAGTACGCCTTCGTCACGACCTGCGAGAGGCCCACGTACTCGATCTCCACGTAGTTCACGACGCGGTCCCCGTGCGCGACGACAGCCGACAGCTCGACGGTCACGGTCTCCTCGTATGCGCCTGGGGCTACGGCCGCATAGGTCTTGACCCACACGCCGTCCACGAGGTCCCCCGGATCTCCTGCATACGCCGCTCCCTCGGGGAACACGTCGCGGAGGGTGACCGTGGACGCATTGCTCGTCCCGACGTTTTCGAAGTGGATTGTGTACGTGATCATCCGTCCGTCCTGCTCTGCATCCACGCGCAGGGTGAAGTCCGGCGCGGGGATGGCGCCCGATCCCACGGTGGCCGCGAAACCCATTGCCAAGAAGAACGCTCCCGTGAGGGTGAAGGCCAAGACGCATGCAGACGGGCGGACCGTTCCCAACTGCTCTCCCCTGTCCCCAGGACCGTGACAGTCATTCCCCGAGGAGCATATGAGCGTGACCGGGTGATTATCAGTTAGCCTACCACATACCAGGCTTACTGTCCCGTCCCGCTGCCTTTGTGCCCGCCGTTCTTGCCGCTCTTGCCGCCGTTCCCCGGCATCTTCCCCCGGAGCAGCTGGTCCAAAATTGCGTCCATCCCGGCAAGGTCGTCGACGACGCCGCTCCAGTCCGCGAGCTCGGCCCCGAATTGCGCCTCCACTCGTTGGACCCCCGCCTTGAGGGCGGCCTTCAGGCGCTCGAGGTACGATCCAGAGGCGAGCGCGGCGAGGATCACGTAGTGCCCGTGCATGAGGAGGATCTTGTGTCCGCCGAACTTCATCTCCTCGAGGTCTCCCACCTTGAAACGGAAGGACTCCCGGACGAAGTTCTGGACCGCGACGATCATCGCCGCCAGGATGTCCGTATCGAGGCTGCCGTGGAGGCGGCGCGTATAGTGCTTGATCAGGAGGCCGCTCTTGTGGAGCAGGAACATCTGCTGGATCTCGGCCTTGTCCCGATTCCCGAGCCCGTACACCTTGTACCCGATGAATCCGGACAGGGAGGCGACCGCCGCGAGGAGCAGGAAGAAGGCGAGGGCCCCCGCGGACCAGCCTGCGTTCGACACGGTGAACCCGAGGGACCGCTCGGTCGGGGCGCGAGGATTCCCATTCGCGTCCGTGAGCTGGATCTCCGCGGAGACCGCGACGGCGCCGGGGGCCATGTCCCGTTCGGGCCGCAGGGTCACCCGGAGCTGCCCGCTGCCGCCTGCGAGCACGGAGACGAAGTGCCATGTGTATCGCAGACCTGTCGTCGCGACCCAGGAGTCCGAGGCGCTCACCACGGTGATTCCCGTCGGAACCGTCACGTTGAGCCACGCGTGCGCGGCGACCCCTCCGCCTGCGTTCGCATAGTCGATCGTCAGGACGACCGCTTCGCTCACCCCGACGACCGACCGGTCCATCGTGAGTGACAGGCTGATCGTGGGCGCGACGACGAGCAGGGACACTTGGATGGGGACCGTCTGGGCGACCGCGAGCCCGTCGACGTACGCGCCCGTCACGTTCGCCGCAAGGGACGTCCCGTCCGCGACACCGGGCACGATGCGGAAGCCCACCCGGAATTCAAACGATCCCGGCGCAACGTCCGCGAAGTACCATCCGTTGGCGGTGGAGACGCCTCCCCGGGACGAAGCATCGCTGTTCGTCAAGACAACGTCGGTCGGCGTGGTCACGTTGATCCACAACCCGTCCGCGGAGGCGTTGCCGCCGTTCGTGACGTTGATCCAAAGGTCCAGCGCGTCGCCGGGGTCCACCACCGCGGGTGCGATCGCGGTAAGACGGACGACGGGTCGCACGATCAGGACGGTCGCGGTGGATGTGGACGACGGGGCGTCCGTTCCGTCCGCATCCGTATGGGAAAGGGAGACCGTATTCGCGGCCACCGTTCCGTCGGCAACCCCGCTCCGAACCTGGGCGACGATCGTCAGGCTGTGGACCCCAATCGAGACGATCGCGAAGACGAATTGGACATCCTGCCCGCTCACCGTTCCGCCCGCCGTGTCGGAGACATATTGGACCTCCGGCGGGAGCGTGTCGTTGATCCAGACCCACCGGGCGGCCGCGTTGCCGCGGTTGTCGTACCGAATCCAGTAGCGGACCTGCTCCCCGGGGCCCGCCCGGGACACGTCCGCGATCTTCGCGACTTGGATGCTCGCGCCATGAATCCGCGCGGTCGCGGTCGCCGACATCGGCGGCACGACGACCAGCCCACGCGGGTCCGCGAACGAGACCCAGGCGGTGTTCGTTAGGCGCGTGCCGTTCAACAGACCGGTCCGTGCCTGCGCATTGATGTCGAACGCGAACGTCCCCTGTGGGAGGTCGGTGAAGTTCACGTGCAGGGTCGTTCCGTCCCACCACGATCCGCTGTAATTCGCGAGCAGACTCGCCGTGTGGCCGAGATAGAGGACCTCAGGGGGGAAGGTGTCATTGACCCAGACCCATGGGGAGGCCCGGGAACCCGAGTTGATGACCGTGACGGTGTATGTGAGGTTCTCTCCCGCGCCAAGGAACCGCGGATTCACGGATTTCGCGACTGTGATGCTGGGCGCCCGCGCAATCGTCACGGCGATGGCCTCGGTCCGCTCCTGGAGGACTTCCGCCTCGTTCGCGTAGTCGATCGTCAGCCGCGCTTCGATTCGGAGCCCGTCGAACACCCCCTCGTTGACCCGGACGTCCACGAGGAAACTGTGCGGTCCGACACCCACGTCCGTGAACTGCCACTCCGTGGGTCCCAGAGCCGTCCCGCCCGCCGCAGCGGCCGTGTCCGACTCGTACGTCGTGTTCACGGAGAGCGTCAGGTTCGCCCAGACGTACGAGGCCCGGGCGGTCCCCGTGTTGCTGAAGTAGACCGCGTACGTGAGGGGATCGCCCACGCCCGCGGTCGGCGAATCCACCGTGAGCCCCGCGGCCACGAGCGGGCCGGCGATCCCCCAGTTGCGGAACAGGAGGTCGTCCGTCGGGTCCGTGACCCATGCGCCGCCGCCCCCGCGGATCGCGTAGACGCCCCCCGCGTACGTATTTCCCCCTTTCGCCGCCCACTTGTATCCGGATTGCTGGTTCATATCGTTGTTGTCCTCGAGGACAATCCAGTACGTCTGACCCGCCGCAAGGTCGATCGGCGCCACGAGGTCAAACGTCAGCCAGTTGTACCCGAAGGCGCCATCCGCGCGTCCCGTTGCGAGGACCGTGCCGCTGGGAAGACCGCCGACATCGGTCTGCACCACCAGGTCGAGGGGATCGACGGGGACGGAAGGATCGAGATCGTGGACCATGACCTCGATGCGCACGAGGCGATAGTTCGTCATCGCGTTGAACGACTGCGCGATGTCCTGGTTCTTGAAGATGAACGGTCCCTCGACGAACGGGGCGTCGACGGACTCGAAGATCGCGAGCGAGGCTGCGCGAGCCGGAACCGCGAACAGCACCGACGGGAGCGCGAGGACGGCGAGCGCGATGAGCGGGAGGGCGGGGATCCGGTTCCTCACGATGGCCTCCCCCTGGCGGGGAACCTTCGAACGATACCCATCGGGACGGGGCCGTTATAAAGAGCGGCGGTGTGATTCTCACGCCGGATATTCGAGCACTGCGCTCATCGGGCGGTGGGGAAGGGTTTCCCTGAAAAGTACGATTCGAGGACGTCGGAGAGGGATGTGTCCGGCACGCGGGTCTGCGCGTTCGAGTCGCGCTCGCGGATAGTGACCGTTCCGTCCGTGATCGTCTGATGGTCGACGGTCACGCAGAACGGAGTTCCGACCTCATCCATCCGCGCGTATCGCTTGCCAATCGAACCCGACTCGTCATACACTGCGCGCCACCGACGGCGCAGAGCTCCCCACACCGCCCGAGCGCGCTCGGGGAGGCCGTCCTTCGAGATGAGGGGGAACACCGCGACGCTGATCGGCGCGAGCGGCGGCGGGATTCGGAGGACGGACCGGTCGCCCGGCGCGTACGCGAGGTCCAGCAGTGCCCACAGGTTCCGATCGATTCCGAAGCTTAGCTCCAGCACATGCGGGAGGACCCGGCGGCCGTCGACCGAGACCTCCAAGCGTTCCTTCGAAGATGCCTGGTGGCCGGCGAGATCGTGGTCGGTTCGGTAGTGGACCCCCCCGACCTCCTTGAAGCCCCCCAGGGAGTCCTGCCTCAGCTCGATGTCGAAGTGGACCTTGTTGTAGAACGCGCGCTCCTTCTCGGAGAGCTCCGCGAACCGGAACCGGTCTGGGGGGACCGAGAGCGTCCGCAAGTAGAAGTCCTGCACGACCGCCAGGTGACAAACGTAGAACCTCGGGAGACCCCGCGCGACGAGATCCTTGGCGGCATGGGGCGCGAACCCGCCCCCTCCCTTCTCATCGGCGAACGCCACGTGGATCTTCGTGGCGGCGACGGAATCGAAGGGGACGGCGTCGTCCCACGTGGCGGGGTCAAAGAAGATCTGCAGCTCCGCCTGGAGGAACTCCCGCATCCGGTACGTGCCCTGGCGGGGGGAGATCTCGTTCCGAAAGCACCGGCCGATCACCGCAAGTCCCAAGGGGAGTCTTCGCCGAAGGGCCTCGAACTCCCGCTTGAAGTTCAGATAAGCGCCCTGTGCGGTCTCCGGACGCAAGTATCCGCGATCCGCCCCGAGGGGCCCCACCGCCAACGGAAACATCATGTTGAACGGCTGGGACGGGCCGAGTTCGCCCTTGCACCTCGGACACCGGACCTTCAGCTCGCGGAGCTTCGCGTCCGCCTCCTGCGGGGTGAGGCCTTCGTGGGGTTCGCCCGTGAGATCCTCGAGCAGGTGATCCGCCCGGTGCGTCTCCTTGCACTTCGTGCACCGGACGAGGAGGTCGGTGAAGTGGTCGACGTGCCCGGACGCCTTCAGCGGCGCCTCGGGGAGCGCGATCGTGGGATCGATCAGGTGATAGTTCTCGTCAAGCCCGAGGAACGTCTCGAGCCACACGTCCTCCCAGTTCCGTTTCATCGCGGCGCCGAGGTGGCCATAGTCGTAGAACCCCGCGAAGCCCCCGTAGAGGTCGACCGCGGGCCACACGAAGCCGCGACGGACGGAGAGACTCCACACGTCCTCGTACCGGGAGGGCACGGCCCGGTAACGGACTTCCCGCAAAAAGGTTCCGCCCTCAGGTGAGGACGGTCACGACGTCCAGCTCGTACAGCATCGCAAACAGGGCGTCGCCCGTGTCCAGGATCGGCAGTTGCCCGAAGTCGTGGCGCGCCATGAGGCGCGCCGCCTCGCTCACGCCCGTCTTGCGGAACACGGTCACCGGCGTGCGGATCATCACATCCCGCACGGGCGCACGCGGGAGTTCGATCTTCCGTTCCTCCCAAAGGAGCCGGGTGACATTCCGGAGGCCCTCCCACGTCCACGCGTCCTCGTCTCGCTCGAGCCCGAGATCGTGCACGGCAGCCTTCCGGTCGATCCCGCTGAGATTGAAGATGTCGCGGTCCGCGACGATCCCCGCGAGGCGGATGCGGTCGTCGAGGACCGGAAGGGCGAACACCTTCCCGAGCCGCATGATCTCCGAGGCGACGTCAATCGGCGTGCTCTCGTGGACCGCGACGCACGGGGTGTGAACGAGCTCCTCGACGGGGGTCTCGTTTCCCGAGGCGGCGATCATCTCCATCAGGTCCGCGGGCGTGACGATTCCGACGAGCTTCCCGCGGTGGACGACGGGGAGGTGGTGCAAGTCTTGGCGGACGAGGAGTCGGGCAAGGTCCGCGATCGTCGCATCCGCCTCGACCGACGGGTAGTCCCGGACCATGACCATCGCGAGTTGCTCTTCCTCCGGCTTCGCGAACAGGTGCTTCCGCGCGACGAACCCCGCGAGCGTGCCGTCCTTCCGAACGACGGGCACCCCCGTGAGCTTATGTCTCACGAGGAGCCGGAGCACGTCCGTGCGGGTCCCCGGAAGGGTCGTCGTGACCGGGTCCGGCGTCATCACGTCGCGGACCGTCGCCGGCCTGCGCGGCGCGGACGGCGGGACCTGGGCCCTCGGGGCGGGTGCGCGGGCGACGCGAGTTCGACGAGTCCCCCGTGGTTTCGAAGCCATGTCCGTCCCCCCGCGCTCACGAGCGAGATGTCCGTCTCCACGCTCCGGAACACGCCGCCAAACGTGGGGCGTCCGCCCGGGACGTCCAGCACGATCAGATCCGCAGGATCCCCCGGAGCGACCGCGGCATCGTCGGGTTCGCTTAAACCCTTTCTCCCGCGGAGGGCTGCGTCGAGAAGGACGTGCGGCTCCACGCCCCCGCGGAGTTGCGCGACCTTCCACGCGAAGTCCAGTTCGCGGAGCATCGAGGGCGCGTTGATCATCGCGTTGTCCGTGCCCAAGAGGAGGCGGACTCCCGAGCGAGCGAGCCCTGGCACGTCAACAATCTTGCCGAAGAACGCATTCGACCGGGGGCACATCACCACGGGGACGTCCGCGTCCCGCACCCGCGCCAGGTCGGCGGCCGTCGCCTGGGTCATGTGGACGACCAGGTCTGGTTTCAGGTCGAGGACCTCGTCGATGTCCTCTCGCACACGCTCGCTCGCGTGCAGGGCGACCATCTTCCCGGCGGCATGCGCAGCCTTTGCCATCTTGGCGGCGTCCGCCGCGTTCCAGTCGAGGAGGGAACTCAGCCCGATCCCGTCGCACGCGCGGAGAAGCGCCCGGACCTCATCGGCCTCGTACGTCATCCCCGCGGGGCGTCCGAACACGAGGGGCCGCACCGGGAGGCCGAGGGTCGCCGCGTAGAGCTGCCGGACGCCGCGGAGTCCCATCTCCCGAAAGTCCCAGAAGCGCGTCGTCCCCGTGTGGACCATGTCCTCGAGGTAGGCGCGGATCGCCGCGATCACGTCCTCGTCTTTGGCGGCCGAAAGGACGCGGTGCTTCAACCCGCGCGGGGGCGCGACGAGCTGCTCGAGGGTTCCCTTGACTTCCTCGCGCACGACCGCGTCCCCGGCGTGGGTGTGGGCGTTCGTGAACGCCGGAAGAATGAGGCCTTTCGCGGCAGCCTGCGCCGTTTGGCGGTGGGACACCTCGACGACGACGCCACCCTCGACCGCCACAGTGCCCCCGCGGAACCGGCCGGCCTCGTAGAGCCATCCGGACACGCGGAGCACGGTCGCGCATCGGGAGTGCCGCCTTTAAGCTTGGGGACGTGGGCACCCCCGAGGCGTCCTTGTGGGGTCGAAGTGGCAACAGACGGTCCATGTGGCAGACCCCGCTCACTCACCCGGAACAGATTCAATCCGATCCTTCCGCCGGGCAGTGCTCGCCGCCGCTCGCATCGAGGCGCTCGCCCGGCTTTACGAGATCTCTTCGTCGCCAAGGCGCGACCGCGGTAAGGTTAATACCATTCCCCGAGTTCGCACGGCGGCGCCACCGTAGCTCAGCGGTAGAGCGGCGGTTTCGTAAACCGCAGGTCGGGGGTTCGACACCCTCCGGTGGCTTCTCCTCATCGCCCTAAGCTCATAGCGAGGAGGTCGACGATCGATGTGGGCCGACAGGCTAGGAGGAGGGGCCCGCGCTTGCCCCAGACACCGCCACCCACTTCGCTAGCGCGAACTGAAGGACGAGGGACATCCCGAACGCGGGGAGGCTGAGCCCGACGGCGAGGGTCGGCCACCCGACACCCCCTCCGTAGTTCGTCCACCAGAGGTAGAAGTACACCGCGGCGCCGGCGACCCACGCCACGAACGATTCCCATCGGACCCGCGGCACGTCCGCGAAATCCTCCGATCGGTACGCGCCCCCGCGAACGAGGAACAGGTCGCTCGCGACCACGCCGAGAAGGGGGACGAACACCCCTCCGATGAGGAGGAGGAACCCCTCGTAGGCAAGGGCGGCCGCTCCGTTCAGCCCTCCGACGCCGGTCAGCCAAAGGCCCGCGCCCGCGGACGCCACGGCGATGATCGCGACGAGAGGGCGCTGCCGGAGGCGCGGGAAGATGTTCTGAAGGCTCACGGCGCCCGAGTAGATGTTCGCGAACCCATTGTCCGTCTCGTCGACGAGGATCAGGAAGAGCGCGACGCTCCCGAGCGTGAGGGCCAGGACGGAGGCGATTACGTCCATCATCCCGAGGGCGACGATCATCGCGGCCCCGAGGAGGAAGAACCAGGCGTTTGCGACCGCATACCCGAGGAACGTCCCTCCGGCCGCGGTCCGCGACCGGGTCCCGAACCGGGTGTAGTCGCACACGAGGGGCCACCAGGAGACGGGCATCGCAATCACCAGATCCGTCGCAAGCAGGAGCGACGCCGCCCCGCTCGAGAACCCTCCCCACGGGAAGCCCCCCCGCGCGAACACGACGTACGTCACCCACGCGCTCGAGCCGATCACGAGCCACACGGCAAACTTCTCCAACCAATCGCGCACGACGGCGACGGGGCCTCCCGCCGCCAGAAGCGCGCAAAACGCGGCGAACCCGAGGACGAGCCCCATCGCAGCGGCCGATCCCGCGGGCTGGCCGAGAATCCGGGCGGCCGCCTCGCCCATGACCATGACCTCGAAGGCCGCCCACCCGATCAGCTGGAGAACGTTCAGCGCGGTCGGGACGTACGATCCGGTCCGACCAAGGACGGCCCGGAGGCCCACCATCGTCGGGACTCCATGGGCCGTACCCAAGTGACCCGCGAGGGCGAGCATTGCGCTCCCCACGACGGACCCAATCAGGATGACGAGGACCGCCTCGGACAGGGTGAGGCCGAAACCGAAGTCCGTTCGCGTGAGAAGCCCGCCCGCCGCGAGGACGAGGAGTCCCACCCCGAGGCTGAACCACAGCACGAAGAAGTCGCGGCCGCGGAGGCGGCGGTGTGCCGCGGGCACCGGCTCCGCGCCCCACTCGGGAGGCAGTCGGATTCCGGGGATGCGCACGTCCGCGCGAACCCGGCGAGCGCTTATATGGATGCGCTTCCGGGCGCGTCACGACGCGTTTTGGAACTTCGCCTTGGAGCGGCGGAGTGCATCGACGAGGGGCAGGGGCTTCCCTGCGAGGTAGTTGATCAACGCGCCTCCTCCCGTGCTCACGTGGTCGAATTCCCGCTCCAGGCCCAGGGCCTCCGCGACGGCGACCGTGTGGCCACCGCCGATCACGGTGAACGCCTCGCTCTCCGCGACGGCTGTGAACAACTCCCGTGTCCCGGTCTCGAACTCCGGCAACTCGAAGACGCCGGCGGGGCCGTTCATGATGATCGTCTTCGCCTCCGCGATCATGATCGCGAAGTGACCAATCGTCTCCAAACCGATGTCCTGCACGGGGTGGGCGGCGGGGAGCTCCCGAACGGGGATCTCGATCCGCTTGCCGTCCGCGTTCAGCGCGACGTCGAGGGGAAGGTCGATGCGGCTGCCCAACTTGCCCAGGACCACCTTCGCTCCCTGGACCTGGTCCGAATACCCCTCGATCTCCTTCTCAAGGACTGCGCGGGTCGGCTTTCCGATGTCCACTCCCTGCGCGTCCAGGAAGAGGAGCGCGACGCCGCCGGTCGTGAGGACGCGGTCCACGATGCCCTTCTCGAGCATGTGCTGGGTCACCGCCAAGGAATCGTCCGCCTTGATCCCGCCGAAGATCGCGATCTTCGGCCGCTCCTCGGACCGGAGCGCACGGTCCAGCATCCGGAGCTCGCGCTCGACGACGCGGCCCGCGAGCGTCGGAAGGACGTCGCAAAATCCGACGAGGCTCGGCTGCGCTCGATGCGCCGCGGCGAACGCGTCCAGGACGAAGTAGTCGGCGAGGGGGGCGAGCCGGCGGACGAGGTGGGACTTCGCCATCTTCTCAATGGGCTTGTCCGCGAACGCGTCCTCCTCCGAGTAGAACCGCGTGTTCTCGAGGACGATCACCTCGCCGGGGCGGAGGCCCATGATCGCGTCCTGCGCGGTCTTGCCGATCAAGCTGTCCACGTACCGGACGGGACGGCTGAGAAGGGACGCCATCCGCTCCGCGTGGCTTTCGAGGGGCACGCAATCGTCCTTCCCCGCGCGGCCCTGGTGGGCGAGGACCGCGACCTTCGCTTCCCGCAGATCCCTCAGCGTGGAGAGGTGCTCGCGGATCCGCGCGTCGCTTAGGATCCGGCCCGTCTTCGGATCGAGCGGCGAGTTGATATCCACGCGGGCGAGGACCGTCTTCCCGGCGAAGTCGACGTCGTCCATCGTGAGGAACTCGCCCACGGGCGCGGGAAGGAACGGTCCCGTTATAGCGATTTCGTACATTCGCGCCTCCCGGGCTCACCGCCAAATGCGAGGAGGACATCCAGAGCCCGGATGCACGAGGCCGAGCTCCTTCCCCCGCTCGTCCGCCACTTCGAGTCCCGCGGGTTCCGCGCAATCGCGGAGGTGCCCGTCGCGGGCCGTCGGGCGGACCTCGTCGCGGTGTCGGACGAGGGGCTCGTGGCGGTGGAGTTGAAAGTCGACCACTGGCGGCAGGCGCTCCGCCAGGCGATCGCGTACCAGGTGTGGGCGCCGCTTGCCTACGTGGCCCTCCCGTTCCCTCGCGCGATCCGGGTGAGCCGCCACCGCGACCGATTCGAGTCCGCGGGCGTCGGGCTGCTGGCCATCTTGGGTGAGGACGTGCGCACCTTCTTTGCGGCCGCGCCGTCCCCCCGCCTCTTCCCCGCCCTGTCCGACCTCGTCCGCCGTCGGCTCCTTCCGGCGGTCCCTCTCGACGCGTTCCCCATGAACACCGGAGAACGTTTTTATGGCCCGTCTAGCATGTAGCGGCTCAGGGAGCGCCTCTGCCCGCCGAACTCGTTTTGCCGGAAGGTAAACTCGTGCGCACGAGCCCCGGGGGCACGGACGCCCTGAAGAACGTGCTCGTGGACCTCAAGCGATACTCCTTCACCGGGTACGTGAAGACGGTCGTCGACCGGAGCACGGGGTGCGTCGTCGTCGTCGAGGGGAACCCGGAGCTCGCGGTCCACGTCGCCGGAAACCGGGTCTCCCAGGGCAAGGCCGCGCTCAAGAACGTCTGGGAGGACTCGTACGCCGAGGGATGCGCGATCGAGATCCACGCGAAGATCGACGTCGAACAGATCCGCGCGCGGTACCCGGAGGCGACCCTTGAACGAGCGAAGAAGCCGGTCCGCGCCGCCCGTCCCGTGGCGAAGGCCGCCCCGTCCGAGGCGGAGAGGAAGCTTCGGGACTGGGAGGCCCTCGGCTACGACGTTCAGGAGGCGCGGAGCGCGGTTTCCCGCGGCGGCGCTCCCGCAACCCGGACGCTGGAGGAGTTCGAGGCCGCGGTCGCCCGGATGGAGCGATTGCGCCAGGATCTGGCGGCCATCGAGGAACCCGCGATCCTCGGCGAGGTCGCCGCCCTGCGCGAGAAGGCCCGAGACCCGAGGAACGCGGACGCGGTCGCCGACGCCGTGCAGAGATTGCGCGAACGCGTCCGTCGCGCGCCCCCGACCGCACCCCGCACGGAGGACGAGCGAGAGGCGCAGCTCCAGGACCGGGCACGTCAGGTCTTCGAGATGATTGTGAAGCACCGGGCAGCGGAAGGGAAGCCGACGGACATCTCCGAGGTCCAGGTCGCGCGCATCCTCGAGGGGAAGACGCCGACGCGCGACGAGCGGACGAACCTGATCCGGCAGTACGCGTTCGACACGTTCGTCGTCGGGCCGAGCAACCGGTTCGCCCACGCCGCGAGCGTCGCCGTCGCGAAATCGCCCCACAACGCGTACAACCCGCTGTTCATCACGTCGGGGCCGGGGCTCGGGAAGACCCACCTGATGAACGCGATCGGGAACGCGATCCTCGCGGAGAACGGAGACGCCAGAGTCGTGTACGTGACCGCGGAGGGGTTCAGCAACGAGTTCAAGGAGGCCGCCGCGGCGGGCGCCCTCCAGGCGTTCCGCGAGAAGTATCGGAGCCTGGACGTCGCGCTGATCGACGACGCGCACTTCCTCTCCGGGAAGGGGGACATCCAGGAGGAGCTGTTCCACACATTCAACGACCTGTACAACGCGAACAAGCAAATCGTGCTGACGAGCGACCGGCCGCCGAAGGAGATCCCGGACCTCGAAGACCGGCTCGTGTCCCGCTTTGAGTCGGGCCTGATCGCGGACATCCAGCCGCCGGAGTACGAGACGCGCGTCGCGATCCTCCGCCGGAAGGCCCGGGACGCGGGCGCCCACGTGGACGACGAGATCATCGAGTACATCGGGCGACGCGTCGAGAACAACATCCGGGAGCTCGGGGGCGCGCTGAACCGTGTGATCGCATTCTCCCAGCTCATGGGCCAGCCCGTGAGCCTCGACCTTGCGCGGGAGGTGTTGCGGGACCTCGGGGAGGTCGAGGCCGCAAAGGCGGGCGCAAGGGTCGTTGAGGCCGGCCGGGCGATTCAGCCCGGGCACTGCTACCTCGTCGAGGAGGATCGCCCGGACCACGCGTTCACCCTCCTCACAGCCGCCGCGAAGGGAGGGGGCCGTGCGCTCCTAATCACGCGGTCGAACCCTCGGCGGGTGCGGGAGAAGCACGACGTCGATGAGGCGCGGATCCTGTGGCTTACGGAACGGGAGAGCAGCAACGTCGAGACGATCACCCCCTCCCTCGAGCGGATCATCTACGTGATTGAGGAGTTCATGAAGGAGGGCGGTCGCGGAGCGATCATGATCGACGGCATCGAGTACCTCGCGAGCAGCAACAGCTTCGACGCGGTCCTGAAGTTCACCCGCCGGCTGATCGACCATACGTCGGAGAGCCAGTTCACCCTCCTCGCCTCCGTAAGCACGAAGACGATGAAGGAGCAGGAGATCAAGAATCTGGAACGGGAGATGGAAGTCCTCTCGTTCTAGAACTTGCCGACCTCGTCCTGGAACATGCGGACGAACTTGACCGCGTCCGCGAACTCCTCGCGTTTCATATGGATCGACGCCTGTTTCAGGAGGCCGACGGGCTTCGTGAGGTCCCCGCCCTTCACCTTCATGTCGAGGAGGGCGTTTCGCGCCTTCTTCATCTCCTTCGACAGGACGTCGGGCAGCGCCTTGAGGAGGGACTGTCGGGCCTGGACCGCGTATCCGGCCGCCTGGTCGTAGTTCTTGGCGGCCATCGCGGCCTCGCTTCGGGAGAGGAACGAGTCGACCTCGCGAAGCGTCAGCCCCAGCTTCTTCGCGTCTCCGATGAGCTCCTTGACTCCGATCAGCTCGGCGCGGGCCTTCGCGTATCCGCCGGAACGGGCCTCGAACTCCTCCTTCGCTGCCTTGACCCGGTCCCCCGCGGTGCCGTAGTCCCTCGCCTCGAGGGCGGTAATCGCCTCCGTGGACAGCTTCAAGATCGCCCCGACTTCGCCGCCCGCCGCGCGCGCTCGCTCGGCGTCGAGGAGCACGGTTTCAATTCGCTTCGCGATCTGGGAGGTGAACGCGTTCTCGAGCTGGAACCGCGCTTTCCGGATGAGAGCAACCGCCTTCTCCACGTCCCGTTGCTTCCCGTAGGAAATCGCCTCGCTGATCAGGTCCTTCTCCGACCCGATCTCGACGCTCACCTTCTTGGCGGTGAGCAGGAGGGGCTTCACCTCGTTCACCAGGCGGGGGAGTTCGCGGTACAGGGATCCCTTGTCCAAGAAATCCTCGTCCGGCGGGATTCGGCGGGACTCGACGATCGACCAGAGCCGTTCCATCGGCGAGGGCCCTCCGGGCTTCCCCGGCACGGTCTTGGAGGCCGGAGCCGCTCGCTCGAGCTCAAGTTCGTCCAGGACCACGGGACCGCGCGCGGGCGTCGACGCGGCCTTTGCCGCCCGGACCTTGGGGGGCTCCGGCTCTGGCGGCGGTGCAGTCTCCTCCGCGAATGCGACGCCGCAGTTCGGGCATGCCGTGGCGGTGGCGTCCACGATGGCATTGCACAGCGGGCACTCGAATTGCTCGACCGTCTCCTCGGCGAACTCCGCACCGCACCCGGGGCACACCTTGGCGTTCCCGGCCACGCGGGCCCCGCAGTTCGGACACTCGAACTCGACCCCCGCCTCGACCTGCGCGTCCGCGAGGATGTCGTCATCCCCCGAGGACCCGTTCGTCGCAATCGTCTTGATGTCCTCGAAGATGTCGGGCCGAACGTCCTTGCCCGCGACAATCGACTCGAGGATGTCGTCGATCGACTTCCCGTCCCTCGAGGGAGCTTTCTCCACCTCGGCCACGCCGTCCGCGTCCACGTCGAAAAGGCTGAGGTCCGTATTGCACTCGCTGCACCGCCGTGCGTCCGCGTCAATCACGGAGTCGCAGACGGGACAAACTTTCGTCTCCCCGCTGACCACCGGCATGACACCTTCTGGCTACAGACCCGGCGGACGCGATGAACGGGAGGGCGCATTAAATACCTATCGTCCAAATTGCAGACGACGATAAACCGAGCGATGAACTAACACGGACTTCTCCCGACGGAAGGGCTGGTAACAAGAGCGATAACGTTAAAGTATGCGCAGCTTCTCATCGCGGGCGCCGCGGGTGGGCACGTGGTCTTCCGCAACTCCCTCGAAGGGCTCGACAAGGTCTTCCGCACGGACATCGAACCCCCAAAGGTCCTCCTCATCACCGGTCCGCCGGGTTCGATGAAGACCTCCTTCTGCTACGCGATCATGTCGACGTATCTGAAGCGAACGAACGAGTTCGGTCTGTACACGACGCTCGAGGAGACGGTCCAGTCCCACCTCAAGAACATGGAGTCGCTGGGAATCGACCTTTCGATGAACATGCAAATCTCGGACTTCACGGACCTCCGCGAGATCGACCAGATGGTCGGGGAGTCCGAGCAGACGAATTACCTGGAGTTCATCGAGAAGATGCTCGCGCACTTCAAGAAGGTCCACGGGAGCCGCTTCAAGCTGTTCGCCCTCGACTCCCTCGGAGCCCTCTACTCGCTGATGGAGGACGTGTCCGCGATGCGAAAACGGATGTTCTACTTTTTCAAGATGCTGCGGGACTACAACCTGGTCTCCCTCGTCGTGATGGAGCGGGAGCTCGGGGGACAGAGCCAGCTCCTGGGGAACGAGGGGTTCCTCGTCGACGGGATCATCCACCTGGGGCTCGACCGGAGCCGCGGCAAGCTCACGCGGTACCTGCAGGTCGAGAAGATGCGCGCGTGCGAGCACAGTGTGGAGAAGCACGCGCTCGAGGCGCGAAAGGGCAGCCTCGCGGTTCTCGGGCCGATCTTCGAGACGGGGGAATAAGGCATGCTCCCTGGAACCGGGTCGCAAAAGCCTAATAACGGGCCTGTCCATTCCGCGCCGAAACTCCCACCCCGGGAGGCCTGAACGTTGGGCGGCACCGACTTTGACGACATCATCAACACCCTTCAGACGAAGACCGCCGCCCTGAAGGCCAAGGAGACGGAACTCCGCGAACGGGAGGCGAGCCTCGAATCCGAGCGCAAGGCGATCGAGGCGGAGCGGGCGGAGATCCAGAGGGAGAGGGAAGGCCTCCAGGAAGACAAGGACGCACTTGACGGGCGCGAGAAGGGGATGCGCGCCCGCGAGAAGGAACTGCAGGCGGTGGAGCGAGACCTGCAGAAGCGCGAACAGGAGTTCGAATCCGTCCGCGCCACTGTGGCGAATGCGGAACAGGCCGTAAAGGCGCGGGAGGCGGAGCTCGCGAACCGGCAGCAGCAGCTTCTGGGCCGGGAGGAGACGCTCGCGACGAAGGAGGAGGAGATGAACCGCCTCCTGTCGGAGATCGCGGCGCGACGGGGTGAAATCCTGAAGCGCGAGGACCAGGCAATCCAGCTCCTGGAGCAGCAGAAGGCGACCCTCGAGCAGCAAATCCAGAAGGGACAGCAGCTCATCGAACGGGAGCGCAGGCTCCACGCGGACGAGGACTCCTTCGCGTCGACGAAGCAGAAACTTATCGACGACCAGAAGAAGGTCCTCGCGAAGGAGAAGGACCTCCTCGGGAAGGAGCAGGTCCTCGTCACCCAGATGAAGGCGGCTGCGGCCCAGCCAATTGCCGCCGCTTCCGTGACTCCTTCTCCGGCGATGACCGCGCGCGTCCAAGCTGCCGCTCCCGCCGCCGAGCCCGCCGTCGCGGAAGAGGCAGGCGGGGAAAGCCCCTGCCCCGCATGCGGGACGATGATCAGCGCGGACGCGGTGATGTGCTATGCGTGTGGGCACCGGCTACAAGAAGAGGCGGCCGAAGCGTCCGAGATCCCGTGCCCGGCGTGCGGGACGATGATCAGCTCCGACGCGGTGATGTGCTACGCCTGCGGGCATCGCCTCCAGGAAGAGGCGGCCGAAGCGTCCGAGATCCCGTGCCCGGCGTGCGGGACGATGATCAGCTCCGACGCGGTGATGTGTTACGCGTGCGGACACCGCCCGGGACAGGACGCGGAGAAGAAGACCGTCCCGGTCAAGAAGGTCCTGAAGAAGAAGGTTGTGTAACGCCACGCCGCCGGCTCACTTTAACTCGCTCAGCTTGTGCCCGCGCGGGTAGTCGATCGCCCCGACGGGGCAGACCTTCACGCACATCCCGCACTGGGTGCAGTCCTCGTTGAACGTGAGGTAGACCTCGTTCAGGAAGATCGCGTTCGTGGGACAGGTGCCGACGCAGGCTCCGCAATGCATGCAGAGCATGTCGTCAATCGCCATGATGCCGTTGTCACGAACGGAGGGACGAACTGCGACGGCGACCGGTTCAGGCATTCCGCTTCCGCCACTCCTCAATCGGGACCGCGAACTTCTTTTCGACCTCTTCCCGGAAGTTCGGCCCGGTATTGTAGGCGCAGAAGGGGATAACCTTTCCGTCCGGTGTCGCGTAGTGGATGACGCAGCGCTTGACCCGCTCGATGTCGTAGTTGTAGTTGTCCTGAAAGTGCATGCCGCCGACGTACATCGTCGACCAGCTGAACTCGCTCACGCCGGACTTGTCGCCCTTCGTGAACATCGAGTTCAGGATCTTCAGGAACTTCCCCAGGCCCATGCCCTGCGGCGCCGACTCCTCCTTGAAGTGCTTCCGGAGCAGGTTCAGCGCCTTGATCTTGCTCGTGAACTTGACCTTCTTGTCCTTCGTCTCCTGGGCCAGCTTCCACATGTCCTCCATGAGGCCCTCGACGTCGACGAAGCGCGTGATCGGCACGGGGTCCTTGCCCGGCTCGAGGAACAGGTACGATGCGAGGCCGCACGCCGGATGGGAGGTGAAGGCGGGCTTCGCGGTGCCCGTCAGCGCGGACACGAGCTCGCTGATCGGCGCCACGAACGGCACGGGATACCAGTCGTCCCGGCCGAGATAGCCGGTCTGCTGCTCGAGGTCGTACGCGAGGTCCGCGAGGGTGTACCGGAGCTTTCGGCGGTCCTCGTCGGGGATCCGCCCCGTGAGGGACACGGGCTGGTAGTTCACGCCCTTCACGACGTCGCTGTTCTTGATCGCGAAGTTCAGGATCTCCCCGGCCTGGTCGTCGTTGAACGAGTTGACCATCGTGGGCACGAGGACGATCGAGGGCCGCTTCCCGAGCGGCATCTGCCGGACCTTCTCAATCACCTTCAGCTTGACGTCCATCAGCGGCCGGCCGCGGGCCTTGATGTAGTTCTCTTCCTTCAGACCGTCGAACTGCAGGTAGATCGTGTGAAGACCTGCCTCGACTGCCTTCTCGAGGAAGCCCTCCTCCGTCGCGAACTTGATCCCGTTCGTCGCGACTTGAATCTGAGCGAAGCCCATTTCCTTCGCGGCGCGGACCACCTCATGGAACTGAGGGTAAATCGTCGGCTCGCCGCCCGCGAACTGGATCGCAGCAACGGGGATCGGCCGCTGCGCGCGCAGGACCGCGAACTCGTAGACGATCTGCTCGTACGTCGGCTCGAACACGTACCCGGCCGCGTTCGCGTTCGCGAAGCAGATCGGGCACTTCAGGTTGCACCGGTTCGTGAGGTCGATGTTGCACAGCGCGGTGTTCGAGTAGTGGAGGTTGCAGAGGCCGCACTCGTAGGGGCAGACCTTCGCGTCGGGGATCTGCGGGTTCGCGATGCCGACCCCGTCGAAGGCCCAGTTCTCCGCCTTCAGGTACAGCTCCGCGTCCGACCAGCAGACCTCCTGGAACTCCCCGTGCTCCTTGCACGTCTTCTTCATCATCAACGCGCCGTTGTCGATGTACAGGGTCGCGGGGACAATCTTGAGGCACTCCGGGCAGAGGGAGCCGGTCCGCCGGGGAAGCCCCTTCTGGAGCTTCGAGGGCATCGTCACAATCGCATGGTCCTGGCGGGACTCCTTGTACATCTGCCGCACAAGGCCTCCGCTGTAATCGGTTCCACAGAGGGACATTACTTGCCTCGCCGTCCGATTATGAGGGTGTATTATAAGAGTAATGTAGTAAACGCTACTACAAGTTGCGCCGGTCGCGACAAGAGGTCTCGTTGACCTCCTCGCCTTGCATCCGCACCGCCATCTCCGCCGGATCCGCATACCGCCCCGGCGGCAGGCGTTCCAAGAGCTCGCGGGCATGCATGCGCCGGTCCGGGGCCCCGTCGATGACCCGGAACCCGTGATCCCGGATCAGCTCCGCTCGCGTCGCGGGGAACCGGGCGTCCCGGGACAGGACGTCCTCCAGCGACCTGACGCCGAGGTGGCCCGTCGCCGGCGGGACCCTCCCGGTCCGGGTGTAGGTCAGGAAGCGGGCGGCATCCGTGTACATCCGTACCCCGTGGAACGTGTAGATGACGCGTGCCCGGTCGCGTGACTCCCCGCGGGTGCGGACTGCCGCCAGCTCCTCGTCCGTGAACTCCCAGCGGTTCCCCTCCCCGAGGCCGAACATCCGGCCGTACGCGACCGTCGACCGGGTCCGGGGCTCCCCGCGAGAGAGATCGACCACGTCCGCGACGTCGTGGGACTCCATGACGGCGGCGAGCCCTACGGGGAGTGGGCGCCCTCGATACGCGCGGAGTTCCAGGGCAACCGGACAGGGGAGGTCGATGGCCGCCAAGAAGTCGTCGAGGTCCACGGGTGCGGGGGCGACCCAAACGGGCGCCTCGAGCACGATTGCGACGGCCCCGAGGCGGTCCGCGATCTGCGCCGTCCGGGCCAGGGAAGCCCGCGCGGCCGGCGTGGGGCGCAACCGATGGCGGTGGGTGACGTCCCGGTGGGCGCGGACGGCGAATCGAAACGACGCGGGGACCCGGCGGCGCCACGAGGCGACCGTCCGCGGGTCCGGATGCTCGTAGAACGTCGCGTTCACTTCCACGAACGGGAAGGCGCTCGCGTATGTGGTTAGGCGGTCGTTCCCCGGAACGGCGAAGTACGCCCATCCGCCCGCGCCGATCAGGTGTTCCATCTGTCCGGGAACGCCCGCCCGGACGGAAGAAGGCGACGTCGGGACTGCCGAAAGTGATACGCGCTCCTTCATAGTTACGTCCGGAAATCCGGGACCGTGCCGGACCAGACCGTGGGGCTCCTCACGGGTGCCCTGTGCGCGATCGTCCTGGTATGGCTTCTCGTGTGGCTCATCGTCGCCCTCTGGGTCCGCGGGGACGCGCGCCGTCAGGGGCGGAACCCGCTCATCTGGTTCCTCGTCGTGTTCCTCCTCGGGTTGATCGGGCTCCTCCTCTATTGGGCCACGGGTGCCTTGAGACCCACCCGTCGTCCCGGACGGCAACGAGGGGCGGGGGAGGGGGGGAAGGCGAGAGGCAGGGCGTAGGGCTCGCCCCTCCGCCCCAAAGGCTCAACTAACGCGCGGCGCATCCGACGCCGCGTGGCGCGACTCCGGTTCGGGTGCTCCGGATGGGACTATGCGGAGTGGGTCGGCCCATTCTACAAGACCGCCACGGAGTCGAAACTGGCGGCGTACGGCCGCGTCTTCGACACCGCAGAGATCAACAGCACGTTCTACCGCCCGCCGACGAAGGGGATGGTGATCGGCTGGGCCCGGTACACGCCGAGCGACTTCCGGTTCGCCGCCAAGGTGCCGCAGACGGTGACCCACGACCGCCTCCTCGACGTGGACCGCGGCGCCGCCAAGGAACTGCTCGACTTCTGCGAGCTCATGCGCCCGTTGCTCGACGCGGGGAAGCTCGGCCCCCTCCTCCTGCAGCTCCCGCCGCGTCTGCGGTTCGAGCCCCCGAAGCTCGAGCGGTTCTTCGAGGAGTTGCCCCCGGAATTCCCGTGGGCCCTCGAGCCGCGGAACAAGACGTGGATGGTCGACGAGGCGTTCGATCTCCTCGCGGCCCACGGGATTGCGTACACGATCGTGGACGAGCCCCTCCTCCCCCCGACCCTCCGGGTGACCGCGAAGACGGCGTACGTGCGGTGGCACGGGCACGGGCCGGATCCGTGGTACGACTACCGGTACTCCGACGAGGAGTTGGCGGCGTGGGTGCCGAAGGTCCGGGAGGTCACGGCGAAGGCCGACGAGGTGTACGGCTTCTGGAACAACCACTACCATGGATATGCGCCGGAGAACTGCCTCCGGGTCCTGGAGATGCTCGGGGTCGAGGCGACCCCCCCGCAACAGGGAGCCGCTCGCCGGATCCGCGAGTTCCGGAAAGGGCTTGTTCGGACGCCGACTGGGGTCGTGAAGGTCCCGACCCTTGAGGAGTTCGCCGCCACGACCCCCGCGGGAGAGGAGAGCGTGGAGCGCCTCCTGGCGGCGTTCCTCGATCGGGGGAGAGCGGACCGCGCGCGGCGCATGGCGGCGGAGGACGCGCAGGTCCTGTCGGACGACGCCGACGGGCTCGAGGCGCGGGTGAGGGAGTATGGCGTCCGGATCGACACCGCGGGCCGCCAGATCGTACACGACTGCGAAGACTGGGCGAAGGGGATGCGGGACCGCCGGTTCTGCAAGCACGTCGGCCGCCTGTTCCTCAGCCTCCGCCCAGAGCGCGCCCGGGCAATCCTCGAGGACCTCGCGAACCGCAAGGACGATTGGACGTTCGCCGTGCCGGACCTGTGAAGCGCCGATTATCATCTGATAACCGAGCGGCAAAAGTATAAAATATTTGGATTGAGGTTACTCGACCCCATCGAGGGCCCCCCCCTGCCCGACGAACCGCCAGATTGGCAATCGCTCCTGCGCGATCCGCCCTTGGGCGCGCACGTGATCCTGTGGAGCGATGCCTCTCCCGCCTGCGACCTCGCGATGGAGACGTTCGTACGCGGCGGCTTGGAGCGGGACGACCTTTGCGCCGTGGTCCTTCCCGAGAAGGACTTGGCGCGAATCCGCGAGCCGTTCCGCGCGCAGGGCCTCGACCTCGACCGGCTGGAGGGCGAGGGCCGGCTGTTGGCCACGACTCCAGAGCACCTCGGGCTGCGGGAGCCGGCGGATGTGGAGCGGGTTCCCGTTGTCCTCGAGGACCTGAAGGAGCTCACCCGCGCCTGCCGCCGCGCGGCACCCACGATTCTCGGCCGCATCGCCCCGCCGTTCTTCGAGCGCGGAAGCCAGCACGCCGCGGAAGCGATCGAGCGCGAGTTGCGGGAGCACGTGCGCGACGCGCGGATGTTGTGCGCCTACATGGCCGGCGCCGTGACCCCTGACCGGCTCCCCGAGGCGATGAGCTTGGTCCGGTATCACACCCATGCGATCACCGCGGTCGGCGAGGCGCGGTTCCTCGTGGAGCCCGTACACCATTCCACGGACGCCTGAACGGACTCCGCGGCGACACCCTTTTGGCGCCGGTCCGCGCTCGCGACCCTGTGGGCGTGAACCTCACCCCGATCGTGGTCAAGGAGACGATCTCCCTCGACCGCTTGTCGGGCCGCGTGTTGGCGGTGGACGCGTCGATCGAACTGTACCAGTTCCTCAGCATCATGCGACTCCCCGACGGCGCGCCGCTCACGGATGGACAGGGGCGAATCACGTCGCACCTGAACGGAATCCTGTTCCGATCCACGCGGCTGATCAGCGAGCATAGGGCCCGCCTGCTGTACGTGTTCGATGGGCGTCCCCCGGAGCTGAAGCGACGGGAGATCGAGAAGCGGACGCGGGCGAAGGAGAAGGCGGAGAGGGAGTACCGGGAAGCGATCGCCCGCGGGGACCGCGCCGCGGCGTGGTCGAAGGTCGTGATGACGACCCGCCTCACCCGGGAGATGAAGGAAGACGCGCAGCGGCTCCTGGAGCTGCTCGGGATCCCGTGGGTGCAGGCCCCCTCGGAAGGGGAGGCGCAGGCCGCATGGTTCGCGGCGCGGGGACAGGCGTGGGCCGTGAGCAGCAAGGACTACGACGCCCTCCTGTTCGGCGCGCCGCGGCTCGCCCGGTTCGTCGGCGTCCGGGGACGGGAGTTCCTCCCGAGCAGAGGGGTCTCCCGGATCGTGCCCCCGGAGCTGATTGACCTGGCGGCGATGTTGCAGGCCCTCGGCTTGGACCACCGCCAACTCGTGGAAGCCGCGATCCTCGTGGGCACGGATTTCAACGAGGGCGTGAAGGGAGTCGGCCCCAAGACCGCCGTGAAGCTGCTCCGCGAGCACGGGAGCTTGGCGGCGCTGCCCGGGCGCGTGCGCGAACGGCTGCCGCCAAACGCGGAGGAGGTGCGTGAGTACTTCCTCGCCCCTGAAGTGGACGAGGCGCTCCCGATCCGCGCGGGACACTTGGACCCGGAGGGCGTCGTGTCCTTCTTGAGCGGGGAGCGGGGGTTCTCCGAGGCCCGCGTGCGGGGCGCGGTCGAGCGGCTCCGGACCGCGGGCCCAGCCCCCCGGACCCTCGACGACTTCCCGTAGGCGAAAGGACTAAGCGAATCGGACGGGTTGGCGGCGGCGATGGCGGCGACGACGACCATCGACCCGATGGCGTTCCGGCGGGAGCATCCGGAGTTCTGCGACGACGCTCGCATTCGAGTCCCCGGACTTGGGACGACCCCGCCGACGGAGGGCGCGACGCCGTTCGATGGGGACCTCGGCCTTCCCTGGTCGGTCGCCAAGGACGCGACGACGCTGCCGAGCATGCTCAAACAGGGACCCGAGGCGTGCGGGTTCTACCTCTCCTTCCGGCTCTCCGACCGGTGGGGCGTTTACCTTCGGCGGCCCGCCCTGATCGCCCTGAAGGACGAGTTCCACCGGATCATCATGCGGGACCTCAAAGGATACCGCCAGAACCCTGAGGGGTACGCGGGCACGTCGGTGGACGCGCTCATCGAACAGATGGAGTACAGCCTCGTCCTCGACTTTCTCGTCGCGCACATCCGGTTCCACTATGCAGTCGACCTCGCCGCCGCGCAGCTCGAGGTGGCAGAGGGCGCTCCCAAGTACGGGCCATACCAGGAGTGGTATTGGCGGGAGTTCGCGGAGCCGCCGAAGGATCCGAGGGTGATCGCGAACCTGGAGGAGGCGCTCGCGAACTTCGAGGCGTTCCGGAACTGCATGAACCCGACATACACGGATGCGATTGCGAAGGTCGTGGAGGGCGCGCTCGCGGAGAGCAGCGCGTCGGAGTGGAAGGCGTTCTTCATCGGCGGGCGGTGGGGCGTGGAGGTCGCGAATATGCTGAGCCGCCAGCCGCCGGGGTACCGGGACGTGACGAAGTTGTGCATCCGCCGCACGAGCGTCGGGTCGACGAACTACGTGCGCGTGATGTACATGCCGGACGTTCAGGTCCGTGATCAGAAAGCGAAAGAGCTGTCCGAGCGGCTCGCCGGACACCCAGTCGAAAAGAGCGCACTTCCAGAAGCGGTCCCCGATCCGCCCACTTATCTCCTCTAACCCCGATGCGCAAGAAGGCTCACTCCATCCCGGGATCATTGTGTCCCCCCGCGGGAGTGGACGTCTGCACCGGGCACAACACGAACAGTGGCTCATCTAAGGATTCGACATGAAGGCAATGAACGCCTCCTTCGACCTCGGCTGCAGCGTGTAATTCGTCCGCTTCTGGTTCCCGAGGGTGTCGGAGGGCTTGGGTCCGTAGTTGTGGCCCGGGAATACGACGAGCTCGTCCGGCAAGTGAAGGATCTTCGTGAAGAACGACTCCCAGAGCTGCGCGGCGCTCCCTCCGGGCAGGTCCACGCGACCGCACTCTCCGACAAATAGTGTGTCCCCCGTCCAAATCCGGTTCCGCGCGATGTAGCACGTCGAGTCGGGCGAGTGGCCCGGCGTGTGCACCGCCCTGACTCGGGTTTCGCCCAATTGCACGAAATCCCCGTCGTCGAGCGGGATGTCCTTCCGCACATTCGAAAGCCGATGCGCGAAGACTCTGGCGGCGGTCTCGTTCGCGAGGCGCGCGACGTCCGCGATGTGATCGGGATGGTGGTGCGTGACGAGGATCGCTTCGATCGTCAGTCCGTTCGCCTCCGCAAACCGCTGCATCGGGCGGGCATCAAAGCTCGGATCGACGACCGCGGCCTTCCGGGTCTTGGGATCCCCGAGCAGGTAGCAGAAGTTCCCCATCGGGCCGACTTCCCGCTGCTCCTGGATCAGGTCGTCCACGCTAGCGGAACGCGGGTCGGCAGATGAACCTTGAGCGTCCCGACCGCCACGAGACGCGCGCAACGGTCGTCGGCGGGGTGCATCGGGCGCAACGTAACGGGTGAATCCTTTTACCCGCGAGTCCGTTGCGGGCCGAACCGCCGTGGACAAGGGCAAGCTCGAGCGGCAGCTCAGGAAGACCTACGCCAGGGACGTCAAGCGGATCCAGCGAATGGTCCGGCAGCCGAGCATCTCCGGCGAGGGCCGAGGCATCCAGGAGTGCGCGCGACTCCTCGCGACGTTCCTAGAGGAGGCGGGCGTCGAGTCCCCGGAGCTCGTCCCGACCGACGGAAACCCCGTCGTGTACGGCGAACTCAACGCGGGGGCGAAGCACACGCTGATCGTGTACATGATGTACGACACCCAGCCGTTTGCGGGGGAGGCGTGGACCCACCCGCCGCTCGACGCGACCGTCACATCCTTCGACGGCTTCCCGAAGGCAATCATCGGTCGGGGCGCGATCAACACGAAGGGACCGCTCGTCTCCTTCCTGAATGCCCTCATGGCGGTGAAGGAAAGTGGAGACCCTCTGCCCGTGAACCTGAAGTTCGTCTGCGAGGGCGAGGAGGAGCTCGGCAGCCCGCACCTCCCCCAGTTCTTCTCGGCGAACCTCCAGCGCCTGCGGGGGACGGAGGCCGTCCTCTACCCGAGCGCGATGCAGGACCGGAACGGAAGCGTGAAGCTTCGCCTCGGGAACAAGGGCATCGTGTACCTCGAGCTCGTCTGCTCCGGGTCCCGGTGGGGCCGCGGCCCCCTCGCGCACGACATCCACAGCTCGAACAAGGCGTGGGTCGACTCCCCCGTCTGGCGGCTCGTGAAGGCGCTCTCCACGATGGTCTCCGACGACGGGAACCGGATCAGGATCGATGGGCTCGAGGACGACGTCCTCGGCCCCACGCCCGAAGAACACCGGATGGTGAAGGAGCTTGCGAAGACGTACGACCCGGACACGTTCCGCGTGGAGAACAAGGTCGACCACTTCATCGACGACCTCGAGGACGCGGACCTCCTCGAGCGGTACCTGTACTCGACGACGCTGAACATCGACGGGATCTGGGGCGGGCACACGGGGCCCGGCACGAAGACCGTCCTCCCGCACGAGGTCCGCGCCCGCCTCGACATCCGCCTCGTCCCGGACCAGGACCCGGACCGGGTGATCGCCGCGGTCCGCGCGCACCTCGACCGGAAGGGATACCCGGACATCGAGGTCGAGGTCCACGACCGGTACGATTGGTCCCAGACGCCGATCGACGCCCCGATCGTCCGTGCGACGCGCACGGCGTACGAGGCGATGGGGCACCGGCCCGAGACCTGGGTCCGCGTGGGCGGGAGCCTCCCGATGTACCTGTTCACACAGGACCCCCTCCGCCTCCCCGCGATCTCCGCCGGGCTGGGCCACGGCGCCCACGCCCACGCACCGGACGAGTACATGGTCCTCGAGGGGACGGGGAAGGTCGCGGGCCTCGTGGAGCAGGAGGTCTCGTACCTCGCGATCCTCGATGCGTACGGAGCGGTCGCGGGATGACGTGGACCGTGCGCCGGGCGTCGGTTCGGGACAGGGATGCCCTCGTGACCCTGTGCCGCGAGTCCGTCGGGCCCGACGACTACGTAATCGACTACCTCGACGACCTCCTCCGCCAGGGCGTGGTCCAGGTCGCGATCGCGGGGGGCGAGCGCGTCGTCGGCATGATGTCCGGACAGCCGTGCATCGACGGGAGCATGTGGCTCGGACAGGCCCGTACGCATCCGGAGGTCCGGCGCCAGGGCGTCGCACGGGCGATCATCGAGAGCTTCGCGAGGCAGGCCCGCGCAAGCGGCGACTCCGCGCTGCGGCTGTGGACGGAGGCGGGCAACGAGGAGGGGATCCGTTCCTTCACCGCCGCGGGCTTCCGGGAGGTCGCGCGGTTCACACGAGTGATCGGCGATCCCGCACAAGGAACCCCGAGGGGCAAGCCCCGCGCCTTCGACGAGGACCTCTGGCGGCAGGTGTCCGGGTCCTCGATCGCCGCCAAGGGGCGGGGGTACGCGAACCACAAGTGGTACTTCGTGGCCGTGACGCGGGGGGTGACCGACGCCCTCGCGGCGAAGGGCGTGTACCGCGCGTGGGATGAGAACGTGCTGGCCGTCGGCGGCAATGCGGAACTGCAGGACACGTTCTGGTTCACGATGTGGGCGGGTGAGGCCGCCGAACTGTTCGCCGAAGCCCGGCGCCTCGCCGGAGGAAGCGGAGCGCAGCACGCGGGGGCGTTCATCCCGCACGACCCCGACCTCCTGGCGGAGGCCCACCGCAACGGGTTCGAGCCGGGCTCCTGGGGGCGCGAGGCGATCCTCGCGGAGCGTCCCGTCGTCCTCTAGCGGATCCGCTCGAGCTGGAACGACCCGATCATCAGCGCCTTGTTCGTGAACTTGTACGGGACCCAGTCCCGCGTCTGGACCTCCCCGATGCCGACGACGGACATCAGGGTCTTGGACTTGTCCTGCTTGAAGTGGAGGGCCCCATCCATGAGCTGCTGAAGGGACTCGACCTGCTGGTCCGTGTGCATCCCGCGCTCGAGGGCGAACGCGGCGACGCACTTCGACTGGCGCAGCCGATTCACAAACCTCTGGACAAACCCGAGGGCGACCTTCTCGTCCGCCTGCGTGAGGGACGAGGACAGCGTGAGGAACGCGAAGCGGAAGTACGGGGAACCCTTTTCGCGGAACTCCTCGTCCGCCTGGTTCATCGCCGCCAGGATGCCCTCGAAGTCCGTCGCGCTCGGAACCCGGTACGTGTTCCCCTCCCGCGTCAACTTCTGCGTGGGCGTCGTTCCCGAGGCGTCGATCCACCGGACGAGCCCGAGCTGTTCGTACTCCATGAACGTCGGCAGCACGGGCGCCATCTCCTTTGAAATCTCGACGGGCGGCTTCGACGTGGTGAGGATGACCGCCGGGACGCTGCCCTTGAGCCCCTCCGCGATGAAGTTGAGCATCAGGACCTCCTTCCCGACGAACGCGGGCCCGACGAATAGGACGTTCGCGTTCATCGGCAGTCCTCCATACAGGAGGTCGTCCAGGCGCGGGGTCCCCGTCCGGAGGCGGTCCCCACGCTGCGCGGCGACCTCGACGGTCGCCTCGACGCCCTCCGTCCCGGGGACCGCGCTCACCGCCTTCAGTTGCTCCCGGATCGCCATCTCGCGGGCCTCGAGTTCCTTCTCCTTTTGGTACATCCGCCGCTTGAACTCGTCCTCGCGCTCCTTCATCCGCGTCTCCCACATGTCGAAGTACTTTTCCTTGTCCACGTCGACCGTCCCCGCTGCGGGCGGTGGTGCGCGCGCGGCCTCGCGCTCCTTCGTCGCGAGCTCGAGTTCCCGCAGGGAGAGCTGGCTGGCCTTCGCCTCGAGCGCTTTTGTTTGCGCGAGGAAGGTGCGTCGCTCCTCATCCATCTTCTTCGTCATCGCGCCGAGGTTCCCCTGCCACTCCTTGATCTTCGCCTCGCGGGCGTCCAGCGATGCCAACCGGCGAGCCATCTCCTCTTTCGTCGACGAGAAGTCCGCCTCGCGGAGCTTCGCATCCTTGAAGAGGCTGCTGTATTCCGTCTCGCGCGACTCGAGCCGCTTCTGGGCGTCGATGACTTCCTTCCACCGGCGCTCGATCTCCGCCTCCTTCTCCTCGAGCGTGGAATCCGAGTCGGAGATCTTCTTCTCCCGCGAGTTCAGCTCCTGCTCCCGTGAGGCAAGCCGCTCGCGCTCCGACTGGAGGGCCGCGGCGTAGGCGTCCCCGTCCGATTGCCGCTGCTTGAGCTCCTCCGACAGGGACTGGAGCTTCATCTCCCGGTCGCTCACCTCCCGCTCCTTCGCGAGGACCTTCGACTCCCAGTCCCGGAGCTGGGCGACCTTCTCCTTGACGTCCTTCGCCTGCTGCGCCTCGAGCTGCTCGATCTTCAGCTTGACCTCGCTCGCCTTCAGGGCGAGCTCCTTCTCCCGCTTGATCACCTCGTCGCGGCGGACGTCGACCGTTCCGCCCTCTTTCTTCAGCCGCGCCTCGAGGTCGCGAAGCTCCCCGGTCTTTGCGGCGAAGGCCCGCTGCTGGCTCGTCACCTCGATCTGGAGCCGCTTCAGCTCCTTCTCCCGGTCTGCGAGGCCCTGTTCCCGCTCGGTGAGCGCGGCCCGCGCCCCCTCGATCTGCCCGCGCGCGACCTTCAGGTCCTTCTCCTTCAGGCCGTACTCCTCGACCTTCGTCTCGACCTCGGCCCGCATCTTCGCGAGCTTCGACTCGAGCCCCTTCATCGTCCGGCCCTGCTCGTCGAGCCGTGCCTGGACCGAGTTCAGCTCCTTCGCGCGCGCGTCGAGTTCCGACTCGATCTCCAGGAGGTCCTTCTCCTTCGCGTCGAGGTGCGTCTCTCGATCCAGATACGCCTTCTCCTTGTACTCGATCGCCTGGATCTTGTTCGCCATCTCCTGCTTGAGCGCGGCGAACTTCGTGTCGCTCGCCCGCAGGATCTCGCGCTGGCTCGCCTCACCCGCGGACGCGATCAGGAGGAGGAGGGAGCCCGAGAAGACGACGAACATCGCGTCGAGCGCGTAGATGAGGACGAGCCGCGCGTCGTCGAACGGAATCCCCACGAGGGGCACGATCGTCAAGGAGACGGGGACCGTGATCGCGGAGATCATGCTCGCGAGCCGGCGGAGGCCCACGCCCTCCCACGTGAGGGCGAGGGAGACGAGGGCGAAGGAGACCCCGAAGGACGAGGCCGGCCACATGATCGGCTCGATCGGGTCGATATTCAGGATCCCGAGATGGTCCACCAGCCCGATGAGAAGGAAAACGGTCGCCACCGCGAACGCGAGGATCGAGGAAACGAAATGGGCGGAGCGGAACCCCTGGCGGTACGGTCCGATCTTCTTGGCGACCGTGAATCCGGAGACAAGGAACCCCATCGCCAAGAGCCAGAACCACAGCGCCATCTCGCGCCGGGGGAAATTCCCGATGATCGGCGGGTTCGTCCCGATGATCGAGGCGATGTAGGCGGTGAACACGAGGATGAAGCCGCTCGCGATCGCGGCGACGAGCCCGAACCGCCCGAGCTCCAGTTCGAGCATCGCCCACTTCTCGCTCTCGAACCCGCTGCCCTGCCGCTCCCGCCAGCGCTGCATGTATGACTTTCGCCCCGAGGTGGGCGGGGGTAGGGCGGACGGCTCCCTGGGAGAGGACTTCTTCCTCGGAGTGACCGTGGGACTACGCTTGCGGGCCATCGAGATCCCGGGGGAGAGGGAGGACCGGACCATGCCGGCATGGGGTACTTAATGATTTTTGACTGATTTCCTTCGCGCGGGAGCGAGCGGCGGGACAAACCCTTTTGGCGCCCCGTCCCTTCCCCGGGGACGGTGCTGCGGTGATCGAGGAAGGAAAGCCCGCCCCGGACTTCGCGCTCGTGGCCGACGACGGGCGGACGATCGCGCTGAAGGACTTCCGAGGGAAGAAGGTCGTCCTGTACTTCTATCCGAAGGACGACACGCCCGGCTGCACGGTCGAGGCGTGCGGGTTCCGGGACGCCCTCCCGGACGTGAGCGCGACGGGGGCCGTCGTCCTCGGCGTGAGCCGCGACGACACGGCCTCCCACGTGCGCTTCAAGCAGAAGTTCCACCTCAACTTCCCCCTGCTCAGCGATCCCGACGCAAAGATCCATCGCGAATACGGGGCGTGGGGGACGAAGGTCTTGTACGGAAAGGAGACGGAAGGCGTAATCCGCTCGACCGTCCTGATCGACGAGAAGGGGCGGGTCGCGAGGCACTGGCCTCGTGTGAAGGCGGAGGGACACGCCGCGGAAGTCCTCTCTGCCCTCGCGGGAAACGCTTAAGCGCCCGCAGCTTTTGGCGGCAGCGGCGATGCCGACCTCCGCGCAGGACATCCCCCCGTGGGGCGAACCTCCGAAGACGATCGTCTACGAGGACGAGTCCCTCCGCGAGAAGCTGAACGAGAAGCTCGTCTACCAAGCGTACGTGACCGAGCGCGACTGGGAGGCGCGGAAGTTCTACCCCGGGAACAAGCTAATCCTGAAGCTGAAGGACGAGGTGATCGGGGAGGGGCAGATCGTCCTCGTGGAAGCGACGCCGATGGGCCGGCTCACGCGGCACGACGCGACGGTCAGCGGGTACACGGAGGTGGAGGACCTCATCGGCGCGCTCCGGACGCAGCTGCCCACCGCCAAGAAGTGGGAGGACACCGAGGTCTACAAGATCCTGTACCGGTGGCTGTAGGCTCAGACCTTCGAGCGAAACCGGGGCTTCCAGCTCCCCGTTCCGTCGGGGAGCTGCGTCCGGACGAAATCCTGATACAGGTTCGGCCACTCGTTCACGCAGGTTCGGGCGACCTGGTCGAAGAGCATCCGGATCTCGACCTCGGCGGACGGGTCCGTGCGCATCTCGATGACCCATCGGAGGGTGCGGTGGTTCGCACTCCAGATCAGGTTCGTCGCAAGCCCGTCGGGGAGGATCCGACGGAGGGCGGACGTCATGCGTTTCTTCGCGTCCATGTTCATCGTGTCCCAAGGGACGGTCTCCACGAGCTTCAGGTACGCCGCCTCCGAGTCCTTGGCGGCGCGGACCATCGCCTCCTTCTGTCCATCCGTAAGCTCGTCCGGCAGCCACATCTTAATCTCCTTCAGACGGACGTACCGCAGCGACTCCTGGCTGATCGCGACCCCAACGCGGTGCCGGACCAGCTCGTGGCTGAGGACGCGGCTCACGTTCAGAAGCGCGAACGTGGCGACCCCGTGCTCAAGCACGCTCCCGTCTCCCTTGGACAGGATGTTCTCGAGGTACTCCTTGTTCGAGCCCCGGATCTTGGTCACGTTCGGGTTCAGACCGACCTCGAACGATTCGTAGCACACCCGCCCGGCCATCTCGATCAACGTCTGCCCGTCCGGCGGCGCTTCGAGGAACCGCTGCGCGCCCTCCTCGGAGACCCCGAGCGACCGGAGGAGCTGCTCCACGCCCTCCGTCCGGAGTCGAGTCTCCGCAAGCAGGATCACGACCGGCTTCGTCAGTTTCATCGGACCGCCCCGCCAAACGCATGCGGCGGAAAGCCGTTGCGGTAGGTGCCGCGCACTGGCGGAAGCGGCATCGGAGACTTTAAGCCAACCGCCGCCTCGTTCGCCCCGATGTTCCGCCGCGAGCGCGTTGGGGAGAAGGGGGAACCGTGCCCGAAGTGCGGGACCGAGAAGGTCTACTTCGTCCAGCACACCCACGGGAACTACCCGGTGCTCGATTACGTGTGCCCGAACTGCGACCTTGGCGGCGACTATTCCGTCGACTGGGAGAAGGGCGGCGAGAAGGTCAAGGACGAGTGACGGGCGCATGACGGCGTCCCCGCGGAAGACGGTGCGCGCGCTGCGCGTGAGCGGTCATGTGTTCGGCCCATGCTCCGCCTGCGGGAAGGAGGAGCGCGCCCTCCTCATGTTCGAGGACTATGGATGGGGCGTGGAGTGTCTCGCGTGCGGGGCGACGGAGCGGGTCGACGACGTCGAGTACGTCGAGGATTCCGGGACGCCCTCGTAATCACAGGACCCCGCACCGCTTGCAGATCCCGTGTCCGAGACACGCCTCGCATTTTCTCCGGAACCCCAGAACGGTCCGCCACCCCGATCCCGTGCACTCCGGGCAGAACCCCGTGTCGTCGCACCACTCGCACGGCGTCTCGATCCGACGGCGGGCGCCCAGCACGTTGCGCCGGGCCGTCTCCCGTGCGGACTCGTCCGAGAGGGTCCGTTCGAGCGCGCGGGCGGCCTCGTCGTACAACCCCAAGGCGTGCGCCCTCTGACCGCGATCGATTCGAAACAGCGCCTGGGCCTTGAGGGAGAGCGCCTTCAGGTGGTCGGGGTCCACCGCCAGGACCCGGTCGAACGCGAGGAGGGCGTCCCGGAAGATCCCCTGGACGGCTTCGCTGTCCTCGAAGGGCTGGCCCGGCCGCCCGCGTTCGTCGATCTCCCTGGCCCGACGGTCCACGGCCTGCGAGACGAGCCGAATCCCGTGCGCGAGGTTCAGATTCGCATACATCGCCCGCACCCGCTCGTCGTTCGGGGCCGAGGAGAACGCGTCGTCTGCGGCCGCCTTCGCCTCCGCGAACTCGGCGTGCGCGAGGTGCTGCTGGACCCTCTCCAGGAGTGCGTCGAGTGCCGCCACAGGCGCGGAACGGGACGGGCGTATAAGAATCAGAGCCGGGCGACGATCTTCCCGACGACGGCGGAGAAGTCCACCATCGGCACGGTGGGCGTCCCCCCGAGGGCATCGACCCGGATCTGGCGGCTCGCGACGGCACACCACGCGGCCGCGTCGACCGCCGCCCGGGCCGCCAAGTCCTGCTGACCCCTCGGCACGGAGGCGTCCCACTCCCTGCCGAACGTCCGCGCGACGAGGAGCATCCGCTTGTACTGCCCGGCCTGCGCGACCCCTTTCGCCTGCACGAGGTCTGCGAGCCGGCTCGCATACGTCTCGAAGCCGATCTTCCCGCCCTCCCATTCCTCGACGAGCGGGAACGCGTCCAACGCGACGCATGTTCCAATGCTGTCGCTCTCGACGACCCAAGCGATGTGTTCCGCGGCTCCCTTCGGATCCCTCTTCCGCACGTGTTCCGTCGCGGCGGTGAGGTTGTACGCGTCGTACAAGAGTTCGTACAAGACGGCCCCGAACCGATCCTTATCCGTCGCGGTCTTTCGGACGAGGCGCTCTGCGTGGCGGCGGAGTTTGCCCCCGGCTTGGAGGAACGCGTCGAGGTCCCGGGACTCCCGCGCAAGGTTCCCGAGCAGCGCGTCCCCGTCGCCCTTCCACCCGGGGTACCACAGGAAATCGTGAATCTGGTTCACGTCCCGCATCATCCGCTTGTCCAAGGCGGCGAACGAGGTCATCCGTCTCCCCCGTCCGCGAAGAGGCCCTGTGGGCTAAGGTTCTTGCGCCCGCGCCTCGAACGGTCTGCAGGAAGAGTTTATAGCCCACCCTCGATTGGTTCCGGCCGATCGCACATGGCCGCCCCGGTGGACATCACGGATCAGGAATTCGACTCCTTCGTCGCGACGCACCCGGTCGTCCTCGTCGACTTCTGGGCGGAGTGGTGCGGCCCCTGCAAGCGGATTTCGCCGATCCTCGCGGAACTCGCGCAGAAGTACGACGGGAAGGTCACGGTCGCGAAGGTGAACGTCGACGAGAATCCAAAGAAGATGATGGGGTTCGGGATCATGGGGATCCCGACCGTCCTCGTGTTCAAGAACGGGATCCTCGTCGACACGATTGTCGGGGCGTACCCGAAGGCGTACATCGAGGAGAAGGTGCAGAAGCACCTATGAGACACAGGCCGGAGCGTTTATCTATAACCGAGAGGATGGACTCGCGATGGAATCCTATATGCAGAGGCTCGCGAAGAAGAAGGAGCCCCAGACGATCACGGTCCTCCCCGTCCTGCAGACGGAGCACGCCCACGGCGCGGAGTGCGACTGCGGGGACGCCGGCTGCGGGTCCGGTGAGGGCGGCTGCTGCGGCGGCTGACCGTGTTCTCATTCCTGAGAATCGGCGCGGATAATCGTCCCCCACGCCTCTTATACGTTCGGGGACAACCTCCTCTCCCGAGGAGGTCTGATTGGACTTGGACCCGTTGGAAGCGTCGCGCCTGGTGACCGACGAATACTCAGCGAAGATCCTCGTCGCCACGTTCCGCCGACCGCGGAGCGCGATCGACATGTCCCGCGAGTACGGGATTCCGATCGCCGCGTGCTATCGGCGGATCCACGCGCTCGAGCAGGCAGGACTCCTCCGGTGCGTGGAGCGGGCGCTCACCCAGAAGGGCAAGCGGATCTCCCTGTACTCCTCGCAACTGAAGAACGCGTACATCTTCTTCGAGGGCGGCCGCCTCCGCGTGCGGTTCCAGCTCGCAAACGGCATGACGAAGGACTTCGGCGGCGACTGGAAGGCCGTCGACGTCGATGTGCCCGGCGTGAACCCATGACGCTGACCCCTCCTCCACAACCCACTTGGCTGGACCGAGACCCCCCCGTCCAGCCGCTTTATTGTTAACCCCTCCTCAACCCCTCGGGGCCCGCCCCACGGGCCCCTACCCCCTTTTTCCCCGTTTGTCAAACGTCGTTCTCATCCCCGGCACGGTTGACAATTCGTATTTATATCGCCGGGCCCGTGGAATTCGGCGCCATGGACCGGGGCCGCCTGAAGTACCTGTTCAAGGAGGTGCTCGGCGTCGACGTCGACGCGATCGCGCGACAGGTGACGGCCTCGCTCGCGGTCGAGCGCGCGAAGCAGGTGCCGGAGCACAGCCGCGAGTGGACCCGGTACATGGAAGAAAAGGGCGGCTTGGTCCTTCTCCCGAAAAACGTCACGGACGTCGGCAAGCGGCCGAGGCCGTGAGGTTCTGACACAGCGGGACCACGGTCACCTGCGGTTGGGGGGCTTTTTCCTTCTCGGATCTGGGGAACCCCCGAACCTTTATGAGGGCTCGGCTTCTACCGCCGGACAATGGGGGGCTTCAAGGGCCGCGACGTCCTCTCCATCGCCGACTTCCCCCGCAAGGACATCGAGGTCGTTCTGAAGACCGCCAAGAAGCTGGTCCCCGTCGCGAAGGGGGAGCGGCCGAGCCGAAGCCTCGAGGGCAAGATCCTCGCGACCCTGTTCTACGAGCCCTCGACCCGCACCCGCCTGAGCTTCGAGAGCGCGATGAAGCGGCTGGGCGGCGGGGTGATCGGCTTCGCGGGCCCCGAGGGCACGTCGGTGATGAAGGGCGAGACCCTCGCGGACACGATCCGCATGGTGGAGTCGTACAGCGACGTGATCGTCCTTCGCCATCCCCACGAAGGCGCGGCGCGGCTGGCGGCGGAGTTCACGGAGAAACCCGTGATCAACGCGGGGGACGGCGCGGGCCAGCACCCGACGCAGACCCTCCTCGACCTCTACACGATGTGGGACGAGCGGGGCGGGATCGACGGGGCGCGGATCGCCCTCGTCGGGGATCTGAAGTACGGACGGACGGTGCACTCCCTGACGACCGCGCTGTGCAACTTCGACGTCGAGCTCACGTTCGTCGCGCCCGCGGGCCTCCAGATGCCGAAGGAGGTCGTCGAGCGCGTCCGCGCCCAGGGCCTTCCCCTGTCGATGACGGAGAGCCTCGAGGGCGTCGTGCGGGATCTCGATGTGCTCTACGTGACGCGGATCCAGAAGGAGCGGTTCCCGGACGCCCAGGAGTACGCGAAGGTCGCCGGCACGTACCGCGTGGACGCCGCCCTGCTCCGGGACGCGAAGAAAGGGCTCATCGTGATGCACCCCCTCCCGCGGGTGGACGAGGTCGCGCCCGAGGTCGACGGGACCCCGCACGCGCGGTACTTCGAGCAGGCGTTCAACGGCGTGCCCGTCCGAATGGCCCTCCTGTCCCTGATCTTGGAGGGCTCCGCGTGAGGGACCTCAAGGTCACGCCGATCAAGAACGGCACCGTGATCGACCACATCCCGAGCGGGATGGCCCTCAAGGTGCTCAAGGTCCTCGGGATCTCGGGGGACGTCACGTCGACCGTCTCCGTCCTCATGCACGTTCCCAGCAAGAAGCGGGGCGCGAAGGACATCGTGAAGGTCGAGGACCGCGAGCTGAACCCGCGCGAGCTGAACAAGATTGCGCTGATCGCGCCGGAGGCGACGATCAACATCATCCGGAACTTCAACGTCGCGGAGAAGCACACGGTCTCCCTGCCGGACCGGGCGGTCGGGATCGTGACGTGCGGGAACCCGAACTGCATCACGAACGCCCGCGAGCCCGTGGAGAGCGTCTTCCTCGTCACCTCGCGGGACCCGCTCCGGATGCGGTGCCAGTACTGCGACCGCGAGCTCGAGGACGTCGCGGGCCACATCCTCTGAACTACAGCGGGATCGTGACGCTCGCGACCGTGCGGCTCTCCGGGGAATAGACGAGGATCAGGGAGTATGTGACGCCCGTCGGCATGTTGATCAGCCGGAAGACGTCGCCGGCGCTCAGCCGGCTGCTCGAGGTCTGGTCCTCGAACGAGACGACCGCGCCCGCGTTCGAGTGCAAGGTTCCGACGTGGAGCTCCACGTCAAAGATCGCCGTCGAGGTGCCGAGGTCCCGCAGGGTGACGTGGAACGACCCGAGGCCGACCTCCCGGCTCGCCGTGGAGACGTTGACCGTCGCGTCGCCGGGGCTCCCGAACACGGGCGGGCCGAACTCCACGAACGGGGCGGGGCCCGCGGGCGGCCGTAGGCTCAGGATGTAGACGACCGCGCCGCCAATGATGAGGAGGAACGCGATCAGGACGACCAGCAGGAGGAGGAGGGGTCGTCGCTCGGGGGCCTTGTCGGGGGCGGGCGGCGGGATCGCCATGGCGACGGCATCCGTTCCGAGCACGAAAAGGTTGTCACCGAAGGATTAAAGAACGGGACTCGGATACACCTCCCACCAGAAGGGATGGTGCCAGAGTGCTCGAGGAAATCTCCGAGTTGATCGGACTCCAAGTGTACACGAACCAGGGCGTCTTTCTCGGGAACGTGAACAACCTCGTCGTGAACGTCGAGAACGGCGAGGTCGACGGGCTGTTCGTTCAGGAGACGAACCCGCTCCTCGTCGAGGGGTCCCGGTCGGTAAGCGTGCCATACCGATGGATCCAGAGCGTCGGGGACATCGTCGTCCTGCGATACTTCCCCAAGCGTGTGAGCCTGAAGAAGGCGCCGACGCTGAAGTAGGACTTCCGGCGTTCCGCCTCGCGTCGTCGCGTCGCTTCCGTACCGCCAAAAGGCCTTAAACCGAAGGCCCATCGCCGGCCAAGGGGGTTCGCGGGTGCGGGCGCGGTATGCCTTGGTGGAGCTCGATACGCTGCGCCCGCACGAACACACGCAGCCCGCGCTCCTCGGGAAGACGATCGACGCGATCCGCACGGACGGTTTCGTACGACGGCCCATCCTCGTCGAGTCGCGCCATCTCGTGATCCTCGACGGACACCACCGGTACGAAGCCCTGCGGCGTCTCGGGTGCAAACGCACGCCCGCGTACCTGGTCGACTACGAGGACGAAGCGATCGTCCTGACGACGTGGCCCGGCGCGACCGTCGACCGCGTCACGAAGGCGGAGGTCGTGGACCGCGCCCTCCGGGGAGACCTGTTCCCGCCGAAGACGACGCGGCACATCATCTCGATCGAGTTCGAGGACGTCCGCGTAGCCCTCGACGAGCTACGGTGAGCCCGCGTCCGGGGGCATCCACACCTCGACGGGCTTCCGGCGTCGCTTCCTCCACGCGAGCGCGGCGAGCGCGATGGCGGTCGCGGCCAGCGCCGCCAAGACCCCGTACATCCACGGGAACCCCGGCGGCGGGACGCCCGCGGCGTACCGGAACACGGTGAGCTCCGTGCTCGCAAGGCGGTCCCCCGTTTCGTTGTAGTCCCACTGTCGCACGTCCGCTCCGACGCGGGGGGCGTACCACCGCTCCCGATGCCCGCCCTCGGGCCCCGCTTCCCGGATCCGGTGCGCGTCGAAGGTCCCCGCGGGGACCGTAATCCGTTCCGTCCCGTTGTGCGCGTACGCCGTCACGAAGTCCGCGTCGATCCACGTCTGGTTCCACGAGGGCGGGAAGCCTTGCGCCTGGAACGTGGCGTTCAGGGAGACGTTCCAGTGGGCGGCGGTGTCCCCGCTCGTCCCCTCGTGGATCGGCCAGCCGAACGTGTCGGAGGTCACGCGCCGCGTCGTCGTGTTCACGAACTCCAGGATGAAGGACAGGGGCGTGGGCCCGCCCGTGAGGACGCCCTCGGCGGTCAACCGGAGGAACGACCGGACGCCGTTCCACGCCGTCGTTTCCCAGTCGTCGACCCCCGTCACGGTCCACATCCCCGCGACCGTCCCGAATCCCGGAAAGTCGCCTGCGAACGTACCCCCGCCCGCCAAGGAGGCCTCCAAGGCGTCGTACGCCTCGCCCTGCACGGTGATTGGGACGACGTCGCCGGCGGTGATCGTCGTGTTCCCCTCGAACCGCAGGCCGAAGGCCTCCGTGAGGTTCGTCGCGTACGACCAGAAGTCCCCGCGCGAATATCGCGGCCTCTCGATCGGGGCGGCGGCGCGGGGGGCGATCGCGAGGGCGACGAGGGCGATGGAGGTGACGAGGACCGCGACCTGGCGGCGCATCCTACCGCGGCGTCGCACGGGCGGCTCCGTCATAAGGCTTTTCTAACGACCTTCCCCCGGCGGCTGGGGACGATTTCCACCTCGCCGCCAAAGGAACGACGGAGGGCGGCGCCGCCGAGGAATCGGTCCAGGAACACCGCCAACGCCGCGACCTCCGAATGCGGCTGGTTCCCGACGGCCACGTTGAAGTCCGCGAGCGCAAACACGTCCCCCGGCACCTTCTCCGCGCCGACCACGACCAGGAGGTCGTCCCGCGGGATGCGCAGAAGCGCGTCGTCGATCGCCTCCCCGTACATCGTGAGGTGGACGATCGGTCCTCGCCACTCCTTGAGGACGCGCCGCCAGGGCACGCCCGTCTCCACCCCGAACCCACCGCCAAACTTCCGCACGACGCCCCGGACGCTCACCTCGACCCGCGGGTCCCGCGTGCTGATGAGGACCTTCGACGCGCCGAACGCGCGCGCGGTGAGGCACACGTGTGTCGTCACCCGCTTGTCCCGGGCCGGGCGGTGGCCGAGCCGCAGGACGACGACGGTCGGTCCCGCGGGCATCTACTCCTCGAAGCGGATGATCCGGTGGCCACGGAAGTCCAACCGCCCGGACCGTTTCACGAGCGCCTTCAGCGTCGTCTGCGTGATCTGCAGATCGTCCGCGACGTCGCCCGCGAACATCCCCTGGTCCCCGACGAGCTTGAACAGCCGCTCCTCCGTCTTCCGGTACTTCTCCTCGGGCATCATCGCGATGGAGAGGACGTCGCTGATCTCGTTGATCGGGCTCGACGCGTTGATGTGGAAGCTCCCGTAGAACGCGTGGTACGCCTTCTCCGGCACGGCGCGCCCTCTGTCGTCCTGCCCCGTCTGCCACTTCGTCTCCACCAGCTTCATCTTCTCAAAGAACCGCAACGCCTCCAGGCCCTCCTCACCCCACTTCTCCTGGACCTGTTTGGCGGTAAGCCAGTTCTGGGCGACCTCGAGGAAGATCGTCTTCTTGACCTCGGTGTCGACCGCCCGCAGAATCGGGACCAAGTCCGCCACGTCGTTGACGACCTTGATCCGATTCATCCAGAACGGCGGCGGGTATCGGCGTCCGGAGTATATACGTTGGCGGTCGTCGCCTCCCCGGTCGACGCGCCCACGCCGACCTCCTTTTCATTCCCGGTAACAGCAGGGGAACCTTCATGCCCGCCAGGGGGGACCCCGGTTCGAGGCCATGCGGGCCGGGCGCGCGCGCGCAGGAATCGTTCTCCTCGCAGCCCTAGCCCTGGCCTCCCTTTCTACTTCCGCCCGCGGGTCGCCGTACCATGCGATCACGGGCCAGACCGACGTCAGCTCCGGGCTGGAGCAGGTGACGGAGACGAGCCTCCGGGTCGCGCAGTCCTTCACGCCGACGGGCGACTTCACCCTCACCCGTGCGGCGCTGTACGTCCAGGACCGCGGCAACTCGAACCCCCTCACCGTCCAGGTCGTCCCGGACGCCGGCGGCGTCCCGAACGACGGGGCGGTCTTCGCCGCGGGCACGAACGACACGCTCCTCCTGTACGAGTGGGCGAACTTCACGCTCTCGCCCCCGGTCTCCGTGATCGCCGGCACGACGTACTGGATCGTGGCGGACAGCTCAGGCGGGAACGGACAGGGGTACGCGTGGCGGTACACGACCGCGGACGCGTATCCCCCCGGAACCGCCGCGACCGCCAGCGGGAACAGTTGGACCGCAATCGGCGGCGACATGTCCTTCGTCCTCTACGGGTGGACCCCCGCGACCCTGACACTTTCAGTCACCGCCGATCGTGCGACGGCGCGGAGCGGGGACCGCGTGGAGTACACGATCGTGCTCACGAACACGGGCACGGAGGACGCGACAGACGTCTGGGTGAACGCGACCTTCGACGGGCGCCTTGCGGTCACGAACACCTCGGGTCCGGGAGCGGTCTCCGTCGCAGGCGGAGTCGTCACCTTCGCAGGGATGACCGTTCCAACCGGGGACACGGTCCTGACGATCGACTGCGTCGCGGGCACACTCTTCGGGGACGCGTCGTTCCTCGCCCTCCCCGTGACGGTGGAGTACGACGATGGGACGGCTCGGCGCGGCACGACCGCGACCGAACTCGTCGAGATCCTCGCCCCACAGGTCGTGGCGGTGATCACCGCTCAGACGGCGGCGAACCCCGGGGACCTCGTCACGTTCGAGGTGACGGTTGAGAACGTCGGTCGCGAGGTGACCCGCCACGTGTGGCTGAACCAGAGCCTGCACCCCGCCCTCACGTTCCTTGACGCCACAGTCCCGCCGGACCAGAGCGAAGGCCAGCAATTGTGGCACCTTGCGGACCTCGTCGGCCCGGAGACGTTCACGATCACGGTCCAGGTCGATCCGCGTGCCGCGCCCGACACGGTCGTTGCGAATTACCTCTCAATCGATTTCACGGACGGCCTCGGGCAGGGCCGCGTGCGGGACAAGTCGAACACGATTTTCGTGCGACTCGGCGGGGCGGCCTCGAATCCATGGCTGTGGGGCTCGTTCGTGATCAGCGCCACGATCGTCGGCGGGACGTACCTCGGATACGTCCGGCGGCGGCTCCGCACGGAGGAAATCTTCCTCATCCACCACAGCGGTGTCCTCCTCGTCCATATGTCGAAGAGCCTGAAGGCAGACCACGATTCCGACATCGTGAGCGGGATGCTCACGGCAATACTGAATTTCGTGCGGGATGCGTTCCACTATGACGAGAAGCAGGAGCTGCAGGGCCTGGACCTCGGACGGTACCGCGTGCACGTGCGAAAGGGCGGCATCACGTACCTCGCCCTCGTGTACAAGGGGAGATCCACGCGATGGCTCGCGAAGGCCGCTGCGCGGGCCGTCTTCGACATCGAGTCGGAATGGGGAGCGATGCTTCGACAGTGGGACGGTGATCTCCGCGCGCTCACGGGGGTGCGCGAGATCCTGAAGGGACACTTCCTCTCTCCGACGGGGCCATCGCGCTCGTGGGCGTGGTTCCGGTCGATCTTCGCGCGCCTCGACCAAACCTTTAAACCCATGCGTCCGTTGTGAGCGCGATTCTCAGATGAAGGTCAAGGAGCTGAAGGCGGAGCAGAAGTTCGACGTCCTGGAGATTACGGTCACGGAGAAGGGGGAGTCCCGGACCGTGAGCACGTTCCGCGGCGAATCGCGGGTGTGCGATGCGAAGGGCGTCGACGAGGACGGGGACTCCGTCGCCCTCAGCCTGTGGAACGAGGAGATCGACCAGGTGAAGGAGAACGACCGCGTCCGGATCACGAACGGATGGGTCCGCCAGTGGCGTGGGAACATGCAGGTCAGTGCCGGCCGGTTCGGGAAGCTCGAGGTCCTGAAGTAGCGCGCGGTCGCCCTTTTGGCGGTGGGTCACGGGACGAGCAACAGCCCGGCGAGGGCGAGCATGGGGAGGACGTTCATGAGGAAGTCGTCATCGAAGTGCTTCAGATTCGGCCTCTCGGCAGCCACGGCGAGGACCGCCGCCAAGGGGACGTAGAGCGCAATGCGCTCCAGCGTGAAGGCGGTCGTCTGGTACGGCGCGGTCGGGACGACGAGGACCGAGAGGGCGACGCCCAACGCAAGGTACGCGACGAAGGGGAGCCATGGATACCCGCCCCGTTTCCTCGAGAACCCGCACAACGGGTCGATCCACGCCATTCCCCAGAACGTGACGATGACGATCTCGCCCGGGAAGAACAGGAGGCCGAGCGTGAGGCCGAGGGAGCCCCACGCGTAGGCGCTCATCCGGTCGGACTCGTAGTCCCGGAGCCCCGGGATCGTGTACCCGAAGATGAGCCGACCCGCCTCGATGAGAAGCGCGCCGCAGAGGAAGAACAGCAGGACGGCCGCCTTCGGGACGCCGACCCAGGAATCCGGCGGCATCCAATACCAGATCAGCCACACGGGGCTCGTGAGGTGGAACGCCCTCCTCACGATCGTCCGGTCCACGTCACTCCCCAAAGGCGGCGCGCGCCCACTTGCGGTCGATGCCACGATATAGGATAAGGGTTGCGAGGGAGAGAACCCCAAGGGTGAGGGCGATCCCCGTCACGGCGAACGCGGGGCTCGCGTCGATCGTGAACGAGAGGATCGCGAGGCCGATGTCCGGGAGCATCGACATCGCGCTGAACGCAAAGAGGACGCCCGGGTCGAAGAGGAACGAGTTCGTCCGGAGCCCGGTCAGGTACGCGGTCATCACGACGCTGTACAGGCCCGTCACCGCCATGACCGGGAGCGCGAGCCACAGGAGCCGCGTGTCGCCGTTCATCCACGAGATTGCGACAACGAACGCGGCGCTGATCCCGAGGGTGAGGATCAGGTACGCGAGGAGCTTCACGCGGATGACCTGCGGGACGGAGAGGGGCAGGGTGCTCATGTAGTCCATGCTGTCGACGTTGTTCAGCCAGTTGTACAGGGAGATCCCGAAGAAGCCGACCATCGCCGCGTAGAAGACCGTGTTGAACCCGATCGGGAGGTTCAGTCCGTACCGGACGAACCACACCGTGAAGGAGAGGAAGATGAGCGGGGTGACGAAGGAGAAGAACATCTTCACGGGCGTCCCGCTCCGCTTGAGGTCGAGCAGCTCCTTCGCGAGGAGCGTGCGGTACCGGCGGAGGCGGGAGAGCCGCGCGTCCCACGTGGGGAGCTCGTTCCTTGCCGAGGTCGTACGGGGTTCGTACTGGTCGGACACGAGTGCGACCGCGCCGCCGATCAGGGCGAGGTTCAGGGCGAGTCCCGCGGCGACGTTCACGAGGGTGGCGCCGCCGACGGGCGCGAGGGGCGGGACCGCGAGCTGCACCGCCAATCCGGGAAGGATGACGCTGGCCGGCAGGACGCGCCCGAGGCCGATGCCCAGGAACAGGCCCACGACGACGACCGAGAGGGCCGCGAACGCCGGGGGGCTACGGACGTACAGGGTGGACATGAAGAAGCTGAGGGACATCCCCGCCAGGAACGAGATCAGGGCCGCGGCGAACAGGAAGAGGACGCTCGTCCACCGGAAGCCGCTCAGCGGGATCGAGAGGAGGAGGCCCGCGACCATCGGGACGAGGATCAGGATGAGGTAGAAGATCGCGTCCCGGACGTACATCCCGAGGAACGTGCGCTTGAACGACATCGGGAGGAGGGACGGCTGCGTGACGAGGTAGTTCCGGTACCCGGTCGCGCGCTCCTGGTACTGGCGGCCGAGGAAGCCGAACGCGCCGACGCTCACCCCGTACAGGAAGACGGACACGTGGAGGACGAAGAGCATATCCTGGAGCGGGGTGACCGCCAGATAGTTCGGCGCCGTGGCCCCAGTCGCGAAGCTGAGGAGGAAGACGAGCAGAGGGAAGGCGAGGAACATGTGGCGGCTCGTGTACGACGTGTGCATCCGGTACTCCTCCCGCAGCATGAGCCGCAGGAGGAGCGTCATCGGCGGTCCCCGACGAGCTTCAGGAACGCGGTCTCCAGGTCCTTCTCCGCGCCCCGGACGTCCGCGAGCCCACCCTCTGCAATCAGGAGGCCGTTGTTCAGGATTCCGACGCGGTCGCACAGCTTCTCCGCAATCTCGAGAAGGTGGGAGCACATGAGGACCGTACCGCCGCCGTCCACGTACTCGATCAGGTAGTCCTTCACCCGGCGCTGGTAGATCGGGTCGAGGTTGATGAACGGCTCGTCGAGGAAGAGGAGCTTGGGCTCGTGGAGGAACGCCGCGGCCAGCATGAGCTTTTGCCGCGTCCCCTTGCTGAGGTCCTTGCAGATCGTGCGCCGCACGTCCGCGAGGTCAAAGAAGTCGAGCCACCCTGTGATCCGCGCCTCCGCGTCCGGCACCCTCCGCACGCGGGAGACGAAGTACAGGTACTCGTACGACGTCAGGTATGAGGGCGGGGACTCGACCTCCGGAACGATTCCGACGCGTTCCTTCACCGCCATCGGGTCCGCGACGACGTCGACGCCGAGGACGCGGGCGGCGCCCCCCGTCGGGGCGAGCTGCCCCGTGAGGATCTTGATCAGGGTCGTCTTCCCCGCCCCGTTTGGGCCGAACAAGCCAAAGAACTCACCGGGTTCGACCGCCAGGCGGACGTCGCGGAGGGCGGGCTTGCTCCCGTAGAACTTCGTGAGGCCCGAGACCTCAATCGCCGCCACGGGCGGCCGATGAAGGGGTTCCGTATTTGAGGTTGCGCGTTCCGTTCTCGCCGTCGACCTCTGCGGGGTCACTGCCGCGTGGACTTCACTTCGTGGATCCACTCGCACCGGACGCCGGCCTTCTCATGGTGCTTGTTGATCGCGTCGATGTTCGGGGCGTCGAGCACGCAGTAGATCCGGTTCTCCTCCTCGTTGAACAGGATGTTGTCGTGGACGACCCCGAATTCATCCTTCGGCGCCTTCTGCAGTCGTCGGAGGATGTCGGCGGTGAACGGTTTCATCGGGTGCGCGTCGATGTACTTGGGCACTGTTGCACCTCCTCCCGCCCCCGGGCGATGGGAACTCGCCGCACGCCTCCGTGGGGCGCGGGGGCGAGTCGCGGCGGACGGATAGTGGGGAGGGCTACTAGGTTCTTTCGGAGGGTCCAAAAGGCTTTGTATTCCGAGTCGGTGGAGTCTCTCGAGAATGCCGACGGTCCTCTTCGTCTGCGAGGGGAACCGGGCCCGCAGCCAGATGGCGGAGGGATTCTTCAACGCCTGGGCGCCGCCCGGCTGGCGAGGGGTGAGCGGGGGCACACGCCCCAGGGAGTCCGTCCACCCGCGGGCGGTCGAGATGATGCGGGACGTGGGCATCGACATCTCCCGCCAGAGGCCGAAGCCGTTCGACCTCGGCGTCGCGGCGAAGGCATGGCGCGTCATCGCGATGTGCACGTTGGGCGCATGCCCGGTCGACGTGGCGGAGAAGACCGAGCACTGGGACATCCCCGACCCGGCGGACGTCCCCGAAGCCCGCTGGACCGAGATCCGCGACGAGATCGCGTCCCGCGTCAAGGAGCTCCTCGCGGAGATCCGTGGAGGGACGTAAGCTGCCCGGCGTTCGCGTGTATACGGACGGGGCGTCGCGTGGGAATCCCGGGCCGGCGGCGATTGGTGTCGTCGTCTGCGACGAGGAGGACCGGATTCTCCGGGAGCACCGGGAGTACCTCGGCGAGGCGACGAACAACGAGGCGGAGTACCGTGCGATCCTGCGGGGACTCTCGCTGGCGGCGTCGCACACGGACGACCGGATCGTCGTCACGTCCGATAGCGAGGTCGTCGTGCGGCAGCTCACGGGGACGTACCGGATCCGCGAAGAACGGTTGGCGGGACTCGCGGACGAGATCCGGAAGCGAGAGGGCGCGTTCCGCTCCGTCGAGTACCGCCACGCGCCGCGGATGACGGGCCGGCTCGCCCGCGCGGATGCGCTCGCGAACGAGGCGCTCGACCGGCTCGGGACGCGGAAGCGTTAAGACGGAACCGCCAATCGCGCGGACCGTGAAGTCCCTCCTCGTGACCCATTGCGGCGCGGGGTCCACGCCCGCGATCCAGGACGCGGCGGACGCCGCGTTGGCGGCGGGCATGAGAATCCTGAGCCGCGGGGGGAGCGCCCTCGACGCGGTCGAGGCGGCCGTCGTCGTCCTCGAGGACGACCCGCGGACGAACGCGGGGACCGGCTCCCGGATGCGAATCGATGGGTCCATTCAGATGGATGCGGCAATCATGGACTCTCGGAGGCGGGCGGGGGCCGTGGCGGCGATCTCGGACGTGAAGAATCCGATCCGCGTCGCCCGGCGGGTGATGCGGACCCCGCACCTGATCCTCGCGGGGGAATGGGCCACGGGACTCGCGCGTCGCGAGGGGTTCCCGGCGTACAATCCGGCGACCGAGAAGTCCCGGGAGCGCTTCGAGGAATCCGTCCGGAAGATCCGGACCGGGAAAGCCCCCGCCTGGCGGAGGTGGCTATCCGTCTCGGATACGGTGGGCGCCGTCGCGCGGGATGTCGCGGGGCGGTACGCGGCGGGGAGCTCGACGGGGGGCGTCGCGCTCATGCTCCCTGGCCGGGTCGGCGATTCGCCGATCGTCGGCGCGGGGCTGTACGCGGGTCCGGCGGGTGCCGTGACGGCGACCGGGATCGGGGAGGAGATCTTACGGCTCGTCCTCTGCAAGACCGTGTACGATCGGTTGGGACGCGGCGCCCGGCGCGCGTGCGACGAGGGGCTAGCCCTCTACCCCAGACGCGTGCCGATCGGGATTATTGCCGCCGGGCGCACCGGTCCGGGGATCGCGTGCAACCGCAATATGGCGGTGGCGACGAACGTTTCGTTCAACAGGAAAAGATTGCAGAAACCTTGAGATTCATGCTGCGACTTTGGCACGAATGAACACGGTCCGTCACCGCATCCAGCATGTTCGTTGTCAACGCAGGTGCACCGTATCCTTTATGAACAACCAGATGTTCGCGGGGCCAGCCTCTCCGGGAGAATTCGAATGGCACGCAGGTCTGTCCTAGCGAGCAAGGTCGAGGCGGAAGTGAAGTTGCTTCAGCGGCACGTGACGATGCTCAAGGCGATCGTGGAGAACCAGCCGATCGGGATCATCCGGTTGAGCGAGATGCTGAATTACCCGCAGCACAAGGTGCGCTACTCCCTCCGGATCCTCGAGCAAGAGGGGCTGATCAAGCCGTCCCCGGAGGGCGCCGTCACGACGGACAAGCTCGACGGGTTCCTCGAGTTCCTCAAAGGGATGCTCGACGAGGTCGCCGACACCGTACAGGCGGTTCGGAAGACGATCGGGTGAGCCCGGAAACTACTTGAGGGCCCTCCATTTTGGCGGCGTTGAGCCGTCGTAGCTCAGTCTGGTAGAGCCCCCGGCTGTTAACCGGGTGGTCTGCGGTTCAAATCCGCACGGCGGCGTGCCTTCTTGAAGGGGGCCTTCGGGGCGCATCAAGGTTCACCCGCTCCGAACGACCGCAGGCATAAGTATCGAGCCGGCGTTCCCGACGGCGGGGGTCCGATGTCGGAAAGCAGAGTTTTGGTGGTGTTCGCGGTCGTCGTGGTGGCGGTGGCAGCCTTCGTTCCCGTCTCACTCGCCGGGTATCCGACGGCTACCGCGGAATGCGTGGGCGAGGGTTCGAATCCGGGGGACTTGGGCACACCGGGCGGAGCGTCTCGGGGCACCGAGGAGGCCCGCGAGCCCGCCCTCAACGCGGCGGAGGAGGTGCCCGCAGAGATGCGCGGAAAGGGCGGGAAGACCTTCCGCGCTCCGGTCCCGACGTACGTCCACATCGTGACGCCGGACGGCGTCGAGGGCAACGTCCCGGACGCGAAGATCCGGGAGCAGGTCCGCGTCCTCGACCAGAGCTTCGGTGGGTCCTACGGCGGGGTCGACTCCGGGTTCGACTTCGATCTCGTGTCCGTTGATCGGACCGTGAACGCGGACTGGTACTACGCGGGGCCGACGACGAAGGGGGAGCGGGACATGAAGCACGCCCTGCACCAGGGCGGATCAAGCGCGCTGAACATCTACCTCACGACCGCGGGGATCTACCTCGGGTGGGCGTACTTCCCCTCGATCGTGGACACGCCGGGACAGGCGTACCTCGACGGCGTCGTCGTGGACTGGAAGTCGCTCCCGGGCATGGGCCTCTACCCGCGCTTCGACCTCGGCTTCACCGCCACCCACGAAGTCGGCCACTGGCTGAACCTGTACCACACGTTCCAGGGCGGATGCAACCGCTGGGGCGATTACGTGGACGACACGCCGCCCCAGGGCACGCCGTCGTTCGGCTGCCCGATCGGCAAGGATACGTGCGCGGACCCCGGCGTCGACCCGATCCACAATTACATGGACTACTCGGACGACCCGTGCTACAGCGAGTTCACTGCGGGCCAGGCCGCGCGGATGCAGGACGCCTGGCTGCACTGGCGCGCGTAGCGTCTCCGGTCCTCCGGGCTCCCAGGCTTCACGCAGGCTGGGGAGCCGCGAGTTGACGCGCGGGCCGAGCTACGCCTCGGCGGGCAGTTCCGGGATCCTCTGCAACGCGCTCACGGGGGAGAACGCGACCCAAAGGAACGCGAGGAGGCCACCGACGGAGGCGAGCGCGATCGCCTCACGGATTCCCATGAGGGCGCCCAGGACGCCGCCGAAGATGGACCCGAGGGGGAGCGTGCCCCACACCAAGAACCGCATCGTCGCGTTCATCCGGCCCTGGAGGCGGTTCGGCGTGATCGCCTGACGAAGGCTCACCTGGTTCACGTTATACACGAGGGCCCCGATCCCGATCAGGATGAACCCGAGGATCAGGACCACGGTGCGGAAGGGGCCAAAGGCGAGAGCGACGACGGCGCCCGCGAGTCCGAATAGAATCGCGCCCCACACGATCACGGGGCCGACGCCGAACCGCTTCGCGAGTCGCTCGGCGAGGACGGCCCCGATCAGGGACCCCACGCTCCCGATCCCGAACACGAGACCGATCTCCAGCGGGGTGAGGGCGAGGACGTCCACGGCGAAGAGGATGTACAGCGCAAAGACCGCGGCGTTGAAGAAGTTCGAGGTCGCCGTGCATCCCGCGATTGCGCGCAAGCGCGGCTCACCGAACACAGTGCCCAGGCCCTCCTTCACGTCGGCGACCATCGAGCGTCGCGGCTCCTTCGGGAGTTCCTCCTTCCGCCGGATCGTGGCCAGGAACGCACCGGAAACAAAGAATGAGATCGCGTCGAGGATCATCGCGGCGGAGGCGGACAGGACTTGCACGATGACGCCGCCCAGGCTCGGGCCCGCCATCTGGGAGGCCGCGCGCGTGATCTCGAGCTTGCTGTTCGCCTCCACGAGTTGGCGGCGGTCCACGAGCGAGGGCAGGTACGCCTGGTACGCGACGTCGAAGAAGACCGTGAGGACGCCCGCGGCGAACGCGGTCACGTAGAGATGGAGGATCGCGAGTCGATTCGTGGCGGCGAGGAAGGCGATCACGCCGACGATCACGCCGCGACCGATGTCTCCGACGATCATGATGGGCCGGCGCGGCCATCGGTCGACCCAGACCCCCACGACCAAGCCGAACAGGAGAAACGGGACAGTGCCGAGGGCGTTCAGGATGCCGAACTCGATCGGGCCGGCGCGCAACGAGATCGCCGCGATCAGGGGGAGGGCGATCGCCGTGAACTGGCTGCCGAAGACGGAGATCGTCTGTCCCGTCCAGAGTTTCAGGAAGTCCCGATGCCGCAGGAGATTCGACCGGCTCCCCGCCTCCACCGCCATTCTCGGCGCGGATGCCCGCTCCCGTAGATAAGCGGTCGGGCGCCGCAACGTCTAAGGAACCCCGCGGGCTTTGCGGCGCGGTGCCGGAACCCCCCGTCCTCTCCCTCCTCGACGCCCCGGACGCGTCCCCCGGCCCCGAGCGACTCCGAGAGTTCCTGGAGACCCTCGTCGCAGCGGCCGTCGAGCGGAAGGGGCTCGTGGTCGGGCACGCGGAACCCGGACGCTACGTCCTCGTGATGCCGCCGTCGACCCGGGAGGCGATGGAAGCGGACATCAACGAGGGCCTCGACGTCGTCCTCGCGCGGCTCGAGGCGCGATGGCGCGGTGCGCGGGTGACGGACTTCGGGCTCCGGGAGCTGTACGCGGGATCGACGGACCGGTGGCTCGAGCGGCGGAACATGGAGGCGCTCGTCGAGGACGGGAAGATCGGCGTCGTCACAATCGTCTGCCACGACTGGATCTACGGGCTCGTCGCGCAAGTGGCACGGGAGCACGGATTGGCGGTGGAGACGTCCTTCGAGGAGTACTTGAAGGCGGGGCGCGTGTCTCTCGCGGGCCGGACGAAGTTCAGCGTCGACGTGTTCGCGAACATCCGCGAGATGGCGGCGGGGTTCACCACGATCGACCACCTGATCACGAAGGTCCTCGTCCTCGCGGAGGTCGGGAGGGACGAACGGTTGGCGGCGCGCGTGACGGGGAATGCGTGCCGGAGGTGCGGCGCGTTCGTCGTGGAAGGCGCGGAGGCGTGCGCCTCGTGCGGCGCGCCCGCGTGAAAGGTTTACGTGGGAAACCGCATCCGCCCCCGAGGGGAGCCCACGGCCTTCGTCGTCGTCGACGGTCTGGACGGGGCGGGCAAGGACACGGTCGCCGGGATCCTCGCGACCCTCCTCGCGGCGCGGGACCGGTCCGTCGTGATCCGGAGCCATCCGTCCGCGAACCCCTTCGGATTGCTCACGAAGACGTTCCTCCTGAGCCGCGGGAAACTCGCGCGCTTCCTCGCGACCGCGGCGTTCGGGTTCGACGCCCTCACCTCGACCGCCCTCCTGCGGCGGCTCCTCCGCCACCACGACGCGGTAATCTTCGTGCGCTACCTGCTGAGCGCGGCGTATCTCCCCAAACCCCTCTCGCGTCCCGTCCACGACCTGTTCGCCTCGTTCCTCCCGGACGCGGATCTGAAGTTGTACGTCGAGACCCGGCCCGACGTCGCCCTCGCCCGGATCGCGGATCGCCCCGAGGGGCGGGAGATGTTCGAGAACCCCACGTCCATGGAACGGGTGCGCCGCCGGGCGGCCGTCCTCCTCGACGCGTCATGGGTCGTGATCGACAACAACGGGACGTTCCGGGAGACCCGCGAGCAGCTCGAGGGGCTCCTCCCGCGCGTCACCGGAGACGCATGAACGGGATCACGTGCATGAGGATGAGGACGAGGGTGAGGCCCATGAGGAAGCTCACGATCCCGGGGAGGACGCCGCCGAGGGCGACGAACAGGAAGGAGCCCGCGAGGAACATCACGCTCATCCCCGCGGTGACCGCGGTGTACGCGAACGAGAGTTGGCGGCGCCGGCGCTCCTCCCGCCCTGACCGAACCCGCACGGCCTTCTCCTGCTTGGCGGCGTAGGGCGCCGTCACGCGGATCACCCGCGCGGGCTGCGGGGCTCGCCACGGTGTCTCCCACGGAGGGGCCTGCAGCGTCTCGTCGTACTCCCGCCGACGGAGCGGGCTCGAGAGGGTCTCGTAGGCCTCCTTCACCGCCAAGAACCGCTCGTGGGCCTCCCGGGACCGGTTCAGGTCGGGGTGAAGTTTCTTCGCGAGGCGGAAGTACGCGCGCTTGATCGCGTCGGCGGACGCATCGCGCCGCACCCCCAGGCGTTCATACAGGTCCCGGTTCGCCACGGGGCGCACTCGACCGCGGCGTCGATAAGCTTTGCCCTGACGTTCTCACCGCCAAACGTTCTTACCGCGGCTCCCATTCCCGCGCCGGGCCCGTAGCTTAGCCCGGTGGAGCGTCTGGCTCATAACCAGATGGTCGTCGGTTCAAATCCGACCGGGCCCATCCGACGTTGGACCCCGTCGTCAGCTCCGTCCCACGAGCTTCTGGACGATGTCGCGGATCCCCACGGTCACTTCCATCCGTCCCCGGAAGTTCGCGAGGACGGCCCCGTACTTTTGCTCGATTTCCTCCACGATGCCGCGCAGCTTGGCCGACAGGTCCCCCATGTCCTTCGTGGAAGCGACCGCCAGGAAGACGTCCCGGCCTTGCTCGATTTGGATCCGGTACCGCCCGAACTCCAGCTTGCTCAGGTCGCGCTCCGCGCCGTAGCGGAACGAATCCTTCACGAACGCCTGCAGGACCGTGAGCATCCCCCCGAGCGCGTCCGTGTCCACGTCCTCCGAGCCCTTCAGGCTCCGGCTCAGGTGGTGGAGGAGCGTGCCGCCGCGGTGGATCACGAACACCTCCTCGATGACGGGTCGGCGCGACCGCCACGTCCAGTGCGCCACCGGCGCGATCACCGCCGCGACGAGCAGGCCGAGGATCACCGGGTTCCCCCAGAGCCCCGGACCGGGCGGCGTCACGAAGACCTGCGTCGACCGGACGGAGACTTGTACGGTCTGGGTGGGCCGGGACGCGCCCGTTCGGTCCGTGTGGTCGAACCGCGCGGTCGCGTTGAGGTACGAGGTCGGCGGTAACTCGACTCGGGCCATCACCAGGAACGTGTGGGGGCCGTTCCCGAGGCTCGGGAAGGTCCATGAGGACGTGCCCGTCTTCACCCCGCCCATCGACGACGCGGTGTCGGAGACGTATCTCAGCCCCGCCGGGAACGTCAGATTCAGCCACGCGCCTCGCGGGGCCTCTTGGCCCGTGTTGCTCAGGTACACCGTGTAGTTCACGGTCTGCCCGGGATCGACGAACGTGCGGTCCACGGAAAGGCCCAGCGTCACGTTCGGCTCGAGCCCGAGCCCGTAGAGGGTGTACGACATGTCCGTCCCGGTGGAGGTCCACCCGCCGCCCGTGTCCCGCTTCGCCTCGCCGGGCACGACGTCGGCGTCCGCATGGGTCCATCCATAACCGTCGTCGGAGGGTGCCCCGTTCGTCGCGACGATCCAGTACGTCGTGCCCGCCGCGAGCGCGATGGACGGGGTCATCGGGAAGTCCCGCCATCCGCCGCCCGAGGGGGCCTGTTCGGCCCAGGCGATCGCAGCGCCGCTGGGCGACCCGCCCGCGTCCGTCTGCAGGGTGACGTTCAGCGCGTCCCCCTGGGGCGGAAGGTTCTGCACGTTAAGGGATACGTTCAGGAGGAGGAAGGACGCGGCCACCACGACCGACTGGGCGACACGCTCCGTCACGAACACCGGGAAGGTCTGTCCGGAGACGGTCGGGTTCTCGTCGAAGATGCGCTCACCGTACCCCGTCGCCAGGGCAGGGAGGAACAGGAGGGAGAGCATCCCGAGCACCAAGAGGAGGGAGCCTCCGGCCTGCGAGACCACGGATGTTCCACGGAGGCACGGATTATCATCCCTTCCCCGCCGTTATCACAACGAGGAACGAGCGGTTCGGCCCTCCCCGCGACAAGTAGATGAGGGGAGCGCCCGTACGACCGCGGGCTCCCATGCAGGACCTCGGCCTGGACGCCCGCGTCGTCGACGCCGCCAGGGCGCTCGGGATCGAGTCCTTCACGGAGCCGCAGGTCCGCGCGATTCCTCCCATCCTGGCGGGGCGGCATGTCCTCCTCGTCGCCCCCACGGGCATCGGAAAGACGGAAGCGGCGGTGTTCCCGATCCTCCATCGACTCCTCCGGGAGGACCCGAAGCGGATCGCGGCCCTGTACGTCACGCCCCTCCGGGCGCTGAACCGGGACATGCTCCGCCGGATGACGTTCTTCGCGGATCGGCTCGGGCTCGACGTCGCGGTCCGCCACGGGGACACGCCGCCGCAGGAGCGCGCGCGCCTGACCCGAAAGCCACCGCAGCTCCTGATCACGACCCCGGAGACGTTCCAGGTCCTCTTCACCGGCGAGAGGCTGCGGGAGCAGCTCGCGAACGTCCGCTGGGTCGTCGTCGATGAGATTCACGAGCTCGCGAACGACGACCGCGGCTCCCAGCTCGCGGTGGGCCTCGAACGGTTGGCGGCGTTGGCGGGCCGGGACGTCCAACGGATCGGACTGAGTGCGACGGTCGGGTCGCCGGAGGAGGTCGCGGCGTTCCTCGGCGGCGTCGGCCGGTCCGTCGAGACGGTCCGCGTCCGCATTCCGAAGGGGATCCGGATTGCGGTCGAGTGGCCCGAACCCGTGGCGGGGGACGAGGCGATGGCGCAGGCCCTCCGCCTGGCGCGGGAGCAGGCGACGATCCTCCGGCGATGCCGCGAGATGATCCAGGCCCATCGCTCGACCCTCCTGTTCACGAACACGCGGGACAACGCGGAGTTCCTCGCATCCCGCCTCCGCCTCTGGTCCGACGACCCGCCGATCGGTGTGCACCACGGGTCCCTGTCGAAGGACGTCCGGATCCAGATGGAGGACGATTTCAAGGCGGAGCGGCTCAAGGCGCTGATCTGCACGTCCTCCCTCGAGCTCGGGATTGACGTCGGGTCCGCGGACTTCGTCCTCCAGTACAACAGCCCGCGAGAGGTCACGCGCCTCGTGCAGCGGATCGGACGGTCCGGGCACGGCGTCGGCGAGGTGAGCGATGGCGCGATTGCGTCCTCGAACGAGGATGACTTCGCGGAGGCGTGTGTGATCGCGCGGCGCGCCCTCGCAGAGGAGCTCGAGCCGTTGGCGGTGCGGGAGGACAACTTCGCCGTCCTCGCGAACCAGCTGGCGGCGATGGCGATGTCCGCCCAGAGCGTCGGAACGGACGAGGCCTACGCCCTCGTGCGGGGCTCGCACCCGTTCCGGAACCTCGCGCGGGCGGACTTCGACGCCCTCCTCGAGCAGCTCGCCCAGCTCCGGATCGCGTGGATCCGGGACGACCGCTTCGGCCGGTCCCGCGGGACGATGACGTATTTCTTCGAGAACATCTCGATGATCCCGGACGTCAAGACGTACCGCGTCGTGGACATCTCCTCCCGCCGGACGATCGGGACGCTCGACGAGTGGTTCGTCGCGGAGAACGCGAAGCTCGGCGCGACGTTCGTGATCAAGGGAAGCGCATGGCGGTTCGTGGAATTTCGGGACGACGGGCAGATCCTCGTCGAGCCCGTGAAGGACCTCGGCGAGATCCCGTCGTGGATCGGGGAGGAGATCCCCGTCCCGTTCCCCGTCGCAATGGAGGTCGGGGCCCTCCGGAGGACCCTCGACTTCTCCCGATATCCGGCAAACGCGCACGGGGCCAGACGCGTGACGGATTACGTCCGTTCGCAGAAGGACCTGCCCGTGCCGTCGGACGGGCTGATCACGATCGAGGCCGCCAGGGACGTGATCGTCGTGAACGCGTGCTTCGGGACGCGCGTGAACGAGACCCTCGGGCAGCTCCTCGCCTCCCTCCTCGGCGCCCGGCTCGGGGAATCGATCGGCCTACAGACGGACCCGTACCGGATCGTCCTGCAAGTGCCGCGCGCGGTGAAGCCGGAGCAGATCCTTGAGTTCCTGCGGCCTGAGGACCCGGACGCCCTGGAGCCCCTCCTCCGCGTCGTCCTGAAGAACTCCAGCTTCCTGCGGTGGGCGTTCGTCCACGTCGCGAAGAAGTTCGGCGCGATCCGGCGGGACGTGGACTGGGAATCCGTGAACCTCCTCCGGCTGATGAAGACGTTCGAGAACACGCCGCTCTTCGAGGAGGTCCTGGGGAAGGTGTTCTGGGAGCGGATGGACGTCGAGAACGCCGCCGACGTGCTCCGCGGGATCAGGGACGGGACGATCAAGGTTCGGATCGGACGCCTCTCGCCGATCGGGCGTGTGGGCCTGGAGCGGGGCCGCCACCTCGTGATGCCCGCGCGGGCGGACAAGGCGACCCTGACCGCGCTGAAGAACCGCCTCGACGGGGAGCCCCTCCTCCTGCTGTGCATGAACTGTCGCGCCGCGACGCGGGCGAGCGTCCGGGAACTGAAGGCGAAGGTGACGTGCTCGCGGTGCGACGCGAGGATGGTCGCCGTCCTCCGGCCGTACGAGCGGGACGTGGCGGCGCTGCTCGCGAAGGAACACGTCACGAAGGGGGAGCGCGCGGAGCTCAAGCGGCTGTACACGAACGCGAGCCTCGTGAGCGCCCACGGGAAGAAGGCGGTGTACGCGCTCGTCGCGCGGGGCGTCGGACCGGACACCGCCGCGAGAATCCTGAGGAACTTGCACGAGGGGGAGGACGACTTCCTCCGCGACGTCCTGGCGGCGGAAGTCAACTACGCCCGGACGCGGCGGTTCTGGGACTGATTCGGCCCCGGGCGGCCCGGCGAAGGGTCTTCAGGCTGCGGGTGAACTGGCCGCTCACGGCGCGCAGGAGCTCGTCGATGGGACGCAGGCGGTACAGGTACGCGACTCGCTTCCGCGCCGTGACCACGACGGTCCGCTCGAGGATTCCGCGCCGCAGGAGCAGGGCCAGGTTGCCGCGCACGCTCCGCTCGCTCATCCGCACCTTCGCCACGATCTCCGGGACGGACAGCTGGCGCCGGGACCGCGCGAGGAGATTCACGATTCGCGCGGCGGTGCGCGGCAGGCGAAGGACATCCGCGAGCCCCCGCGAGAACCGGGCGAGCGACGACGACCGCACGGGGGATAACATCGAGCGCCACGTATTTCAAAGTTCTGAACCCAGCACACGTATGCAAATTCATTTGCAATAAGCGTAACAAAAGGATAATGAGGCGACACCGCAATCCGCCGCGGGTCCCGCAGGGCCCGGGCGGAGGTTCCGATGGTGCGATACGACCCGCAGGGAGTGAAGGTCGTCCTCACGTCCCCGCGCGGCGAGATGAGCTCGTACAGCGGCGACCCGTTCGCCGCGTTCATCGCCGTCTTCCCGGAGAAGGTGATCCCGCGCCCCCTGCTCCGGCCGGAATGGCTGGAGCCCCGCGACAACGCGGACGGGAGCGCGAGGTTCGTCCCGTACGGGCTCCGGAAGGTCGAGACGCTCCTCCTGAACGCGGGAATCCCGCGGGAGGACATCGTGTGCTGCCACCCGGACAACCTGGAGCGGTTCGTCGGGCCGAGGACGAAGGTCGTCGGAATCACGAGCATGGACCCGATGGGCCTCGCGTACGTGTCCGTCACGTACAGCTCGATGATCGCCGTGCCGGGGGAGACCGCGGACGCGGTGGAGTTCCGCCGGGTGATGGAGAACCCCGCGTTCCGGACGTACGACCCCGTCGTGATCGTCGGCGGCGCGGGCGCGTGGCAGATCCGGCACGCGGGCATGGTCGAGAAGTGGGGGATCGACGTGCTGCTGCACGGAGAGGGCGAGCTGATCGTCGCGGACCTGTTCAAGAAGGCCCTCGCGGGAGAGCCGCTCGAGAAGGAAGTACACGGATCGAAGGTCCCGATCGAGTTCATCCCCGCGATCCGCGAGGCGGCCTCGTACGGCGTCGTGGAGATCACCCGTGGCTGCGGACGCGGCTGCCAGTTCTGCTCCCCGACGAACCGCCGCCGCCATTCCCTCCCGCTCGACCACATCATGAAGGAAGTGGCGGTGAACGTCGCCGCGGGCTCGAACGAGATCTTCTGCGCGACGGAGGACCTATTCCTGTACGACTGCGGCCCGCGGTTCGAGCCGAACCCCGATGCGCTCGAGGAGCTGTTCACGACGATCGGGCGGCATCCGGGGGTGGACTACGTCCACCTCTCCCACATCGCGATCGCCCCCGTCGCGTACGACCCGAGCGCGGTCGAGCGGATCACGCCCATCCTGCTCGAGAAGACCCGGTACACGCCCTCGTTCCGCCCGCACTACAAGGAGCCGTTCGTGACCGCGCTCTTCGGGATCGAGTCCGGATCGATCCGGATCATGAAGAAGTACATGCGCGGGAAGATCTGGCCCTACCCGATCGAGAAGTACCATGAGGTGAACGTCGAGGGCCTCGGGATCCTGAACGACCACCAGTGGAAGCCCATGGCGACGTTGATCACGGGGTGGCCGGACGAGACGCCGGACGACACCGTGCAGACCCTCGAGCTGTTGGACAAGCTGAAGGGGATGGACGTGTTCCTCGTGCCCCTGATGTTCATCCCGCTCGAGGACACGCGGCTCCGGGACGAGCGACGCGTGGGCATGGAGCAGATGACGCCGGAGCAGTGGGACGTGTTCGCGACCGCGTGGCGGATGAACATCGACGTGTGGGCGCCCCACCAGCAGCCCCTGTTCACGTTCGCCTCCCTGTTCGCGTACTACACGTACTTCCGGTGGAAGCACGGGCCGAAGGTGTTCGCCCCGATCATGAAGATTGCCCGGTTCCCGTTCGGGACGGCGTGGGGACGCCTGCCGCCGAAGTTCCCGCTCAAGGCGGACGGAGGAATCGACCCGCGGTATTGCCGGGAGGACGAGAAGGCGATCGCGACGGCCCGGATCCCCACGCTGCCCGTCCTGCAGGAGGTCCAGTCCGCGCCGGAGCCGTCCGTCCCGCCGGCGCGCTAGGCAGGCGGGTTCTCCTCGAACCGTCTGAGGGCCCGCACCGCGCGCTCGTAGGCATCGAACGCATCGCTCCGCGTGAAGTCGTCGACGACCTCGTACGGCATCTGCGTGAGCGCCCGGTCCACCGCCAGGAGCGCTTGCTTCGCGTTCACGATCTCCAAGCGCATCGCCGCCAACCGGGTCTCCTGCTCGCGGATCCGTTCCTCGATCGAGTGGACCGTCGCCGCGCGGGCCGTGGCCTCCCGCAGGAGCCGCTCCGCATCGCCCTCGATCGAATGGGCGTGCGCGTGGGCAGCCTCCATCGCCGCCTCGAGCTCGAGCAAACGGCTCACGTGCGTTCGCTCCTCCTCCGGCACCGTCCGGGACTCCGCCGCCAAGGCGCGTTCCCCCCCGAGGGCGTCCCGCGCCGCCGCCAAGGCGACGTGCTGCTCGTTCCGCAGCGTCTCGATTTCCAACTGGGCGCGGGCGACCGCGTCCTCGCGCTCCCGCAACCGCCGCTCGAGATCCGCGAACATCGCCTCCTTCGCCGCGAACTCCGCACGGCGCGCTTCGAGCTCCGCGTGGAGCCGCGCAATCTCCTCCCGCTCCTTGTACACGGCCTCCCGCTCTCGGGCGATCGCGACCTCCTCCTCCCGGAGGGCATGGGTGCGCGCCATCAGGTCCTGGGACGTCTCCTCCGCGGTGCGGAACGCCTCCCGGAGCTGGTCCCCGCGCGCGGCGAGGTCGCGGGACCGCATCTCCAGCTCGTGCTCCCGGACGCTGAGCTCCCGGCGCGTCCGCTCCGTTCGGAACTGCAGGTCTTCCAGCGCCCGCTGGGCCCGTTGAAACCAGTCCTCGGGCAGGTCCGCGACGCTCGGCTCCGCAGCCTCACGGCTCACAGCGGTTCCCCCGAAAAAGTGGCGTCGTGGAAGGTCGCGCGGACCCTCCACGAACGCGTCACACCGTCCCCCCCTCTCGGTTCTGATGTGTGCAAGCGGGACCGCGAGCCGTCACGGACTCTCCTCACTCCCCACGGACCGGAATGCATGCGCCGGACGCGCCATAAAAGTATCTCACCGCCGCCGGATCCCCTCACACCAGGCGGTGGCGGAGAACCGCCGCGCAACGTTTATATGTCGACCCCCGGCTAACGAGCGCGTCGTGGCCGACGTGGCGTGCCGCGTCTGCGGGGCGAAGAATCCCGCGGGCGTGCAGTTCTGCGAGTCCTGCGGGGTCGAGCTCGCCCCCGGCGCCCGGGGGACGGAGGAGCCGGAGATCGACAAGCTCCTTGAGCAACTCGTGGAGTCGAGGCCCGCGGAAGGGGAGGCGGGAGAAGGGCTCGATATCGACAAAGAGATCGTCGACGAATTGCTCGACTCCCTTCTGATCGAGGAGGAACCCGCGGAGCACTTCGACTGCCCCCTCTGCGGCACGAAACTTCCCCTCGACGCGAAGACGTGCCCGCGGTGCGGCGCGACGTTCGCGGAGGTCGGCGGGGAGGCGGAGGCGCTTCCGCCGCCGCCTGAGGAGGAGGTGGAGACCCCCGCCGCGGAGGCCGGAGAGGCTCCCGAAGTCATGGACGCCGCGGTCCCCGTGGCGGTGACGGACGAAGACGCGACGTCCCTTCGCGTGCGGAGCGGGAAGCTGATCGACGTCGTCGTCTTCGGCACGATCGGCGGGCTCGTCGCCGTGTTCCTGCTCTTCCAGATGTACCGGTGGTCCGCGATCGCCGCGAACCCCGGATCCCTCGGCGTGTTCCTCGGGATCGCGGTCGGCGGGATGGCCGCGGGGTTCGTCCTCTTCCGGATCTCGACGAGCGAGATCGCGCAGGGGGACATGCTCGTCAAGGAGGGCCGGTACGAGGACGCCCTGTACCATTACGACCGCGCGATCCGCACGGGGTCCCGGCCGGCGAGCGCGTGGACGAGCAAGGGCGTCGCCCTCAAGCGGCTCGGCCGGCTCGACGAGGCCCTCCGGTGCCACAACGTCGCCCTCAAGCTCGACCCCGAGAACGAGATCGCCTGGTGCAACAAGGGGGACATCTTCTTCAAGTCCGGGACGATGGAGCGAGCGATCGAGTGCTACGACAAGGCGGTCGAGATCCGCCCGAAGTACGCGATCGCGTGGAACAACAAGGGCGCGGCGCTCGCCCGGATGGGGCGCTTCGAGGAGGCGCGCCGGTGCCAGGACGAGGCGGTCAAGTTGAAGCCGAAGTACGTGGCGGCGTGGCTGAACCGGGGCGAGGTCCTCGCGCGGCTCGGCCGGCGGGACGAGGCGGAGCAGTGCCTGCAGCGGGCCCGGGCGCTCGGGGCCGCGGCGTGAGTCCGCCGCGGAACCCCTTCGCGACGAGGTAGAACTCGCGGCTCTCCTTCCGCGAGGCCTCCGGGGAATGGCCCCGGCAGGTCCGGAACCGCGCCTGGACCGCACGACGGAAGTCGTCGAGGTGCTCGCCTTGGAACGCCTTGCACAGGAAGTTCCCGCCCGGCCGGAGGAGCCGCTCCGCCGCGGTCAACGCCGCGCGGGCGAGCCCCAGACTCCGCTCGTGGTCCAGCGTCTTGTTCCCGCTCAGGCGGGGCGCCATGTCGCTGATCACGACATCCGCGGGCGCGACCTCCGCCGCGAGGGTCTCGAGGAAGGCCGGGTCCGTGAGGTCGCCCTTCCACAAGTCGACTCCGGCGATGGGTTGCATCCCCGCGCGGTCCACCGCCACGACGCGGCCCTCGTCCCCGACGAGGACCTTCGCGACCTGGGACCAGCCCCCGGGCGCGGCCCCGAGGTCGACGACGACGTCCCTCTCGTAGATCAGGTCGAACCGCCCGTCGATCTGGATCAGCTTGAACGCGGCGCGGGACCGGTACCCCTCCGCCTTCGCCCGGCGGTAGTACGGATCCCTCCGGCGGCTCTTCACCCACGCGCGGCCCACGGGGGCACGTACGGGGTCGCCGCCAAAAACGTTGCGGGAAAAAGGGTATGAGGGAACGGATGCCGAATGCCCTTCGTGCCCGTGTCCCTCGGACGGATTGCATGGGCCGGGGGCGCCTTAAGCCGATTTGTACGCTTTTTTGTGGACGCCCTCGGTTCGCGAGGAGAGAACAGGACGGTTTTCTCTCTTCGAACACCAAAGAAGCTATAAATAGGCCGGGGGCCGTGCCCGGCTCCATGGCGGAGGAGTCGAGCGCACCCCCGGCCGCAGCGACGAAGCGCGGCATGGGGTCGGGAATGGCAGCCTTGTTGGTGATCATCTTCATGGCCCTGGGGTTCGTCGCGGGGGCCTTCATCGGTCCCCGGATCGGACTCGGTGGCAACCCGCCGCCGGCGCAGCTCACGACGATCGTCGTCGGGACGAACACCCCGTTCCCTCCGTTCGAGTACCGGGATCCGACGTCGAACGCCCTGCAAGGCCTCGACATCGACCTGATGAACGAGATCGGGGAGCGGAACAAGTGGGAGGTCGTCTGGCGGGACTTCCAGGACTGGGACGCGCTCCTAGCGGCGATCGAGTTCCAGGGGGTCGACATCGGCGCGTCCTCGATCACGTCGTCCGGCTCCGTGGGC
>Ga0209751_10000154_pt1 | contig 71369 bp, 60 predicted proteins | sample RifCSP13_1_FD_184019 | JGI IMG/M metagenome (GOLD analysis project Ga0209751, IMG submission 184019) | Soil microbial communities from Rifle, Colorado - Rifle CSP2_sed 13_1 (SPAdes) (version 2) | ecosystem: Environmental > Terrestrial > Deep subsurface > Rock core/Sediment | place: Rifle...
CGGCGGGACGATGAGAATGGTCCAGTGCTTGAACGGCATTGGCCCTAAGAGTGCGCTCCCGGCGGTGATCCGTCAACCGAGTACCGGCGACCGATAACCGTGCTGTCGTGGGAGGACACAGCCGCTCTCAGGGCTCGGTGTTCGGTTTTCGGACGCTGTCGCCATCCGGCCGTGGGAAGAGGGCCTCGCCCTTTCGGACCCGCCAACCGGTGGCGGCGAGGTGCTCGGCGTCACTGAAGCGCACAGCCGTGGCACGGCCTGGCGCGCCGAGGAGCGACCAGAGCGCGTCCGACTTCCCGGGCATGAACGGAGCGAGGTACGCGGCCTGGCGGGCGAGTGCGCGCACGAGCGCGGCGAGCGTCTCGTCAAGTTCGGAGCGCTTCGCGCTGGTCCTGGCGAGCGCCCACGGCTGTCTCGACTGCACGAATTCGTTGCCGCGGTTCACGGTGCTGAAGAGCCACGAGAGCGCTTCGTGCGGGAGATAACCGCGCGACCCGTCCATCGAACTCACGGCTCGCCGGAAGTCGTCCCGATTCGCTCCATCGAGCGGACCTTCCTCACCGCCGGGCACGACCCCGCCACAGTACTTCTCCACCATCGCCACGACTCGGCTCGCCAGGTTGCCGAGCCCGTTCGCGAGGTCGGCCGTGTACACCGCGTCGAATCGCTCCGGCGTGAAGCTCCCGTCGCCGTCGAACGGGATCTCGCTGAGCAGGAAGTACCGGAGCGCGTCGGGCCCGAACCGCTCGACCGCGTCCGCGAGCTCGATCTTCACCCCCGCCGACTTCGAGAACCGCTCTCCGCCGAACGAGATGAAGCCGTGCGCCCACACGCGCTCGGGGAGCGGCAACTCGGCGGCCTGCAGCATCGCCGGCCAGATCACGCAGTGCAGGCGCGTGATGTCCTTGCCGATGATGTGCAGCTGCGCGGGCCACCGGTCCTTCCAGCCCGAGGCGGGATAGCCGGTCGCCGTGAGGTAGTTCGGGAGCGCGTCAAACCAGACCCACGTGCCCTGCGCCTCGCCATCGCTCGATGCGATGGGGAAGGGGATCGCCCACGCGAGCTTCGACCGCGTGATCGAGATGTCCTCCAGACCCTTCGAGAGGAGCCCCAACACCTCGTTCCGCCGAGACTCCGGCTGGAGAAACCCGGGTCGCTCCTCGAACAGGCGCTCCAGGAAAGGCTGGTACTTCGTGAGGCGGAAGAACCAGTTCCGCTCCCTGGTCCACTGCAGGTCGCGTGTCGGATGCAGGGCGCATTTGCCGTCGGTGATCTCGTCGTCGCGCTTGAACTGCTCGCATCCCACGCAGTACCAGCCCTCGTACTCCTTCTCGTAGAAATCGTCCGGCGAGGCCTCGTAGATGCGTTTGATGAACGCGCGCACACCGCTCTTGTGCGCGGGGTCTGTGGTGCGGATGAACTGGTCGTACGAGATGCCGAGCCGGCTCCACGTCGCGCGGAACCGCTCGGCGATCCCGTCCACGAAGGCCTGCGGCTCGACGCCCGCCGCGCCGGCGGCCTGGGCGACTTTCTGGCCGTGCTCGTCCATCCCGATGAGAAAGTGGACGTCGCGGCCGAGCTGCCGGTGGAAGCGGGCGATGGCGTCGGCGCCGATCTTCTCGAGGGCGTGCCCGAAGTGCGGGTCGCCGTTGGCGTAGTCAATCGCGGTCGTGAGGTAGAACTTCTCTCGCTCCGGCGCCGTCACATCATGATCCCGAGGCGGGTGGGGCCGGCGGGGTGGAGCCGCTCGAAGGCCCCGAGCGCGCGCCGCCGCTGGGCGGATCGCCGGGTGCGCCGCCGCTCGGCGGACTCCCCGGTGCGCCGCCGCCACCCTGCCCCCGGCGGCCGCCGCGCCGCCCGCGGCGACGCCGTCGGCGGCCTTCGCGGGGCATCTGGGGCGGCGCGGCGCCGGCATCCGCGGGTGCGGGGTCGGCCGGCGGCCGCTCATCCGCTGACGCGTCGGTCGTGTGCGGCGTATCCCCTCGCGGCGCATCCCGAAGCGGCGCAGCCCCGCGCGGTCCCTCCCCGCGCGGTCCCTCTCCGCGTGGTCCCTCCCGTCGCGCCGCATCCCCGCGCGCGGGCGCTCGCTCGATCGCGACCACGGGTCCCCGCTCCTCCTCGGATTCCTCTTCCTCCTCGGGTTCGGACGGAGGTTCCACGGTGGTCTCGAGCAGCTCGACGCCCAGTTCGCGGTTGAGCGCCGAGAGCGCCACGGTCCGCACGTCGCCTGAGATCGCGCGCAGCGTCACCTGCTCCCGGAAGATGTCGTTCGAGACGACCTTCTCCTCGCCGAGCGTGGTGACGAGCACCTTCCCTTCCTTGGGGAAGCGCCTGCGCTGCTGCACGTAGAACTCGTGCTCGTGGCGCAGGCAGCACATCAGGCGGCCGCACGAACCCGAGATCTGCGCGGGGTTCAGCGTCGAGAGCCGCTGGTCCTTGGCCACGCTCGACTTCACGGGGCGAAGCTCCGGCAGCCAGCTCGCGCTGCAGTACTGCCGCGCGCAGCGGCCGACGCCGTCGAGCCGTTTGGCCTCGTCGCGCACGCCGATGTGCCACATCTGCACCCGCGTGCCGAAGAGCCCCTCGAGTTGCCGGACGAGCTGCCGGAAGTCCACGCGCTTTTCAGCGGTGAAGTAGATCGTGAGCCGCTTCTTGTCCCACTGCCATTCCGTGTCCGAGACTTTCATCTCGAGGCCCTGCGACCGGACCTTCTCGATGGCGCGGCGCCGGACGTTGTCCTCGTCCACGCGGAGCTGTGCCGCGCGCGCGATCTCCGGGCCGCCCGCCACGCGCACGACCTTGCGCAGCTTCGCCGGCGCGGCCTTGCCGTGGGTCGTGCCCGCCTTGCGGCGTTCGGCCAGGTCGCCCGTGGCGTGCACGCGGCCCAGGTCCTCTCCGCGCTCGGCCTCGACGATCACGGCGGTTCGCGGCGCGAGCGCCGCGTCAGCCGGCCAGAGGAAGAACTCGCGCCGGTTCCCCTTGAAGGCGACCTCGACGAGCTGTGGTGGCGCCGCGGGCTCGGCAATCGGCACGACCGGCGCGACGACGTCGCTCATTCGTCGAACACGCCCATGCGCAGGTACTTCTCGCGCCGGCGACGCACGAGCTTGTCGGGCTTGAGCCGCCGCAGTTCATCGAGGTGCCTGAGCACGGCGTCGTGCACCGCCTGGGCGGTGACCTCGTGGTTCGCGTGCGCTCCGCCCGGGGGCTCGGGCACGATCTCATCAATGATCCTGAGCTCGAGCAGGTCCTGCGCCGTGATCTTGAGCGCGCTCGCCGCCTTTTCGCGCATCTCGGGGTTCTTGCCGTCCTTCCACAGAATGGCCGCGCATCCCTCGACCGTGATCACCGAGTAGATCGCGTTCTGCAGCATCAGGATCCGGTCGGCCACACCCAGCGCGAGCGCGCCGCCGGAACCGCCTTCGCCGATCACGGTGGCGATGATCGGCACGGTGAGCTGGCTCATCTCGAGCAGGTTGCGCGCGATCGCTTCGCTCTGCCCGCGCTCCTCGGCACCGAGTCCGGCCCACGCGCCCGGCGTGTCAATCAACGTCACGACCGGCACGTGGAACTTCTCGGCCAGCTTCATCAGGCGCAGCGCCTTGCGGTATCCCTCGGGGTGGGGCATCCCGAAGTTGCGGTGCAGGTTCTCCTTCGTGTCGCGCCCACGCTGGTGGCCGATCACCATGATGGTCTCGCCGTCAATGCGCGCCCAGCCGCCGACGATCGCCGGGTCGTCGCGGTAGGCCCGGTCGCCGTGGACCTCGATGTAGTCGGTGAGCGCGAGGCGGATGTAGTCGAGCGTGAAGGGGCGGCGCGGGCTGCGCGCCACCTGCACACGCTGGATGGGCGTGAGGTGGTCGTAGATCTCGCGGCGCAACTCGCCGAGCTTCTTCTCGAGCGGCACGAGCTCCTCGTCCACGCTGATCTGGCGCTCTTCGGCGAGGCGCTTGAGCTCGTCAATCTGCTTTTCGAGTTCGACCAGCGGCTTCTCGAACTCCAGGGCGGAGGTGCCCATGCTACGCTCCGCGCACGAGGCGCACGCGCTCGGACCCGAGCAGCGCGCGCAGCTCGAGCAGCGCGGCGGACGCCGGCGAGAGCTTCAGCGACGCCGAGCGCCAGCGCGCGCGCGAGCCATCGCGGCCGCTCCACTGGACCTCGAGCGGTGCGGAGCCCGGATGCGCGTCCACCACCGAGCGGATGTCGCGCATCACGAGGGCCGGCAGCGTTTCCGCCTCGGCCAGCTCCAGCGAGACGGCGATCTGCCCCGCCGTGCGCAGCTCCGCGAGGCGCGTGACCGATTCGACGATGAACGTGGGCGCGTCCACGCCCTGGTCGCGGCGCGAGTACCCGCCCTTGATGAGCACCGGCACGTCCGGCAGCACGCGATCGCCGATCGCCGCCCACGCCTCCGGAAAGACGAGCACCTCGGTGCTGCCGGAGAAGTCCTCCACCGTGAGCCGCGCGAACTCGTTGCCCGTCTTCTTCGACAGCTGGCGCCGCACCGCCGTGACGACGACGGCGATGGCCACCGGCTGGTCGCTCCACGCGCCGAGCTGCGCCACCTTGTGCGTGGCCAGCAGCTCGCACTCGGCGCGGAACGGCTCCAGCGGGTGGCCGGAGATGTAGAAGCCCAGGATCTCCTTCTCCCGCGTGAGGCGCTCATGCTCGGTGAAGGGCGGCACGTTCGGGAGGAGCGGGCGGAGCTGGGCGGCGGCCGCCGGCGCGCCGCGCGCATCGCCGAAGAGCGACCCTTGGCCCGTGGCAACCTCGTCCTGCGCGAGCGAGGCCGACTGGATGGCGCCATCGAGCGCGGCGGCGAGCTGTGCGCGATGGCCGCCCAGGCCGTCGAGCGCGCCCGCGTGGAGGAGCGCCTCGAAGACGCGCTTGTTGCAGAGCCGGAGGTCCACGCGCTCGGCGAAGTCGTACAGCGACGTGAAGGGCTTCACCGTCCGCGCCGCGATGATCCCGTCTATGGCACTCCGCCCGACGTTGCGCACGGCTCCGAGGCCGAAGCGGATGCGCGTGTCGCCGACCACCGTGAACTTGTAGCCGCTCTCGCTCACGTCCGGGGGGAGGATCTCGAGCCCGAGGTCCCGCGCCTCGTTGATGTACTTCACCACGCTGTCGGTGTCGCCGATGCACGCCGAGAGCAGCGCGGCCATGAACTCGGCCGGGAAATGGACCTTGAGGTAGGCGGTGCGGTACGAGAGCACCGAGTACGCCACCGAGTGCGACTTGTTGAAGCCGTAGCGCCCGAACGTCTCGAGCTGGCCGGCCAGCTCGGCGATGACGTGCTTCTCGTACCCGCGCGCGATGCACTTCGCGACGAACTTGTCGAGCTCCTGCCGGATCAGCTCGGCGTCCTTCTTCCCGACCGCCTTGCGCAGCACGTCGGCCTCGGCGAGCGAGATGCCCGCGAGCCGCTGCGCGATGCGCATCACCTGCTCCTGGTAGGTGATCACGCCGTAGGTCGGCGCGAGGATCTCCTCCAGCTCGGGGAGCGCGTAGCTCACGGGCTCCTCGCCCCGCTTGCGCCGGCAGTAGACGCGGTGCATGCCGGCGTCGAGCGGGCCGGGGCGCATTAGCGCGTTCGACGCGACGAGATCGTCGAAGCGGTCGGCGCGCATCTGGCGCAGCATGTCGGTGGCGAGCGGCGACTCGAACTGGAAGACGCCCGCGGTGCGCCCGGCCCGGAGCGCGCGGTAGGTCGCCTCGTCGTCGAGCGGCAGCGTCGCCAGGTCCGGCGCTTCGCGGCCTCGGGCGCGGATCATCCCGAGCGTGTCGTGGAGCACGGTGAGCGTGGTGAGGCCGAGGAAATCCATCTTGAGCATCCCGGCCTTCTCGAGCGCGATCATGTCGTACTGGGTGACCACGACGCGCTCCTCCTCACCGCCGCCGGCGCCCTTCGCGCCGCTCAGGGCCGAGCCCTTCGTCTCCTGCGTGCAGACCGGGACGTAGTCCTCGAGCGGGCCCGGCGCGATCACCACGCCCGCCGCGTGCACGCCCGCGTGGCGCGAGAGCCCCTCGAGCCGGGTCGCGTAGTCGAGGAGCTGCCGGTGCCGGTCGTCCTGCTCGTAGAGCTTCCGCAGGTCGGGCACCTTCTCGATCGCCTCCTGCACCGTGTACGCGAGGTTGGGCTGGTTCGGGATGAGCTTCGCGATCGCGTCGGTCTCCGCCGGCGTGAACCCCAGGACGCGGCCCACGTCCTTGATCGCGGCGCGTGACTTGAGCGTGCCGAACGTGATGATCTGCCCCACGCACTCGCGCCCGTACTTCTCGCGCACGTACTCGAGCACTTCACCGCGCCGCTCCTCGCAGAAGTCCACGTCAATGTCCGGCATGGACACGCGTTCCGGATTCAGAAAGCGCTCGAACAGGAGGTCGAAGGTGAGCGGGTCCACGTCCGTGACGCGCAGGGCGTAGGCCACGAGCGACCCGGCTGACGAGCCGCGTCCCGGCCCCACGGGAATCCCGCGGTCGCGCGCGGCCTTGATGAAGTCCGCCACGATGAGGAAATAGCCCGCGTAGCCCGTGTTCGTGATCACGCGCAGCTCGTAGTCGAGCCGCTCCTTCGCCGCACCGGGCAGCGGCTTCCCGTAGCGCTCCTCGGCGCCCGCGGTCGCCAGCTTCACCAGCAGGTCGCTCTCCGACTTGACCCCCCTGGGGAGCGGGAACGACGGCAGGTAGTACTTCTTCTCGAACGCGAAGCCCGCCTCGTCCGCGATCTTGAGCGTGTTCACGAGGACGTCGGGCCGGTCCTTGAAGTACGCGCGGATCTCCGGCGCGCTCTTGAAGTAGAGCCCGCGGTCGTAGCGCAACCGGTTCTCGTCGAGGCGGTCCTTCTTGAGGCCGATGCAGAGGAGCACGTCGTGCGCGTCGTGGTCCTCCTCGCGCAGGAAGTGCGAGTCGTTCGTGGCGATCACCGGCAGGCGCAGCGCCTTCGCGAGCTTGAACACCAGCGCGTTCAGCTTCTTCTGGTCGCCGGCGTCGTGCGCCTGCACTTCGAGGTAGTAGCGGTCCTTGAAGACGTCCGCGTACCATTCGGCGACCTGCTTCGCCTCGTCGAACCGGTCCTCGAGGAGATGGGTGGCGACTTCGCCCACCATGCACGCGCTCGAGACGATGATCCCTTCGTGATGGCGGGCCAGCAGCTCGCGATCCACCCGGGGCTTCCCGTAGAACCCCTCGGTATACGCGAGCGACGAGAGCTTGACGAGGTTGCGGTACCCCTGGAGGTCGCGCGCGAGGAGAATGAGGTGGTAATATGAGCGGTCGCTCGGTGTGGCCCGCCCGCGGGTCCGCCGGTCGCCGGAGGCGACGTACGCCTCCATCCCGATGATGGGTTTGATCCCCTGCCGGCGCGCCTTCTCGTGCAGCTCCAGGGCCGCGTGGAGGTTGCCGTGGTCGGTGATCGCCAGCGCCGGCTGCTCGAACTCGACGGCCCGCGCGATCAGATCGTCAATGCGGTTGGCGCCATCGAGCAGGGAGTACTCGGTATGGCAATGCAGGTGGACGAATGCCATTGAATCGCAAAGGTAGCCGTTCCCGGTGGGCCCGTCAAAGCGAAGCGCGCGAGGGAAACCTACGGCTAAGACATTGGACTCCAACCGGTTATCAGTCGAGTGAGCGCAGAGGTGCCCCGAGCGCGTGATCGGGCGCGCGGCGATTCCTGGATGCGGCTCGCCGCCGCCGCGCTCACCGCGTTCGCGTGCCACAGGGAGCGCGTGCTCGCGCCCATCGAGGCCTCGTACGCGCTCTCCATCGTCTCCGGCGATCAGCAGCGCGCGCCGGCGGGGAGCGTGCTTCCCGATCCGCTCGCGGTGCTGGTGCGGGACGCGGCCGGCGTGCCGGTGAAGGGCGTGCGCGTGGTGTTCCACGTCGAGCGCGGCGCCTCGGCCGGCTCGGCGATGCTCGACTCCATCGGCGTGACGACGCCCGCCGGCGTGGCGACCGCGCGGCTCGAGCTGGGCACTGCGCTGGACACCACGACGGTCGTCGCCCATCCCGCGCTCGCGGCCGGCCGGTCCATCACGCTCGTGGCGGTCGCGACCGCCGCACCGGTGCTCGCGTCGGTCACGCCCTCCACGTTCGGGGCGGGCGATACGCTCACGCTTCGCGGCAACGGCCTCTCCATCGCAGGGGGTGGGGGTGGGGGCGGGGGCGCGGGCGCGGGCGCCGCCGGGGGCGGTGTGGAGGTCGGCGGTGTGCGCGCGAGCGCGCTCGCCGGCGCAACCGACAGCGCGGTGCGGGTGATCGCGCCCGCGTGCCTCACGCCCGGACCGATTACCGTGCGGGTCGCGGCGGGCACGGTGCGGAGCAACGCGCTCTCCGCCCTCTACCTCTCGCGCCGGGCGCCGCTCGTGCTTGCGCCGTACGCGGCGGTCACGGTCGCCGGGGCCCAGCTCGCGGAATGCCTGACGATCGACGGAAACGGCGCCAGTCACCTCGTCGTGGCGCAGTACGCGAGCGAGGGCTCCGCGACGAGCCTCATTGACTGGCGGCTCGGCGCGAACGCGGTGGCCGGCGTGGCGCTCGACGCCGGCGTGCCGGCGGGCAAGCGCGTGGGGAACGCGCTGATGCGCGAGTTCGAGGCCACCCTCCGGCGCACCGAGCGCGCGATCGCGCCGGCGGCACGCGCGGAGGAGGCGGCGCGGCGGCGCGCGGGCGCCGCGCGCCAAGGCGTGCTGCAGGGCGCACTCGCCGCGCCGCCCGCCGTCGGGAGCCTGCGCACCTTCAACGTGATCACGACGCTCGACGGTTCGCGCTTCACCGATGTCACGGCGCGCCTCCGGTTCGCGGGAGCGCACCTCCTCATCTACGGCGACACCATCGGCCCCGGCTTCACCGACGCGCAATACCGCGCGCTGGGCTCGCAGTTCGATGAAGTCCTCTATCCCATTGACATCGCCGCGTTCGGCAGCGAGTCGGACGTGGATGGGGACGGCCACGTGATCGCCCTCTTCACGCCGGCGGTCAATCGGCTCGTCACCGCGCAGGAGTGCGGCCAGAAGGGGTACGTGACGGGCTTCTTCTACGGCATTGACCTGCTGGTGCAGAACCCGAACTCGAACCGAGCGGAGATCTTCTTCGCGCTCGCGCCCGACTCGGCGGGCACATTCAGCTGCCCGCACCCGGCCGCGGACCTCCTCCGTCTCCTCCCGGGCACCTTCGCGCACGAGCTCCAGCACATGATCGCGTTCAACCAGCACGTGCTCGCGCGCTTCGGTGACGTGGAGGAGACGTGGCTCGCCGAGGGGTTGAGCCACATCGCCGAGGAGCTCGCGTCGAAACACTACGAGGCGAAGTTCCCGCCGCCGCTCGGCCGCACGAGCGCGGCGCAGATCTTCCCCGATTCGGCGGGTCCGTTCATCGCGCCGCAGCTGCTCAACGCGTATGTATACTTGAACTCGACGCGCGTGCACTCGGTGACGTCGTACAACGGCGCCGGTTCCATCGAGGAACGCGGCGCCACTTGGCTCTTTCTTCGCTGGCTCGCCGAACAGAAGGGGGAGGACATCTTCCGTCGCCTCGTCCAGACGCCGCGGACCGGCATCGCGAACGTCGAGCAGGAGAGCGCCGAGCCGTTCGGCGCGCTCTTCGGCGACTTCAGCCTTGCGCTCTGGGTGGATTCGCTCCCCGGATTGCCGCGGGCGAGCGTGCCGGCGCGCCTCCGTTTCGGCACGCGCGAGCTGCGCAAGCTGATGGCGCGTGAGGCGACGATCTCGGGATTCTCCGACCCGTTTCCGCTCCCGCTCTTCGGACTGCGCGTCGGCGGCTTTCTGAACTCCGCGATGCTCGCCGGGACGATGACGCACACCATCGTGCAGACGTCGCCCGGCGAGGGCCCGGTGTCGTTGCGGTTCACGCACCAGGACCTGACGCCCTTCCCGCACCTCTTCGGCGCGCAGGTCAGCATCTTCCGGTTACCGCCGTGACGCGCCGCGCCGCAGTGGAGCTCCGCGTACGCGTGACCGGACGCCGCGCAGCAGTGGGGCTCTGCGCGCGTGCCCGCCGGCCGGCCGGCGCGCGCGGGCTGGCGACCGGCGTCGCGCTCGCCGTCTTTCTCGCGTGCGGCGCCTCGCGTGCGCCGGCGCAGGCGGTGGGTGAGTCGCGCGGCGCGGTATTCCTCACGCTGCCGTCGGGCGCGCGCGCGCTGTCGCTGGGCGAGGCCTGGAGCGCGGCGGCGGACGACGAGAGCGCACTCTTCTACAATCCCGCTCAGCTCGCGTTGGTGCGCGGCGCCTCGGCGGGCGGCTCGCTCCAGCGGTACGTCGCCTCCACCACGCTCGGCGCGTTCGCCGCGGCCGTTCCGCTCGCGCGCGGCACGGTCGCGATCGGCGTGCAGCTACTCGACTACGGGAGCGAGGAGGAGATCGTGCCGGCGGCGGGCTCGCTGAGCCAGCAGGGGGAGCTCACGGGCGGACGCGTGTCGGCGCAGGACCTCGCGCTCACGGCGGGCTACGGCGCCGCCTTCGGCGCCGCGCGCGCCTGGCGCCTGGGCGCCGCGGTGAAGCTCGCACATCAGCGCGTTGCGGACGCCTCGGGGAGTGCGGTGGCCGGCGACGTGGGCGTCGCGTACACCGCGGCGAATGGCTGGGCGGTGGCCGCCGCGCTCCAGCACGTGGGTTCGCGCCTCACGCTCGCGGCGGTGGGCGCGCCGCTCCCCTGGACGTGGCGCGCGGCGGCGACCTCGCCCGTCGTGCGGCGCGAGCGCTTCACCGGCCGGGCGATGGCGGAGGCGCGCCGCTCGAGCGGTGGATTGGCGGCGGGCGTCCTCGCGGCCGAGGGAACGTGGCGCCCCGCGCGCGGCGGCGCGGTGCTCGCGGGCCGCGCCGGCTATGCGCTCCGGGGGTCGGGCGACGACCGGTCGCCGCTCACGCTCGGCGGCGGCGTCATGCTGGGCCGAATCGCGGTGGACTACGCCTACGAGGGCTTTGCCCTGCTCGGCGGCGCCACGCATCGCGTGGGGGTGCGGTTCGCCGCGCCGCCCCGCGGCCAATGAGGGCGCGACGACTCGTGCGCGTGCGCTGGGGCGGGATCGGCCTCGTGCTGCTCGGCGTCGTCGCGGGCACGGCGCTGCTCGTCGCGGTGACGCCGATGGGGCGCTACCTCGCTCGCGGGGCGTGGGCCGAGGGGAAGATCCTCTCGCGGCGGCAGCCCATCGCGCGCCTCGTCTCGGATAGCGCGACGCCCGCGCCGATGCGCGCGAAGCTCCAGCTCGTGCTCGAGGCACGCCGCTTCGCCGTGGACTCGCTCGGCCTGCCGGCGAAGGACGCCTTCACCCAGTTCACGCAGCTCGATCACGACACGCTCGTCCTCGTGCTCTCGGGCGCGCATCGCGACCGGCTGGTGCCGGTGACGTGGTGGTTCCCGATTGTGGGGCGCGTGCCGTACAAGGGGTACTTCGACTTCGAGGAGGCCCAGCGTGCGGAGCGCGCGCTGCGCGACGACGGATTCGACGCGTATCTTCGCCCCTCGCCGGCGTTCAGCACGCTGGGCTTCTTCAACGACCCGCTTCTCTCGACCACGCTGCGCGAGGACTCGGTGGAGATCGTCAACACTGTGGTGCACGAGCTCACGCACAACAAGTTCTACGCGAAGGGGCGCGCGCCCTTCAACGAGAGCTTCGCGAGCTTCGTGGGCGCGCGCGGAGCGGAGCGCTTCTTCCAGGCGCGCGGCGACAGCGCCGGCGCGCGGCGCGCGGCGGCGCGCTGGCACGATGAGCTGCTCCTCGGCGCGGTCTGGGAGCGCAGCTACCGCGCGCTCGATTCGGCGTTCGCCGCGCAGCCGGGCGACGAAGCGCGCCCGGCGCGCCTCGCGGCGCGCGACACGATCTACGCGCGCACGCGGGCGTTCCTGGTGGATTCGGCGGCCCCGCAATTCCGGGCGACCGATCCCCGCTATGCCACGCGCGTGCGCCTCGACAACGCGGCGCTCCTCGCTCGGCGCATCTACGCCACCGGGCTCGACGACTTCGAGGCGGCGTGGGAGCGGGAAGGTCGTGACGTGCGGCGGGCACTCGAGCGTGTCGTGGCGCTCGCGCGGGGATCGAAGCAGAATCCGCACGAGGCCGTGCGGGCGTGGCTCGCTACGGTGAAACCATCGAGCGGAGGTGCTCCGTGATTCGCCCGACCCTGATGGTCGCCGCGGCATTCCTGTTCGCCTCGCACGGCGCCGCGACGGTGGACGTGACCGTGCGCGAAGGCACCTCGATGGCGGTCGCCGTCTCGCCGGACGGTCGCTCGCTCGCCATTGACCTCCAGGGGAGCATCTGGACGCTGCCGTCCACCGGCGGCGTCGCGACGCGCATCACCGACCCCTGGTACGACGCGCGCCAGCCGGCGTGGTCGAGCGACGGCCGTTCGATCGCGTTCCAGGGGTATCGCGACGGCGTCTATCACCTCTGGGTCGTCTCGCCCGACGGGTCCGCGCCGCGCCAGCTCACGTGGGGGCCGTTCGATGATCGCGAGCCCGCGTGGTCGCACGACGGCGCGCGCGTCGCGTTCTCCTCGGATCGGGGCGGCGCCGGCAACTACGACGTCTGGGTGCTTGACACGCGCACCGGCGCGCTCGCGCAGGTCACGAAGAACGCCGCCGACGACTTCACTCCGTCCTGGTCGCCCGGCGACTCGGCGATCGCCTTCGTCTCGACGCGCGACAGCGACCAGGCCGTGTGGGCCGTGACGCTCGCGACCGGCGCCGAGCGGAAGATCACCGCCGGCGTCCGCGCGGACGCACCCTCGTGGGGGCCGGGCGGCGAGATCGTCTACCACGTGACACAGGCCCAGTCGAGCCGCTACGAGATCGCCGACGCGTCGCTCACGGGGGCGCCGGTCGCCGGCGCGCCGCCAGCCGGTGGGCCGCCAGCCGGTGGGCCGCCCGCTGGCACACCGCTCACCGGCGACGAGAACGTCTTCCCGTTCCGCGCGGCTTGGGCGTCACCCGGCGATCTCATCTACGTCTCCGACGGCTTGATCCGCCGCCGCTCGCTCTCCGGCGGCGCCGCCGCGACCATCGCGTTCTCGGCCACGCTGCAGGTCACGCCGCCCCGATACACGAAGCGCAAGCGCGATTTCGACTCGCGCGCGCCGCGCCGCGTGCTCGGCGTCGTGAGACCCGTGATCTCCCCCGACGGCCGCGCCGTGGCCTTCTCCGCGCTCGGCGACCTCTGGCTGATGCCGGTGGGCGGGACGCCCGAGAATCTCACGAAGAGCCGGTTCCTCGACACCGAGCCTGCCTGGTCGCCGGACGGAGCGCAGCTCGCTTGGGCGTCGGACAAGGGCGGCACGCTGCTCGATCTCTGGGTGCGCGACGTGCGCACGGGCGAGGAGCGCCGCCTCACTGCGTTGCCCACCTCGGCGATGAGCCCGGCGTGGTCGCCCGATGGGAAGCGCATCGCGTTTCTCGACGTGGACGGCATCTGGCGACGCGCGAACGTCTCGGTGGTGGACGTGGAGACGGGCCAAGTCACGCGCATCCACGAGTCGCTCTTCGGGCCGGGCGCGCCGACCTGGTCGCCGGACGGCAAGCGCGTGGCGATTACGGCCCTCAAACCCTATTCGAGCCGTTTCCGGGAGGGGACGAACCAGATCCTGACGATGTCCGCCGCGGGCGGCGACGATGCCTGGTTCACGCCGGTGCCGCACCTCTCGATTGACTCGCGCGTCGGCGCCGGGCCCGCCTGGTCGCCCGACGGCACGAAGATGGCGCTGGTGTACGAGGGGATGCTCACGATGGTGCCCGTGTCGCTCGCCGGCGAGCCGCTTGGGCCGCCGCGTCGCGTCACCACGGAAATGGCGTTCGCGCCGAGCTGGACGGCCGACTCGAAGCACGTCCTCTACCAGTCAATGGACAAGCTCCGGCTGCTCGACCTCGAGTCGGGCGCCGTGCGCGACGTGCCCCTCGACCTCACGTACGTGCCCGACGTGCCGGCCGAGCGCTACGTGGTGCACGCGGGCCGGCTCGTGGATGGAAAGAGCCCCACGGCGCGTGAGAACGTGGACGTGGTGATCGCCGGGAATCGCATCCGGAGCGTCGCGCCGCACCGCGCGGAGGCGCACGCCCGAGTGCGCGTGGTGGACGCGTCGGACCTCACCGTGATGCCGGGGCTCATCGAGTTTCACTCGCACCTGCAGCCCGACCTCGGCGAAGCGAGCTATCGCGCGTGGCTCGCCTTCGGCATCACCACGGTTCGCAGCCCGGGCGGCACGCCGTACGAGGCGGCCGCCGACCGCGAGGCGACCGACGCCGGCGCGCTTGTCGGCCCGCGGGTGTTCTCGACAGGCTACCTGATGGAATGGCAGCGCGTCTACTACAAGATGGCGGTGGCGGTCTCGAGCGCGGCGCACCTCGAGCTGGAGCTGCAGCGCGCAAAGGTGCTGCGGCACGATCTCCTCAAGAGCTACGTGCGCATGCCGGACCTCGCGCAACGGCGCGTCGTCGAGTTCGCGCACGGCATCGGCGTGCCCGCGTCGTCGCACGAGGTCTATCCCGCGGCGCTGAGCGGCATTGACGGCACCGAGCACACCACCGGCACGAGTAGGCGCGGCTACTCGCCGAAGGTCGCCACGCTGCAGCGAAGCTACGACGACGTCACGCAGCTCTTCGCGAAGTCGGGGATGACGCTGACGCCTACGCTGGCGCTGGGCGGCGCCACGCTTCGGGCGGTGCTCGCGAGCGACTCCGGGCTGCGGCGCGATGCGCGGTTCGGGCTCTATCCAGCGTGGCTCAGTGCGCCGGTGACGGGCCGAGGTGGCACCGCGCTCGGAGCGGGTGGCGCGGGCCGCGGCGGTCGAGGGGGCGGAGGCGCGGGCGGAGGAGGCGCCGCGGGTCGCGGCGGCGGCGGTGCCGCGGGTGGACGCGCCGCGGGCGGCGGTGGGCGCGGTGGCGCCTCCGGCATTGCAGGGAGCGAGATGTTGATGAGCGCGTTCCGCGCGGCCACGCGCATCGTCGCCGGCACCGACACGCCGAACGCCGTCAACCTGCACGCCGAGCTGGCGGGCTACGTGGCCGCGGGGATGACGCCATTCGAGGCACTCCAGACGGCGACGGTGAACCCCGCCTTGGCGCTCGGGCTCGACGCCGGCACGGTCGAGCCGGGGAAGCTCGCGGACCTGGTGATCGTGGAGGGGAATCCGCTCGCGGACATCCACGCGACCAGGCGCGTGCGGCGCGTGATTGTGAATGGGCGCGTCTACGACGTGGACGCGCTGGTCAGCGGGGCTTTGCCGGATCGCGCCGTACCGTCACGTCGCTAGCTGACGAAGCGAAGACGGGTCCACTGCGCACGCTGTCTCGCTCGCGGCCGGAGTAAACGGGCTGCCGGATGGCGTTCCCGGCAGCCCGTCGAGGTGCGGTCCACACCCCACTTCTCGGTCCCTACTGGCGCCGGCGCGCGATCAAGATCGCGAACTACGGCACGATGCGCACCGAGTCGCTGCCCTGAATTCGCTGACCGCCCGTCGTCCGGCCATTGAGGACGAGCGACGTGCTGCCCGCCGTCAGGTCACCGTTCTGGACCAGCGCCTGCGTGCGGAAATGGAGCACCAGGTCGAGGTCCCCGTCGCCGTCTGCGTCTGCGAGGTCCGCCATCCATGTCCCGTTGTTGCGCTTCGCGACTGGCGTCTCGCTCCCGACATCGTCGCCCAGCGTGACCTGCGAGACGTCCACACTCGCCGCGTCGAATGATCCCGTGGTCAGAATCGCGACCGGCACGTTCCCGTTACTGCCCGGGTTGATCGAGTTGGGTGAGCTCCCGGGCTTGATGTCCACCGAGACCTGAATCAGCGCGTTGCCCAGCGTCGCGTTGTCCACACACGGCGCACTGCCTGTACCCTGTTGGGACGCGAAGTGAAAGCCCGTGAAGTACTCACCCGAGTTACTGGTGATGAACCCCACGAACGACCCGCCAGCCGTCCAGTGCGCAATCGCAAGGTTCGGGAAATAGTAGGTGTTCTGGTTGGTCGTGATCGTCGCATTCACCGGAGTCGTGTTGCCGAGCATCCCGATGTCGAAGCCCAGCATGTCGTAGCCGGCTTGGACGCTACCCTGCATCGGGCTCCAGAGGTTGTTGCAGAAAACAGCACTCGGCGGATTGTACCCGCTGGCGGTCCCGACGATCAGGTTGCTGTTGGTGGTGTACGTGATCCCACCGACGGTCCACGGGGTTCCCGGGAAATGGAACGACGTGGTATAGCCCTCGAAGTCGGTATTGAAGGCCACCGTTCCGGAAGCCAGGAATGCTGCCCGGCTGTTGAAGGTGCTGAAGGTAGCGAGCGGCGCCGAGCCGACGGTCCGAACCACGTAGGATGGCGCGACGCCACGCGGCGGTTCGAGCCGAATCCCGCCCGCGCTATTCCGCGCGGCGAGCATGGACTGCTGGGCCTGGCTCTCGTCTTTCGGTTCGAGCGGGGCGGGCTCTCGCCGGTCACACGCGGTGATTGCAGCCAACATGATCAGCGGCAAGATGCTCCTCGAATCTCTCATGTTCGTTTTCCGGTTGGGGGGAGGGTACAGCGCGTCGGGTGAGCGTCGACAACCGCGCCTGCGCTCGGGAGGTGGGCGCGCCTCACACGAACCCGCGCCTGTCGAGAGTAGATGCAAACAGGACCGCGAGTGGCCGTCCGATCGCCGGTCCCGGCAGCTTTCCATCTGACGCGTCACGTGCGCTCGCGACTTTTCGTGCAGGGGTGCGGCGCTGACGCGCTGGCTCATGGAGGCTGGGGCAGTGCGCGCGAGGGGCTCGTTGTTCGCAACGCAGTAACGAACGTACGGATACTGAGGAGTATCCGCAACCGCGTTCCTCCTCCTCCTCCTCGATGTGTCTCGCTGACCTGTCGCGCGACGCCCTCTTGTAGCCGTCGCGAAGCGCCGCTATGCCCGGAATCTCGCCCGTAGCATCGCCCGCACGTCCACCGCCGGCGCGCTCGCCTTCTCGTCGTCCACGGGAACGGCGTCCACCTCCTCGACCACGAACCGCTGCATCCGCTCACGCACGCCGCGGTCGAGAAAGCGCGAGACCTGGTCGAGCGTGTAGTCCGCGCCGCGCCGCGTGTCGTAGACGTTGAGGGGATGCGTGACGAAGAGGTGGTTGCGCGCCCGCGTCATCGCGACGTACATGAGGCGCCGTTCCTCCTCGATCTGGTCGTCGTCGCCGAGAGCGCGCGCGAGGGGAAACCACGCGTCCGCCGCCCAGATCACGAAGACCGCGTCCCACTCGCGCCCCTTGGCGCTGTGCGCGGTGGAGAGCACGAGCACGTCGTCCTCGCTGTCCGTCCCGAAGCCCAGGTCCTGCGTCGCCTGCGGCGGCTCGAGCGCGAGCGCGGCGAGGAACGCCGCACGGCTCGGGTATCCCCCCGCGATCGTCTGCAACTGCTCGAGGTCGGCGAGCCGCGGCTCCACGCGGTCGTAGCGCGCGCGGAGGATGTCGTCGTAGAGCACTCGCACGCGGGCGATCTCCAGCGTGACGGCGCCCGTCGCGTCGCTCGCGCCGGCGCCGCCCGCATCTTCGGCGGCGGCTCCCTCGACGTGAGTCGGCCCGCTCCGCAGCGCGTCGAGCAGCTGCGCGAGCGCAGCGTGCGCAGCGCGCGCGCGGGGCGGCGGCGCGTACCGCGCGAACGCGTCCGGCATCCATCCCTCCGCCGCCATCGCGTCAATCGCGCCGCGCGCCGTGGCCTCGCCGATCCCCGGCATCAGCATCAGCAACCGGTACCAGCTCACCTCGTCGCGCGGGTTCTCGAGGACGCGCAGGAAGGCGAGCACGTCCTTCACGTGCGCGGCCTCGAGGAACTTGATCCCGCCCCACTTCTCGAACGGGAGCTTCCGCGCCGTGAGCTCGATCTCGAGATTGGCGCTCTGGTACCCGGTGCGAAACAGCACCGCCATCTCGTGCAGCGGCGTCCCCTCCTCGTGCAGCTCGAGGATCCGGTCCACGACGAAGCGTGTCTGCGCCTGCTCGTCGTGCGCGGTCACGAGCCACGGCTTCTCTCCGCCCGCGCGCCGCGTGAAGAGGTTCTTCGTGTACCGCTCCTCGGCGCGCGAGATGAGCGTGTTCGTGACGTCCAGGATCGGCTGTGTGGAGCGATAGTTCTCTTCCAGCGCCACGATCTCCGCGCCGGGGAACTCCTCCGGGAAGTCGAGGATGTTCCGGATCGTGGCGCCGCGGAAGGAGTAGATGCTCTGCGCGTCGTCACCGACCACGGTGATATTCCGGTGCGCCCGGCACATCCCGCGCAGGATGCGCGCCTGGAGCTGGTTCGTGTCCTGGTACTCGTCCACGAGCACGTGGTCGTACAGCCCCGCGATGCGCTCGGCGAGCGTCGTGCTGTGGCGCGTCGCCTCGAGGCCCGCCGCCTCGGCGCCTGCCACCCCGGCACCCGCTATCTCCGCATTCCGCATCCCCGATTCCGCATCGCCGTCCGAGAGCATCAGGAGCCAGAAGAGGAGCAGGTCGTCGTAGTCCACGAGGTTCCGCTCAGTCTTGCGCGCGGTGTAGTCGGCGTAAATGCGCGCGAAATCCTCCTCGTACTCGCGAAACTGCGGGTACTCCTCGGCGAGGATCGCGGCCACGGGGATGTCGGTGTTCACGTGGCGCGAGTAGACGTGGTGCAGCGTCTCCTTCTTCGGGAACCGCTTCTTCTTTTCGCCGTAGCCGAGCTTGGCGCGGGAGAGCTGCATCAGGTCCTCGGCGTCGGCCTGGTCCATGATGGTGAAGTCGCGCGCGAGGCCGGCGGCCGGGCCGAAGCGGCGGAGGAGGCGGTGCGCGGTGCCGTGGAAGGTGCCGCCGTGGACGCCGCGGCTCGCGCTCCCCACGAGCCGCTCGGCGCGGCCCAGCATGTCCTGTGCGGCGCGGCGCGTGAAGGTTAGCAGGAGCACGCGCTCCGGAGGAACGCCGCGCTCCAGCAGGTGCGCGACCCGGTACACGAGCGTGCGCGTCTTGCCGGTGCCGGCGCCCGCGATGATGAGAAGGGGGCCGTCGCCGTGCGCCGCCGCCCGTGCCTGCGCCGGGTTCAGGTCCGCCGCGAAGTCGGTCCCGCGCCCCGCCTCGACGTCGCGCGCGCGACGGTGGTACACGCGGGGATGCTCCGGCATCCGCTCAATATACTGCGCCCTCGCGCCGCACTTGTGCATTCACTCCGGTCGTGGCACTTATCAATGGTGACCACCCCGCTCGCTCGTGCCTTCATTGCGCTCTGTGCGTTCGCCGTCGCCACGGGCGTCGCCACGGCCGGCGCCCAGAAGCCGACGCTCCTCTTCGGCGTCGTCACCAATGTGAACGGCGTGCGCCTCCAGGGCGTCGAGCTGTTGCTCGCCAACTCCGAGCGGCGCGTCGTCACGAACGACTCCGGCAAGTACGTCTTCGAGGCGCCGCCCGCGGGGCAACTCCGGCTGATGGCGCGGCGCATCGGCTTCAGGCCGCTGGAGAAAGGATTCAAGCTCGCCGCAGGCGACTCAAAGCAGCTGGACTTCGAGCTCGAGGGCATTCCGGATCTGCTCGACTCCGTGCTCGTGCTTGGACGCGGCGGCAGCGCCCGCATGGCCGACTTCTGGAATCGTCGCAAGATTGGTGTCGGCGCGTTCATCACCCATGCCGACATCGAGCGCCGCAAGCCGTACCGGCCGTCGGACCTCCTGCGTACCATCGCCGGCGTGCGTGTGGACACGGATATGGGCGATGGCCGGCCCGTGATCCGCATGGGGCGCACGCCGATCGGCACGGCGACGCGTCGGAACGTCGTGACGCTCGCTGGCGACTGCCGGGTGAACTACTACCTCGATGGCCACTTTGTTCCGATGGGCACGTTCCATATGGACGACATCCCCACCATGTCAATCGAGGCGATCGAGATCTTCCGCGGTCCCTCCGAGACGCCGGCGGCGTTCCGCCAGCGCGAGACGGCGTGCGGCGTGATCTCGATCTGGACGCGAGAGCCTCCGCCGAAGGAGAAGCCCGACCCGCCGTTCGGCTGGTCGCCGCGCGACTGACCGGCGACGCACGACCTGACACCGCGGATGTGACGCCCGACAGCCGATCACCGTTCGCGCGCGACCCGCGCACGCTGGTCCTCGCGGTGCTCGCCGCCGGCACGCTGCTGCGCTTTGTCCTCGCCACGTCCATCGGCCTGGGCGTGGACGAGTCGTACGCCGTCGCGGTCGCCCGCCAACTGTCGCTCTCCTATTTTGACCACCCGCCGCTCCACTTCTGGATTGCCGGCTTGCTCGCGAAAGCGGCCGGGAGCGAGGCGGGCGCGGTCGTCCGCCTGCCCTTTGTTCTCTGCTTCGCGGGGACGACGTGGCTGATGTACCGCCTCACCGCGCGCTGGTTCGGCGAGGCCGCCGGCGCCCTCGCGGCGCTCCTGCTCAACGTGTCGCTCGGGTTCAGCGCGATCCTCGGCGGGGGCGTGCTTCCCGACGGCCCGCTCATGCTCGCCATGCTCGCGAGCGTGCTGGTCATCGCAGACATCCTCTTCGGTGAAGGGCCGCGCGACTCAAGTGCCCGGTGGGCGCTCGCCGGACTCCTGTGCGGCGTCGCGATGCTCTCCAAGTACCACGGCATCTTCGTGCTCGGCGGCACCTTCCTCTTCCTCCTGACGAGCGCGCCGCACCGGCGCCGGCTCCGGCACCCGGGTCCCTGGATCGGTGCGCTCCTCGCCCTCGCGTGTCTTGCGCCCGTGATTCTCTGGAACGGGGCGCACGGCTGGGTCTCGTTCCAGTTCCAGGGCGGCCGGGCGGAAGGGACGGGCGGGGTGCACCCCCTCACGGCGCTCTCGAGCCTCGGCGCGCAGGCCGCGTGGGTGCTGCCGTGGATCTGGGTGCCGCTCGTCGTAGTGCTCGTGCGAGCGCTCCGCGGCGGCCCTCGCGACCCGGCGCGCTGGTTCTTCGCCTGCCTGGCACTGCCGCCGATTGCCGGCTTCACGCTCGTCGCCCTGCGCGGTGACGTGGGGCTCCCGCACTGGCCCGCGCCCGGCTACCTGCTGCTCTTCCCGCTGCTCGGCGCCGCGGTCGCCGCGCGGCTCGAACGCGGGGACACGCGCGCGCGGCGCTGGCTCGGCGCGAGCGTGTGGGGCATCCTCGCGCTGGTCGCGCTGATCGGCACGCACACCGCCACCGGATGGCTCGGCCGCGTGATGCCGCGCGCGTTCGCCAGGGGCGACCCGACCGCCGACGCCGTGGATTGGCGGCTCCTGCGCCCGGCGCTCGTGGCGCGCGGCCTGATCCCCATTGACGGCTTCGTCGGCGCGCCGAGCTGGATCCAGGCGGGCAAGGCCGCGATCGGCCTCGGTCCCGACGTGAAGGTGCTCTGCCTCTGCGCCGACCCGCACCACTTCGCCTACATGCAGAAGGACAGCGCGTACCTCGGAGCCAATGCCGTCATCGTCAAGAAAGTGAAGCCGAACGACGACGTGATCGCGGAATTCAGCCCGTATTTCGAGTCGGTCACCGCACTCGACGTCGTGCCGGTGACACGGCACGGGAATGTGGTGATGGAGGTGGGGGTGTACCGGGCGAAGAACTACCGGAAGCTGTTTCCGACGAGTCAGGGGCGGTGAGGCGAAGAGCGAAGAGGCAAAGCGAAGAGCGAAGAGGCAAAGCGAAGAGCGAAGAGACAAGGCGAAGAGCGAAGAGACAAGGCGAAGAGCGAAGAGGCAAGGCGAAGAGCGAAGAGACAAGGCGAAGAGCGAAGAGACAAGGCGAAGAGCGAAGAGGCAAGGCGAAGAGCGAAGAGACAAGGCGAAGAGCGAAGGGGCAAAGCGAAGAGCGAAGGGGCAAAGCGAAGAGCGAAGGGGCAAAGCGAAGAGCGAAGGGGCAAAGCGAAGAGCGAAGGGGCAAGGCGAAGAGCGAAGGGGGCCACGCGAGGAGTCTCCTACCAGCTCTCGAGTTTCCGGCCGCTGCTCGTGCGGTGAAGCCGAGCAAGGAGTCCGATCAACATGGCGCGGACGCGAGAGAGGCGCGCGATGCGATCGGTGATTTGCCCGGTCTCCAGCGTCGAACGCGCGCCGTCATACCAGGTCGTCGCCTCCCGAACCGAGCCCAGGGCGTAGGCGAAGTACCGAATGCGATCACGATTCGTCGGCCGCCCGTAGCCTTCCGCGATGTTCGCGGCGATCCCTCCGACCGCGCTGGCCAACTGCTGCGCCACCAACGCGAAGGGACGAACGCGATGCAGGGCGAGCGCGTCCTCTCGCGCGAGCGAGAAGAGGAAGAGCGCCTCGCGATAGCAGATGAGGCGCCACAGCGCATCGCTCGTCACGTCGCTTGACAACGACTGCATCCACTTCTCAAGGGCGGGGTCGCTTCGCTCCGTTGTCATACCGGGAATTCTCGTGCCGAACTCCACCCGATGCGACATCATTCAAACGCCACGCGAAGCGTTCCCTCGCACTTCGCCCTTCGCTTTGTCCCTTCGCCCTTCGCCTTGTCCCTTCGCCCTTCGCCTTGTCCCTTCGCCTTGTCCCTTCGCCCTTCGCTTTGTCCCTTCGCTCTTCGCCTTGTCCCTTCGCCCTTCGCCTTGTCCCTTCGCCCTTCGCCTTGTCCCTTCGCCTTGTCCCTTCGCCCTTCGCCTTGTCCCTTCGCCCTACCTCGGATCCCCTCGAAACCTCCAGTACGTCAACTCTCCCTGCTGCACCGCCAGGAGCCGGCGCTCCACCGGCGACTTCCCCTCCGCGAGCAGCGCGGCCAGGTCCGCGAGGAACGCCTGGTTGCCGAACAGCGTGTGGCCGAGGGCGTCGGCGTGCACGCGCGAGGCGTCAATGGTGTCCATCCCGCGGACCACCGTGAGCGAGTCGCCGCCCAGTCCGAGGCGCCAGACTCCGTTCAGGACCCGCGAGGCGCGGAGCGCCTCGTCGTCGTCCGACGCGTAGAGCGTGATGCGCGCGGCGCGCGGCTCGAGCCGGGGCAGGATCTCGCGGCGGAAGACGCGCGCGTCCAGGTCGGGTGCGGCGAGCACCACCTGGGCGAAACGGGGAAGGGAGTCGGCCGGCGCGGCGAGCGTCATCGCCTTGCCGACGACTTCGGACCCCATCGAATGGCCGAGGAGGTGGATGCGATCGGGGAGCGCCTGCGGCGCGATCGCGGCCAGCAGCCGGAGCAGGTGATAGCCCGCGTTGCGTGCGGTCTGCTGGTCGCGCACGTAGCTCGTGACCGACGCCGCGGACGGCCACGAGAAGAGCATCACCGCGCCGTCGAAGCTCACGTCGGCCGCGAGCTGGGCGGCGCGCACGGCGGCGTCCTCGAACGACGAGTTGAAGCCGTGCACGAACACGAGGAGGTCGCGCGAACGGGTCGCCGCGAGATCGGCGGCGACGCGCTGGGCAAACCGGTTGGAGTCCACCGGAATCACCGACGCGACGAAGAACTCCCGCTGCGGGTCGGGCCGGTAGGTCAGCACGTTACGGAGCCCGCCCGGCCGCGGCAGTTCGCCCGTCCCGCGCGCGCGGTAGCTCGGGACGTTCACGCCCACGGCGGCGAACTGCAGCGCGTCGGCGTCGTCGGGGCCGTAGCGTTCGGAGGGGCGCTCACTCGGCACCGCCCGCCGCGTGGTCGCCACGAAGATCGTGAGCCGCGTGGCGCCCGTGTCGAGGACGGCCCAGGAACGAGGCGATTCGGCGCGGGGAAGCGGGGGCGGGGGCGGGAGCGGCGCCGGCTCCGGAATGGGTGGTGGCGGCGCCGCGCCGCGACAGGCGATGACGAGCGTGGCGACCAGCACGAGGACCCGCACAGCGGCCCGCACGACGCTGCTCAGCGGGCGGCCGGCGCGGCGAGCTGCGCGCGTAACACGTCGCCGGCGATCGGGCGCGGCTCGAGTCCGAACAGCCCGGCGAAGCTCCGCGACACCGCGCGCGCGACGTCCTCGCCGAGCGACGGCGGGGGCGCGTAGCCCGTCGCATCGCTCAGGCGTCGCAGCTCCTCCTCCACGGACGTCATCGTCACGCCCTCGATCCCGCACGGGACGAGCAGGTCGAAGTACGAGAGGTCGGTGGTCACGTTCAGCGCGAAGCCGTGCCACGTCACCCATTGCCGCGCGTGGACGCCGATCGAGGCGATCTTCCGTCCCTCCGTCCAGACGCCGGTCCGGCCCGCGGTGCGCCCCGCGCGGATGTCGAACTCGGCGAGCGCGCGAATGAGCGCCTCCTCGATCTGCCGCAGGTACCAGTGCAGGTCCTGCCGGTGGCCGGAGAGGTCGAGGATCGGGTAGCCGACGAGCTGGCCCGGTCCGTGGAACGTGACGTCGCCGCCGCGCTCGACCTCGAACAGTTCCACGCCCCGCTCGGCGAGCGCGCGCGAGCCGGAGAGCACGTGCGCCTCGTCGGAGGAGCGCCCGAGGGTGATGACGGGCGGATGCTCGAGGAGGAGGAGAAGGTCGTCCGTGATCAGGCCCTCAAGACGCGCGCGCGCGGCCGCGCGCTGCAGCTCGAGCGCCTCGGCGTACGCGACCGTGCCGAGCGTCGCGACACGCAGCGCGCGTGTGCTCAACGCGCTTCCCTGATCTGCTTGCGGATCGCCATCAGCTCCGCACCCTGCTCGGGGTTCTTGCGGATGATCTCCTCGATCAGCGCGAGCGCCGGGCCGGTCGCGATCACCGTCGGCTCCGCGCCGAACCGCTTCCCGACGCCCATGTGGCGCGTCTGGTCAATGCGCACTTCGTTCTTGAGAATGACGTCACGCTTCTCGTGCGCGACGCGCACCGCGAAAAACTGCTTGCCGGGCTTCTCCATGTAGCTCACGTGGAGGCCGTCGGCCTCCTCCGGCCAGTCCGGAAGCGTGTGCTCGACGTCGTCGGAACCGTGGAACGTCCGGATGCCGGGCTTGAGCGAGCCGAAGTTGAGTTCGAAACCACCGTGGTACATCAGGGCGTGTTGCATGTGTTCCTCAGAATGAGTCTCCAGGCCGTTCTGTCGAAAGCTAGAATCGGTCCCGGTGGGCAGCCAGAGGCCACCGTGGGCATCCAGAGGTGGCCGTGGACTTCCAGCAGGCGCCTCACGCATGACTCAGTGCTCCGCGCGCCCCGGCGACTCGCGGTACGCCCGGGTCCGCGCGAGCACCAGGAGCAGCGCGGCGAGCCCGAGATACGCCGCCGCCCACTGCACCGGCAGTCGGGAACCGATCCGCCACGGTGCGTAGATCCCGCCCGAGGGCGTCACCGAGTGGATGAACCCGAAGAGCGCCAGCCCCGCGCACACGGCGAGCGTCACGGCGGTGGCGCCGATCCTCTTGTCAATGAGGAAGGCCGCCGCGCCTCCCCAGAGCATCGCCGTCAGGATGAAGCCGTTCGCGAGCATCACCATCACGCCGCAGGTGGCGATGAACGCGGGATTCGTGAGCCCCGTCGCCGTGAGCGTGCCCGCCGGATCGAGCGCCGCCGACATCAGCGCGCCCCCGTGCACCTGCGAGAGGAAGATGACGACCAGGTACGCCACCGACGGGAGTACCGCGAGCGTCACCGCGGCCGCGTGGCGCCGCGGCGTGGCGAGGTAGCCCTGCCCGGTGATCTCGAGGCCGATGAACACGAGAATCGGCGCGAGCGCGGGCATCGGGAGCACGTCGGCGAGGAAGGCGATGTAGCCGAGCATCCCGCCGAGTCCGATGAAGAGCCCCGTGGCCAGCGTGTACGCCGCGCGCCCGCCCATCGCCTTGTACGCGGGATGCCCGATGTACGGGGTGGACTGGCTCACGCCGCCCGTGACCCCCGCGATGAGCGTCGCGATCGCCTCGGTCAGGAGGATGTCGCGCGTGCGGTAGTCGTCGCCGGCGACGCGCGCACTCTCGGTCACGTCAATGCCGCCGATGATGGTCAGCACCGCGAAGGGGAGCGCGAGGGGGAGGTAGTCCGTGACCGCGATCCGGAGGCCGGCGAGGAAACCCAGCGTGGGGATCGGGAACGCCATCTGAAATCCGGACTGCGGCGGCGCGGGGTGGTGCACGGAGAGCCCGAAGTAGCCGAGCGCGTAGTAGAGCACCGCCCCGAGCGCCACCGCCACGAGCACCTCCGGCGCGCGGTAGGGCAAGCGGAGGTTCGCCACGAGTCCGTAGAGCACGATGCCGAGCGCGATCATCCCCGCCACCGGTTCGCCGAAGACGGCGCCGAGCTGGAGCGCGCCGAGGAGGGCGATGCCGACGCCGGCGATCGAGCCGAGGAGGCCGGCGGCGGGGATCGCGCGCCGCACGCGCTCGCCGAAGAAGGCCATCACCGTCTTGAACACGCCGATCAGCACCATCGTCGCCATCCCGACCTGCCAGGCGAGGAGCGCCGCGTCGCGCGCGGGCATCCGGGCCTTCGCGGCGACGAACGCGGGCCCGAGCACGGCCAGCGCCATCCCGATGGTGGAGGGCGAGTCGAGACCCAGGGGCATCGCGGTCACGTCGGTGCGGCCGGTCCGCCGCGCGAGACGGAACGCGAGCCACGTGTACGCGAGATCGCCCACCATCACGCCGAGGGCGGTGCCGGGGAGCATCCGCGTGTAGACGAGGTCCGCGGGGAACCCGAAGGCGCCGACGAGAATCCCGGCGAGGAGCGCCAGGTTCACGACGTTGTCGAGCATCAGGCCGAAGAAGGCGTTGATGTCGCCGGGGGTGGCCCAGCGGTAGCGCGCGGGCAGCTCGGTCGCGGTGGTGCTCACGGTCGTGCTCCAGGCATGGGCCCCGGTGGCGCTCGCACAGATCCTATCCGGTCTTGAAGATGAACATCCCCGCGCCCGCCACCAGCGACGGGTCACACACGATCGGCTTCCCGTTGAACCCCGGCCCGATCACCGTCGTCTCTCGTGCCCAGTTGCGCCCGGCGTCCGTCGAGCGATACGCGACGATCCCCTGCGCGCACACGTAGAGTCGCACGGCGCCGTCGGGGGCGATCGCGAGCTCCGGCACGCCGCCGAACGAGAGCGTCGCCTCGCGCGCGAAGGTGAGCCCGTCCGCCGAGCGCGCCATCACCGTTTGCTGGCCGAGCGACATCGCCATCAGCCACGTGCCGTCGGCGAGCCGGACGATCGAGGGGTCGGTAATCAACTCGCCGCTCGCGAACGTGATCGCCGCGCCGCGCACGGTGAAGCGCACGCCGTCGTCGGAGTCCGCGATGCACATCGCGCGCGGGTTGGCCGCGCCCGGGCCGCCGAACCCGCTCAGGTAGGTGAGGCGCACCCGGCCGTCGGCGAGGAGCAGCGCGTCGGGATCCACGACGCCGGCGGGGGCGGACACGCCGTCGAGCGAGATCGCGCTGAGCGGTCGTGCGGAATCGCCCTCGATGCGCGCGACCCAGACGGCCCCCGCGGCGCCGTTCACGTAATAGACGAGGACCGTCCCGTCCGCGCGGCGCACGCCGTCGGGGACCGATGCGTGGTCGAGCACCTGGTGCGCGCCGGTGAGCGTCGTGCCGTTGGCGGTCTGCGCGAGCACCACCTGGTGGTAGTACGGACCGCTCGGGTCGCTGATCGGGCCCGCGCCGGCGCTCTGGGTGGGAGAGCAGTTCGCGGCGGGCGGGTTCGTGCCGGCGGCGGGCGCGGCCGGCTGCCCGGTCGTCGAGCACGCCACGGGGACCACCGACGCCACCGCGAGGAGAATCCGGAACGCGCGCATTGCTGCGCGAAAAGCTAGCGGCCGAGCGCCCCACTTCGAAAGCGCGCGGCGTTCGCCGCTCCGCGGCGCGCGGCGCGTCCGACTGGCCGCCGCGCGCCGGCCGGTCTACCTTATTCCCCTTTCCCCCGGACGCCCCGCCGCCTCGATGATCGCACGCTCCGACCGCCCGTGGACGCACTCGCGCAACTGAACTCCGCCCTCACGGGCCGCTACGCGGTCGAGCGCGAGATCGGCCGCGGCGGCATGGCCACGGTCTACCTCGCGCGCGACCTGCGCCACGACCGCCACGTCGCGCTCAAGGTGCTCAACCCCGAGCTCGGCGCCGTGCTCGGCACCGAGCGGTTCTTCGCCGAGATCAAGGTCACGGCGAACCTGCAGCATCCGAACCTGCTGCCGCTCTTCGACAGCGGCGAGGCCGAAGGGCTCCTCTTCTACGTGATGCCGTACGTCGAGGGCGAATCGCTCCGCGTGCGGCTCAACCGGGAGAAGCAGCTTCCGATTGACGACGCGCTGCACATCACGGTCGCGATCGCGAGCGCGCTCGACTACGCCCACGCGCACGGCGTCATCCACCGTGACCTGAAGCCGGAGAACATCCTCCTGCAGTCGGGAGAGCCGGTGGTGGCGGACTTCGGCATCGCGCTCGCCGTGTCGAACGCCGGCGGCGCGCGCATCACGCAGACCGGGATCTCACTCGGCACGCCGCAGTACATGTCCCCGGAGCAGGCCACCGGCGACCGCGTCATTGACGGCCGCACAGACATCTACTCCCTGGGCGCGATGCTGTACGAGATGCTCACGGGAGACCCCCCGTACACGGGGAGCACCGCGCAGGCGATCATCGCGAAGGTGCTCACCGAGCGCGCGGCGAGCCTCTCGGTGCGGCGCGACATGGTGCCGGAGCACGTGGATGCGGCTGTCGAGAAGGCGCTGGCGAAGCTGCCGGCCGACCGTTGGGCGAGCGCCCGGCAGTTCGCGGAGGCGATCCAGACGAGCAGTGTGCGGGGGGCGGCGCAACCGCTGATGGCAGCGCCGCACCGCGGTGCGACCGGCGAGCGGCGGTGGCGCGCCGCGTGGCTCGCGCCGGCCCCCCTCGCCCTCAGCGGGTTGCTCGTCGTGGCGCTCGGTACGCTCGGCTGGACGCTCCGCGCGCTCGGGCGCGCGCCGAAGCCCACAGTCGCGCGTTTCTCGGTCTCGCTCCCGCACGGGATGCGCATCGCCTCGCAGACCGCCGTGTCGTTCGCCTTCACGCCCGACGGCGGTTCCATCGTCTACGTCGGCACGAACGGAATGCACTCACAGCTCTATCGCCGCGCGATCGGCGAGCTGGAGTCGAAACTGCTCGCCGGCACGGAGGACGCGCTGCGTCCCGTGGTCTCGCCCGACGGCAAGTGGGTGGCGTTCTACGCGGGCGGGCAGCTCAAGAAGGCGCCGATTGACGGCGGCGCGGCCACGACGATCGGCGACGCCACGCTGGACTGGGGAATGGCCTGGGCCGAAGGCGACGTCGTCGTCTTCGCGAACAGCGCGCATCCTGGCCTTTCGCGCGCATCGGCTGCCGGCGGCACGCCGAACCCGCTGACCCGCCCGGACTCGGCCCGGGGCGACCTCATCCACATCTGGCCCGTCGCGGTCGCCGGCACCGACGCGGTGCTGTTCACGGCGCTCGGCGCCGCCGGGCTGCAAGGGGCCCATATCGGCATCGTCTCGCTCTCGACGGGCGTGTCGAAGACGACTGAGCTCGTCGGTGTGTATCCGCTCGGCGTCTTCGAAGGCAACCTCGTCTACGTGCGCCAGGACGGCTCGGTGATGGCTGTGCCGTTCGACGTGCGTCGCGCCCGCGTCACCGGGTCTCCCGTGTCGGTGCTCGAGGGCGTGGTGGTCGAGCGCAACGGCGCCGCGCGCATCTCCGCATCGCGGAGCGGCTCACTCGCGTACGTCTCCGGCGCGGGGACGAGCACGCTCCTCCTCGTGGACGAGAAGGGCACGAGCCGCAACGTGATCTCGGAGCAGCGCGCGTTCGAGTTCGCGCGACTCTCGCCCGACGGCAACCGCGTCGCCGTGAGCGTCGCCTCGTCGTCCGGGACCGATGTCTGGGTGTTCCACGTCGCCCGCGGCACGCTGGAGAAGCTGACCACCGGCGGCGGCAACCGGCCGGAGTGGGCCCCCGACGGCAAGCGGGTCATCTTCCGCTCCTCGCGCGGGGGCCGGAACGCCATCTGGTGGCAGCCCGCCGACGGGAGCGGGCCCGCGGAGAAACTCTTCGAGACCGCAGCCGGCACGGTGGACGAGGCCGTGATGTCGCCCGATGCGCGCTACCTCATCTATCGCGCGCTCACCGCGCGTACCCGGCGCGACATCTACTACGTCCGGCTCGACAGCGCCCGCACGCCGCAGCCACTTCTGACCAGCGCCGCCGACGAGCTGATGCCGCGGCTCTCGCCCGACGGGCGATGGCTCGCGTATCAGTCGGACGAATCGGGACAGTACGAGGTGTACGTGCGCCCGTTCCCGGGCCCCGCGGCACGCTGGCAGGTATCGGTCGGCGGCGGCGGCGAGCCGATCTGGTCACCCGACGGCCGGCGCCTGTTCTATCGGAAGGAGGGGCAGATCCTCGCGGCGAGCATCTCGACCGCGCCGAGCTTCTCGGTCACCGCGCGCCGGATCGTGCTCGAGGGGCCGTATGCGCTCGGCACGATCCACCAGGCGTATGACGTCTCTCGGGACGGCCGGCAGTTCCTCGTCCTCCAGCGTCCCGAGAACTCCGAGCAGATGATCGTCGTGCTCAACTGGCGCGAGGAACTGCGGGCGCTGGCGAGGGCCGGGGTGCCGCGCTGAACGAGCGGCAGGCCGGCGCGGCGCCGTGAGAGAGACGGCGTGCGCGGTACCCTGCGCGGCACTCCGTTTGCCACACCGCGCGCCACGCTGCTCGGCGCGCCCCTTCCGGCTCAGATGTGAATCGCCTGCCCCATCGCGTCCAGCGCCGCCTCCATCACCGCCTCGGAGAGCGTCGGATGCGCGTGAATGGCGAGGTCAATCTCCTCGACCGTGAACTCGTTCTCGCGCGCCACGGCCAGCTCGTGGATCAGCTCCGTCGCGTGCGCGCCCACGATGTGCGCGCCGAGGATCTCGCCGTACTTCGCGTCGCGGATGATCTTCACGAAGCCTTCGGTCTCGCCTGATGTGCGCGCGCGACCGTTCGCGCTGAACGGGAACTTGCCGACCTTGTAGTCGAGCTTCTTCTCCTTCACCTGCGCCTCGGTGAGGCCGATGGACGCGACCTCGGGGTGGCAGTACGTCGCGTTTGGGATGTTGCCGTAGTTCATCGGGTGGAACGCCTTCCCGGAGATCACCTCGGCCGCCACGACGCCCTCGCGCTCGCCCTTGTGCGCGAGCATGGGCGGGCCCGCCACGTCGCCGACCGCGTACACGCCCGCTGCCGACGTCTCCATCCGCTCGTTGATCCGGATGAACCCGCGCTCGGTGAGCGCGACGCCCGCCTCCTTGAGCCCGACGTTCTCGACGTTGGGCGCGCGGCCCGTGGCGACGAGCACACGGTCCACTTCGATCTCGTGCTTGGTGCCGCCCGCCTCGAACGCGAGCTTCACTGAATCCTTGCCGACCTTCGCGCCGGTGAGCGTGGCGCCCGTATGGATCTCCATCCCGCGCTTCTTGAAGCTGCGCCCGACGTCCGCCGACGCGTCCTCGTCTTCCAGCGGCAGAATCCGCGGCAGCACTTCGAGCATCGTCACCTTCGACCCGAACGCCGCGAACACGTCGGCGAACTCGACCCCCACCGCGCCGGCGCCCACGATCGCGAGCGTTTTGGGCGCCTTCTCGAGGATGAGCGCCTCGTCGGAGGAGATCACCGTCGTCCTGTTGAGCTCGAGTCCTGCCTGCGGGAGCCCCTTCACGCGCGAGCCCGTCGCGATCACCACGCCCTTCGACGCCGTGTGCGTCTCGTTCTTCCCGTTGACCGTGACGCTGACCGTCCTGTTCGGCCCGAGCACGCCCGTGCCCTTCACCCACGTGATCTTGTTCTTCTTGAAGAGGAACTCGACCCCTTTCGAGTTCTTGTTGCTGACGTCGCGCGAACGCTTCATCGCCACGCCGTAGTCGAACTTGACGCTCCCGACGTTCACGCCGAACTCGGCGGCGTGGCCCACTTTCGAGGCGAGCGCGGCCGACTCGAGGAGCGCCTTGGCCGGGATGCACCCCCAGAGCACGCAGGTGCCGCCCAGCCCCTCACGCTCGACGACGGCCACGGTGAGGCCGAGCTGCGCGGCGCGGATCGCGCCGACGTAGCCGGCGGGGCCGCCACCCAGGAAAATCACATCGTACGTTGCCATGTCAGTACACCAGCATCAGAGGATTCTCGATCATCCGCCGGAGCGTCTGCAGAAACCGCGCTCCCGCTGCACCGTCCACGACGCGATGGTCACAACTCATCGTCACGCGCAGCCGCTTGCGCACCTGAATCGTCCCCTCCACCACCACCGGTCTCTCCTCGATCGCGCCGATCGCGAGAATGCCCGCCTCCGGCGGATTGATGATCGCCGTGAACTGCTCGATCTCCATCATGCCGAGGTTCGAGACCGAAAAGGTCGAGCCCGTGTACTCCTCGGGCTTGAGGCGCCGCGCGCGCGCGCGAGCGGCTAGCTTCCTTGCCTCCGCCGAAATCTCGCCGAGGCGCTTCGCGTCGGCGTCGTGGATGACGGGCACGATGAGCCCGTCGTCCGTCGCGACCGCCATTCCCAGGTGGACGCGGTACCAGAACCGCACGTGATCGCCCAGCCAGTGCGCGTTGACTTCCGGGTGCTGCGAGAGCGCCGTCGCGGTCGCCTTCAGCATCACGTCGTTGAAGGAGACCTTGAACTCCTCGCCCATCGCCGACCGCAGCTCCGCGGCGCGCGTCACGTCGAACTCGGCCGTGAGGTAGAACGTCGGAACCGGGCCGATGGACTCGACGAGACGCCTCGCGATCGTCTTGCGTATCTGCGTCAGCGGGACATCCTCGAACTCCGCGCCTGAGGCGGGCGGCCGGCGCACGGGAGACGGCGGCGGACTGCCTCCGGCGGCGACGGCGGCTTCGATGTCGCGCTTGATCACCCGCCCGCCGGGACCCGACCCGGCGACCCGGGAGAGGTCGAGCCCGCGCTCGCCCGCCAGCCGCCTCGCCAGTGGCGACGCGATCGTGCGGCCACCCTCGGCGGCACCCGCGACCGTGGCCGCCATCGGCGGCGGCTGCGGCGGCGGCTGGAGTGGCTTCGCCCCGGCAGCGACGCTTGCGCCCGCCACGATCGCGGCGATGTCCTCGCCGGCCGCGCCGATCACGCCCACGAGCGCTCCCACCGGCGCTGTCGCACCCTCGCCGACGACCCGCGCGCGCAGCACGCCCTCACCCCGCGCCACCAGCTCCATGACTGCCTTGTCCGTCTCGACCTCGGCGAGGACGTCGCCGCGCTTGACGGCGTCCCCCTCGCTCCTGAGCCACTTCACCAGACGACCTTCCTCCATCGTCGGCGAGAGCGCTTCCATGAACACCTTGGTCGCCATCGTCAGCTCTCGAGGTACATCGCGCGCTTCACGGCGGCGATCGTCTTCGGCACGTCCGGCTTCGCGGCGCGCTCCAGCCCCTTCGCGTAGGGCATCGGCGCGTCGGCCTGGTGCACGCGCACGACCGGATGGTCGAGATCGTCGAAGCAGTCGCGCTGAATGTAGTCCACCACCTGTGCGCCCAGGCCGCACACCTCCCACCCCTCTTCCAGCACCACGGCGCGGTTGGTCTTCCTGACCGACGCACGGATCGCCCCGACGTCCATCGGCCGGATCGTACGAAGATCCACCACGTCCACCGTGATCCCCTCCTTCGCGAGTTGGTCCGCCGCGTGCATCGCCACCAGCGCCATCTTCCCGCTCGTCACGATGGAACAGTCGCTCCCCTCGCGCTTCACATCCGCCTTGCCGAGCGGGATCAGGTACTCCTCGTCGGGCACCTCGCCCTTCGTATTGTAGAGCATCTCGCCCTCGAGGAAGATCACCGGATTGTCATCGCGCACCGCGCTCTTCAGGAGCCCCTTGGCGTCGTACGGCGTGCCGGGCGCGACGACCTTGAGCCCCGGGATGTGCACGAGCCACGACTCCCACGCCTGCGAGTGCTGCGCCGAGAGCTGCAGCGCGGCCCCGTTCGGCCCGCGGAAGACGATCGGGACCTTGAACTGCCCACCCGACATGTAGAGCATCTTCGCGGCGGCGTTCACGAGCTGGTCCATCGCCAGGAGCGCGAAGTTCCACGTCATGAACTCGATGATCGGCCGGAGCCCCACCATCGCCGCGCCGACGCCAACGCCCGCGAAGCCCAGCTCGGTGATCGGCGTGTCCACGACGCGCATCTCGCCGAACTCCTCGAGCAGCCCCTTCGAGACCTTGTACGCGCCGTTGTACACGCCGACCTCCTCCCCCATCAGGAAGACGCGGTCGTCGTGGTGCAGCTCCTCGCGAAGCGCCTGGTTCAGGGCGTCGCGGTAGGTGAGGACCGGCATTATGCCGTCTCCACGTACACGTCCTCGAGCAGCGCCTCCACCGGCGGCTCCGGGCTCTTCTCCGCGAAATCCCAGGCGTCCTGCACCGTCGCGGCGATCTCGTTCTCCAGAGCGGTGCGGTCCGCCTCGGAGAGATCACCCGCGGACTTCATCTTCCCCTCCAACAACGCGATCGGATCCCGCTTCCGGTAGCCCTCGAGCTCCTCCTTCGTGCGGTACGTCCCGCTCACCGCGTCCGACATCGAATGCCCCATGTACCGGTAGGTGCGGACCTCGAGGAGCGTCGGCGTGTAGTCGGCGCGCGCCTGCTCGATGGCGTCGCCCATCGCGTCACGCACGGCGAAGACGTCCTGACCGTCCACCACGGCGCTCCGCACGCCGTAGGCCTCCCCCCGCCGGTACATGTCCTTGATGGACGACGCCCGCTCGACCGCCGTCCCCATGCCATACCGGTTGTTCTCGATCAGGAAGATCACGGGGAGCTTCCAGAGCCCGGCCATGTTCAGCGACTCGTGGAACGCGCCGTTGTTCACCGCGGCCTCGCCCATGAAGCACGCCACGACCTGGTCGCCGCCCCGATACTTGATCGCGAACGCGACGCCCGTGGCCAGCGGCAGGTGCGCGCCGACGATCCCGTGCCCGCCCAGGAAGTTCACGTTGCGGTCGAAGAGGTGCATCGAGCCGCCCTTGCCGCGCGAGCAGCCGTCGAGGCGCCCGAAGAGCTCGGCCATCACGGCGCGCGGCGTGATGCCGCGCACGATCGCCTGCCCGTGATCGCGGTACGTCGTGATGACGTAGTCGTCGTCGCGGAGCTGCGTCATCACGCCGGTGCTCACCGCCTCCTGCCCGATGTAGAGGTGGCAGAAGCCGCCGACCTTCCCGAGCGCGTACGCCTCGGCGACCTTCTCCTCGAAGCGGCGCTGCAGGAGCATCGAGTGAAGCAGCTCCCGGCTCAGCACCCCCTTCGAGGGCGCGGCGGGCTTCTTCTTCGCGGTCATGGCGCGCGCTGTTCCGCTCGGCGTGCTCAGACGCCCGCGGCCTGGACCTGCTCCCAGGCGTGATAGCTCGAGCGCACGAGCGGGCCGCTCTCCACGTGCCGGAAGCCCATCGCCATCCCTTGGACGCGGAACATCCGGAATTCCCCGGGCGTGACGTACCGGTCGAGTGCGATGTGGTCCGCCGACGGGCGGAGGTACTGGCCGAGCGTGAGGATGTCCACGTCCACCTCGCGCAGCTCCCGCATCGTCCCGAGCACTTCCTCGTTCGTCTCGCCCAGGCCCAGGATGATGCCGCTCTTGGTCGGGACGTCAGGTGCCTCTGCCTTGACGAAGCGGAAGATCGCCATCACCCGCTCGTAGCGGCCGCCCGGGCGCGCCCGCTTGTAGAGCCGCGGGACGGTCTCCGTATTGTGGTTGTAGATCTCGGGTCGCGCCTCGAGCACCGTACGGATGGCGGTCTCGTCCCCCTGGAAGTCGGGAACCAGCACCTCCACCGAACACCCCGGCGCGCGCTCGTGCACCTGCCGGATCGTCTCGGCGAATGCCCCCGCACCGAAGTCCGGCAAGTCGTCGCGATCCACCGACGTGAGGACCAGATGGCGCAGACCCATCCGCGCGGCGGCGTCCGCCACACGCGCGGGCTCGCCGCGGTCGAACGCCGGCGGGCGCCCGTGCGCCACGGCGCAGTAGGGGCAGTTCCGCGTGCAGACGTCGCCCAAGATCATGAAGGTGGCGGTCCCGTGCTCCCAGCACTCGCCGACGTTCGGGCAGCGCGCCTCCTCGCAGACCGTGTGCAGGTTCAGCTCCCGCATCAGGGACTTGAGGTGGAGGTAGCCCGGACCGCCCGGCGCCCTCACCTTGAGCCACCCCGGTTTTCGCTCGGGGAGCGGCCGGGCTTGGTGTCGGCCGAGGATCTGGTAGAGCGTTTCTGGCATGGCCGGGAATCTACGAGGGGGTTACTGGAGGCGCCAGCGCAAAGTAACCTATCTAATCCGAGTCAGAGGTTACCCTCTCAAGTCGTGTGGTTCAGCACGCACAAGCGGCTCGCCGAACCTCCCGTCTCGACCTCCCGGCACCACGCGTCTCCGTCTTCCGGCACTTGCCCGATTGAAACAGATTCTGTACGCGCGCCGTAGGACCGGCAGACCCGTTGGAGGATTCTGGCATGCTCCGCACCCTGTTCACCGTCGGCATCATGGCGCTCGTGGGCCTGCTCGTGCTGAAGGTCGCTTTCGGCGTCCTCGCGGGCGTGCTCGGTGTCTTCATGGCGCTCGTCTGGGTTGCCGCGAAGATCCTCCTCGTCGGCGCCGTCGCGTACCTCGTGCTCCGCATCGTGGCACCCGGAACCGCGAAGCGGCTCCGCGACCGATTCACCGGGACGCCGACGGTCTACTGAAAGACGGCGAAGGGCGAAGGGACAAAGCGAAGGGCGAAGGGTCGGCGAAGGGCGAAGGGACAAAGCGAAGGGCGAAGGGTCGGCGAAGGGCGAAGGGACAAAGCGAAGGGCGAAGCGTCGGCAAAGGGCGAAGGGACAAAGCGAAGGGCGAAGGGTCGGCGAAGGGCGAAGGGACAAAGCGAAGGGCGAAGGGTCGGCGAAGGGCGAAGGGACAAAGCGAAGGGCGAAGGGTCGGCGAAGGGCGAAGGGCGAAGTGGGAGATCGAACCCCCTTCGCCCTTCGCCTTATCCCTTCGCCCTTCGCGTCGCCCGCCTCACCCCTCACCCACCCTTCGCCCTTCACCATTCGCCCTTCGCCCTTCACCAACCCCCTCACCCCTCACCTCTCACCCCTCACCCCCAGACGCTCAATCACCGCCCACGCCAGCATCGGCACCATGATTTCGTGGTGCCCCGTGATCTCGTATCCCCTGCCACCCTCGAGCGTCGGGCGCTCGACCACGTTCACGCGCGGCCGGTAGTGCCGCTGCATGTCGAGGTCACACGTGACGAACTCGCGCGGCCTGCCGCGGCCCAGGTTCCGCGCGACGGTGAGCGCTTTGACGAACACCTCCGGCATGATGACCGCGCTCCCCACGTTGAGCACGACGCCGCCGCGATCGAGCGCGCGCAGGCTCGCGGCCAGCCGGCGGAAGTCGCGATGGCTCGTGTCACCGATCGCGGCGCCGTCGGCCGAGGGGTGCTGGTGGATGATCTCGGCGCCGAGGGCGGCGTGCACGGTCACCGGAATCCCGAGTCGCCACGCGTTCAGAACGATGGAGAGTTCCGGGTGCGCGAGCTTCCGCTGGGCGTCGAGGGCGACCGCAAGCGCCTCGCCCATCCCGCGCTCCTGAGCGCGCCCGCGGATGAACGCCTCGTTCATCCCGCGTCCCGTCTCGTCGGCCATCCCGAACGTCCCGTCGCGGAGCCCGGCGGCCACGTCCTCGGAGGTGCCGCCGAAGCGGGCGACCTCGTAGTCGTGGATCGCGGCCGAGCCGTTCATCGCGACGTGCGTGAGGACGCCGCGCTTCATCAGGTCAATGAGGACGCGGGAGAGTCCCGTCTTGACGACGTGCCCACCGAGCATCGCGACGACGCCCTTCCGGCGCCGCACGGCGCGGGCGATGGCGTCGGCGACCGCGAGGAAGTCGCGCGCCACGAGGACGTCGGGGAGCGCGCGGAGGAAGGCGGCGAACGAGCGATCCCTCCCGGGCGGCGCGGCGAACTCCTCGGCGCTCACCTTGTTCGGCCGCTTCGCGATGGGGACGGTGCGCACGCGCGAGAGATCGGACTCGGCGGGTCGCCGCTTCTTCGCGCTCACGAGCGGGGTGCCGGGGCGGCTGAGGAGTCCTGCGGCAGACGCATCTTTTTCAGGTACAGATTGAGCGAGCCCACCGAAAGTCTGGTCTTCATCTGCAACAGGATGCGGCGGTGGTCATCAGAGAGCCAGATCTCGGCCTCCCCGCCCTCGCCGAAGAGGCCGCTCGTCTTGATGATCGGCTGGATCACGATGGCGTCGAACGAGCCCGCCGGCACGCGGACGCGCGCCTTGCGCAGCACGCGGATCGTGACGGGGTTGGCCTTGGGGTCGAAGTAGCGGTGGAAGTCGTACGACTCGCCCACGACGAGCGGAATGGTGCGCACGAAGTAGAAGAACGCGGCGTCGTCGAGCGGATCGCTCACCGACGCCTTCTCCTCCTTCCCCATCTGCTGGAAGACAGCGCGCTCGGGATCAATCCGATAGTCGCGGTGCGTCCGCTTCCCTACCTCGTCGAGGTCCTGCACGAACCGGAGGGAGTTGAGGGTCTCGACGTCCAGCCAGCTGTCGTAGGAGTCGTTCACGCGGATAGGCCACACGCCGCCGCTGACGTTGAAACGGAGCCGCCACGCGGTGCGGCCGCGGATGGTGTCCGTGCCGATGACCTGCATGCGTCCGGAGCCGGCGGTGAGCATGCCGAACTTCACGCTGTACTCCAGGTATTCGCCGGACGCCCACGGGACGCTCGCGCTCTGGGCGTCCGCGTGCGCGAACGCCATCGGGAGGAGCGCGAGGACGAAGGCGCAGCACCGGCGGCCCCGCATCGCCCGGCGCGCGAGGCCACGCATCACGCCGCGACCGTGGGGCGGCGGCGGCGCGCCTTCCAGCCGCGGCGGACCAGGTCGAACGTCTCCGGCCACGGCCGCAGCCGGCTCCCCCGCGGGCGGAGGTCCCACCGCGGCTCCACGGCGACGGTTTCGATGCGTCGCGCGCAGTGCGCCGCCGCGCGCAGCAGCTCGACGTTCGCCGCCGGTACGGAGCCCTCGCCGAAGCCGCGCGCACCGCCCTCCGTGAGCAACTCCCGCACGACGCTGATGCGCAGGAGCCGGAAGCCGCCGAAGGGGTCCTTCACGCCGGGCACCGTGACGAAGGCGCGGACCGGCCAGAGGGCGCGGAGCCACCGCGTGAGCCTCGCGAACGTGCGCACCGCGCGGGGCGCCGAGGGCCCCACCACCCGCTCGGCCGCCACGACGTCGGCGCCGCCCTCGAAGCGCTTCACCAGCTCGACGAGCTGCTCGGGCCGGTCGGTGAAGTCGGCCTGCATCAGCACGACGGCGTCGCGCCGCGGATACCGCGTGCGCTCGCTGGCTGCCCGGAGCAGGGCCTCCACGGCGCGCGCGTAGCCGACGCGCGGTTGGCCGCCCAGCACGGTGAGCGGCATCACCTTCGCATACGGCTCCAGCACTTCGCGCGTGCCGTCGGTGCTTCCGTCGTCGTACACGAGCATCTCGTACTCGCGCGAGTACTCCTGGAACACCTTGCGAATGCCCCAGAGCAGCACGCCGACCGTCGGCGCCTCGTCGTATGAGGGGATACAGATGTAGATCACGGTGGGTGGGCGGGTGCGGTGCCAACATAGTAGACGAGCGTGCGCCGCGCCCGCTACGGGGTACTACGGGGTACTACCCTGTATCCGGAAGGCGGATCGCTCGTCGTGATTACCAACGGGAGGTCTGCATGATCGTCGCCAACGTTCGCGCCCGCCTCACCCGTGAAGATGTCCAGCTCGCGCTCGCGCTCCTGGCCCGGTCGGAGCGCGACCCGGCCGAGGAACCGGAGTCGCGCCTCCGCGAGCACGGGATCAACGCGCTGCTCGACGATCCACGCCTCCTTGGCGCGCTCCTCTCCTCGGGGCTGGGCGCCCGCGCGTCGCTGCCGTTCTTCGTCTACGTGGTGGCGCGCCACGCGCTGCTGCAATCGGGCGAGGACGACGTGATGCTCGCGGATTACGCCGCGTCCATCCTGCTGCACTTCGGTCTGCGCGGCCGCGCCACCCGCATCGCGGAGGCGGATGACGAGATCTACGACACCGTGGTGGCGCTGGTCGCCGCGGTGGACGGCCCCGACGCCCGGCGCACGTTCCTGGTGCGCGCGCACCTGGGAAACTACGTGCTCTGGCTGGCGGGACTCTACCCGGACTTCATCGAGCACCGGCGGTGGCGTCGCGGCGGGCCCGACCTCGACTACTACGACGAGATGGGTCGCCGCGGTTTCCGCCTCGCCGCCGGCCACCGGCTCGCCAACGAGCACGGGCTCTCCCCGCTCTTCGCGCGCGCGGCGGACCGGTTTCCCGTGATGCGCGCGGCGCTCAACCGCGTGAGCGACACGCTGCTCTTCCCGAACGTCAGCTCGCCGGAACGCGTGATGCGGCAGGTACGCGATGAGGTGCGATGGCGGGTTTCATAGGGCCACGCGGGGTCCCTGCTCCGGATCGAGAGACGGGCCGCCCCCTCCGGTCCCGCGTCACCGGCGTTCCCCCACGGCCTCCGCGAAGGCCTTGAAGATCCCCCGGTCCCACGCCTTCACGTCGGTCGTCAGGTCCTCCGGATGCCACTGCACCGCGACGACCCACCACGCCCGGTCCTCCACCTCCGCGCCTTCGATCACGCCGTCCAGGGCCGTGGCCGTGACGCGGAGGCCGTGCCCCAGGCGGTCCACCGCCTGATGATGGTAGGAATTGACGGCAATCGCCGTCGCGCCGGTCGCGGCGGCGAGCGTGGAATCCGCGGCGATCGCGACGTCGTGCGTCCGCGCCTCGCGGTCGTGTGGCTGATCGTGCCGGATCGCCGAAGGGCGCTCGCTCGAGAGGTCCTGCACCAGCGTGCCGCCCAGTGCGACGTTGAGGAGCTGGATGCCGCGGCAGATCGCGAGCACGGGGAGTCGTCGTTCGCGCGCGGCGGCAAGGAGCGCGACTTCCGTCGCGTCGCGGGCCGTGTGCACCGCGCCGAGCGCCGGGTGCGGTGCGGCGCCGTACCGGGCGGGATCCACGTCCTCGCCGCCCGTGAGCAGGAGGCCGCCGGCGCCGGCGAGGATCTCCTCCGCGCGCGCGGGAGCCGCGAGCGGCGGAACGACGATCGGCACGAGTCCGGCACCCTCGATCGACCGCACGTAGTTCGCCGAGAGCCGCACGCGCTCGGCGCCGTGAAAGGGGCCGCACGTGGCGCTGATGGCGACGAGGTGGCGCATCCCCTATGCTACAGGCCTACGCCTCGACGCGCACCCGCATGTTCGACTCGCTGAAGGCCGCCATCCAGGATCTGCTGCACGGCCGCGTCGCTCCCGGCGATCGCCGGGCCGCGATCGCCGACATGAAGCGCGCGCTCGTGAGCGCGAAACTCGGCGTGGAGGACCTGCGCGAGGGCGTCGAACAGACCCGGCGAAAGCTCGCCGCCGAACGCGAGCAGCTCGCGACGATGCAGCGACGCAAGACGCTCGCCGAGGGAATCAACGATGTCGAGACTGTCGCGCTGGCGGACAAGCACGCCGCGCAACACGGGGAGCGCGTGGCCGTGCTCCAGCGCAAACTCGAGGCGCAGGAGGCCGAGGCCTCGCTCGCCGAGCGGGAGCTGGGCGCGATGCTGGCGCAGCTCAAGTCGGCGAGCGCGGGGGTCGGCGGCGCGCCGGTCCCGGGGCTCAGCGACGAGGACCTCGGCCTCCCCGACGACGCGCGGCTTCACGGCGAGCTCGATGCCCTGGCGCGGCACCGCGCGCGAAGCGAGGCCGAAACCGCCGCCGAGGCCCAGCTCGCCGACCTGAAGAAGAAAATGGGGCGGTAGCGGCGGCGCGCTCCGCCGCGCCCCCCGTGCGCTCCGACCCTACGCCTTCACGCTCGCCGTCAGCCGCTTGAGCAGCGGCACCGTGAGGAGCATCACGAACGCCGCGCCGAACGACGACACCACGAAGATCGTGTAGAACTGCGTGAGCGTCGGGATCTTCTCCACCATCGCCGCTACGCTCCCGCCGAGCTTGTTCGCCGCCGCGTTCGAGAGATACCAGACGCCCATCAGCAGCGCCGAGAAGCGCACGGGGGAGATCTTCGAGACGTAGGAAAGCCCGATGGGCGAGAGGCACAGCTCGCCGAACGTGTGGAAGAGGTACGCCGTCGTCAGCCAGAGCCAGCTCACCCTGAGCCCCTGGTCGGCGCCCTTCGCGCCGAAGATCATGAACACGAAGCCGAGCCCCAGGCACCCGAGGCCGATCACCATCTTGAGCGGCGTCGAGGGTTCCCATCCGCCCCTCCCGAGCCGCATCCAGAGCGACGCGAAGACCGGCGCAAAGACCAGGATGTAGAACGGATTGATGGACTGGAACCAGCTCGACGGGATGCCTCCCGGCGCGAGCCCGCCGAGCGTCAGGTCGGTGTTGCGGTCCGCGAACAGGTTCATCGAGCTCCCGGCCTGCTCGTAGGCGGCCCAGAAGAACACGACGAAGAATGCCACGAGGAAGAGCGCGATCACGCGCTTGCGCTCCTCGCCGTGCGACCCGAGGATCGCGAAGCCGAGCGCGGCACCGATCACCGCCCCCATGGCGAGGCCCAGCACGCTGCCGCCGCCGCTGAACCACCCGATGAGCGCCCCCAGCGTCCCGCCGCCGACCCCGTGCAGCGGATGCGATACCGGAACCGCCTCGCCGGCGGCCGCGACGTGCCTCGTGCGCTCGGGAAGTCCGATGCCGGGGAGGTACTTCTCCCGTCCGTAGAGGTACCCGATGAGGCCGAGCACCATCCCCACGCCCGCGCACGCGAAGCCGTAGTGCCAGCCCCACCGCGGGCTCTGGCCGAGGTAGCCGCAGGCGAGCGGCCCGAGAAAGGCGCCGAGGTTGATCCCCATGTAGTAGATGGTGAACCCCGAGTCGCGCCGCGCGTCGCCCGGGCCGTAGACCTGGCCGACCATCGTCGCCGCGTTCGACTTGAAGAACCCCGTCCCGATGATGATCAGCGCGAGGCCCGCATAAAAGGTCGTCTCGCTCGGCACGGCGAGGGTGAAGTGTCCGGCCGCGATGACGATGCCGCCGATCACCAGCGAGCGCCGCGTGCCGATGAGCCGGTCGGCCAGGTAGCCGCCGATCAGCGGCGTGAGGTACACGAGCATCGTGTACGTGCCGTAGAGGTTCGCGGCGCGCTCGGCCGTCCACTGCTGCGCGTTCACGAGGTAGAGCACGAGGAGCGCGCGCATGCCGTAGTACGAGAAGCGCTCCCACATCTCGGTCACGAAGAGCAGGCCGAGGCCCTTCGGGTGGCCAAGGAGCGATCGGTCGTCGAAGACGCCGGCGGTGGTCATGGTCGGGCGACGGGTGAAGGGTGGCTGCTCTCGTTTCCGGCGGACGGCTTCCGGCGAATCTTGATGCACGCGGCGAGCTGTGCGGGTTCTACCTCCTCGAGCGGCGGCACCGTACGGGTGCACTCGACGTCCCTCCCCGGGTGGGGGCATCGGGGATGGAAGGCGCATCCCGACGGCGGTGCGGTGGGCGACGGGACTTCGCCGGTGAGGAGGATGCGGCGCGTGCGGGCGCCCGGCGTGGGCACCGGCACCGCCGAGAGGAGCGCCTGCGTGTAGGGGTGCCGCGGTGAGGCGTAGAGGCGCTCGGCGGCGGCGATCTCGACGATCCGGCCGAGGTACATCACGGCGACGCGCGTCGCGACCCGCTCGACGACCGCGAGGTTGTGCGCGATGAAGAGGTACGTGAGCCCGCGCGCGCGCCGGAGCTCGGCGAGCAGGGCGAGCACGTGCGCCTGCACCGTCACGTCCAGCGCCGAGACGGCTTCGTCGAGCACGACGAATCGCGGCTCGACGGCGAGTGCTCGCGCGATGGCGATGCGCTGCCGCTCTCCGCCCGAGAACTCGTGCGGATAGCGCGCGGCATCAGTCGCGCGGAGCCCGACCTCCTCGAGCAACCGCGCGACGCGCGCGTCGGCGGCCGCGCCTTCGGCGAGGCGGTGCGCCTCGATGCCCTCGCGGATGAGGGCGCCCGCGCGCATCCGCGGGTCGAGCGACGCGTGCGGGTCCTGGAAGACGAGCTGCATCTGGCGCCGCATCCGCCGGAGCGCCTCGCGCTCGAGTGCGCGGACGTCCACCCCGTCGAAGCGGACGTCGCCGGCGGTGGGCTCGACGAGCCGCAGGATCGTGCGCCCCACGGTCGTCTTGCCGCACCCCGATTCGCCGACGAGCGCGAGTGTCTCGCCGGGCAGGATGTCGAACGTCACGCCGTCCACCGCGCGCAGCGCGCCAGTGGGCCGGCCGAACGCGGATCGGCGCACGGGGTAGAGCTTCGTGAGGTTGCGCACCGTGACGAGCGGCGGTCCGGTCATGGGCGCTCCGCCAGCCGGGGCACCGCGCGCAGGAGCTCGGCCGTGTACGGGTGCGCGGGCGCGGCGAACAGGCGCTCGACCGGCGCGTCCTCGACGAGACGCCCCTCGCGCATCACCAGCGCGCGCGAGCAGAGCTCGGCGACCACCCCGAAATCGTGCGTGATGAAGAGCACCGCCGTGCCGGTCTCGCGCTGCAGTTCGCGCAGCAGGTCCAGAATCTGCGCCTGCACGGTGACGTCGAGCGCGGAGGTGGGCTCGTCGGCGATCACGAGCGCGGGCTCGAGCAGGAGCGCCATCGCGATGAGCACGCGCTGGCGCATCCCGCCCGAGAGTTCGTGCGGGTACTGCCGCGCGCGCGCCGGCGCGTCGGCGATTCCCGTGCGCCGGAGCATCGCCACGGCGCGTTCCCAGGCCGCGCGCCGGGACCGCTCTCCGTGTACGCGCGCCACCTCCGCCACCTGCTCGCCCACCCTCATCACGGGGTTGAGCGCCGACGCCGGTTCCTGAAAGATCATCGCGAGCCGCCGGCCCCGGAGGTCGCGCATCGCGCGCTCGTCGAGCCCGAGCAGGTCCCGGCCGTCGAATGCGACCTGGCTGCCGGGCTCGATGCGACCATGGCGCGGGAGCAGGCGCATCAGCGAGAGCGCGATCGCCGTCTTTCCGCAGCCCGACTCGCCGACGAGGGCGACGGTCTCGCCGGACGCCACGTCGAAGGAGACGCCGTCCACGGCCCGCGCGGGGCCACTCGCCCGCAGGTACGTCGTGCGGAGGTCCCGGACCGCGAGGAGGGCGGGCGCCGTCATCGCGACGCCTCCTGGCGCGGATCCACGGCCTCGCGCAGCCGCTCGCCGATCGCGTTCACCGCGAACACCACCCCCACGATGGCCATTCCCGGAAAGAGCACGAGCCACCAGAGCTGCGCCGGCCGGTCGGCGCCGTCGAGAATGATGCTTCCCCAGCTCGGAGTGGGCGGGCGAACGCCCAGGCCGAGAAAGGAGAGGCCCGCTTCGAGCGGGATGACGGACGCGAAAGCCACCGTGGCCGCGACGAGCACCTGCGGCGCCACCGCGGGGAGCAGGTGGCGGGAGAGGATGCGGTGTCGGGCGACGCCCATCGCGCGCGCGGCGACGACGAAGTCCCTCTCGCGCAACGCCCGCACTTCGGCGCGCACGATCCGGCTCGTCGCGGGCCAGCCCGTCAGGCCGAGGAGCAGGATGATGCCGCCGACGGGCAGAGGCCCGGTGCTGGCGACGAGCGCGATGAGGAGCAGCAACCTCGGCACCGAGAGCACGGCGTCCACGGCGCGCATGCACACGGCATCCACCCAGCCGCCCGCGAGCCCGGCGACGGCGCCCAACGCCGTGCCAAGCGAGACGGCGATCAGCACCGACGCCGCCGCGACTCCGAGCGAGACGCGTGCCCCGAAGATCACCCGGCTCAGGACGTCGCGCGAGAAGGGGTCGGTGCCGAACGGGTGCGCCGCGGACGGCGGGAGATTCTTCAGCAGGACGGGATCGGGATGCACCGTGGGATCGTACGGCGCGACGAGCGGCGCGGCGATCGCGGCGATCACGAAGAGCGCGAGCACGGCGCACGCGACGCGCGCGCCGGTCGAACGCAGCACCCGGCGCACCATCGCGCGTGCGAGGCCGGCGAACGGTTCGCTGCTCACGCGGCGCCCCGCACGCGCGGATCCGCCACCGCCGCGAGCACCTCGGCCACCGCGCCGCCGAGCGCCACCAGGACGCTCCCGACCAGCACGCTGGCCAGGACCAGCGGGTAGTCGCGCCCGCCGACCGCGTTCACCATCGTGAGCCCCATGCCCGGCCACCCGAAAATCTTCTCGACGAACACGGCGCCACCGAACAGCGCCGGCAGCATCAGCCCCGCGATCGTGATCACGGGACCGAGCGCGTTCCGGAGCGCGTGTCGGACCAGCACGGCGACCTCGGTCACCCCCTTGGCGCGCGCGGTGCGGACGAACTCCTCCGGCAACACCGCCAGCATCGCGCTCCGGTGAAAGCGTGACACGGCCGCCGTGGTCAGCAGCGCGAGGGTGCCGGCGGGCAGCAGCAGGTGGCGCAGTACGTCGGCCGCCCGGCCGGCGAGCGAGAGGCCGTCGTGCAGCACGGGATCCACCATCCCGCTCACCGGGAGCAGCCGCCAGCGCACCGCGAACAGGCCGAGCGCCCCGAGCGCGACGAGGAACTCCGGCGCCGAAAGCGCGAGCAGCGCGAGCGCGCCGCTCGCGCGCTCAGAGCGCGAACCCTGACGGGCCGCCTGCCACGTACCGAGCGCCACGCCCGCCACGAGTCCGAGCCCGAGTGCGGTGGCCATCAGCAGGAGGGTGTTGGGAACTCTGCGGGCCAGCACCTCCTTCACGGGGCGTGCGTGGGTGTGCGACCAGCCGAGCTCGAGGCGGGCGAGATTGGCGATCCAGCGCACATACTGCTGCGGGAGCGGCCGATCGTATCCCCACTGGGCGCGCTGCGTCGCGCGAATGTCCGCCGTGACCGACGGATCGTCGAGACTCGCCGAGAACGGGTCACCGGGCGCGACATGGATCAGCACGAACGCGAGCGTCGCGACCAGCGCGATGACAACGGCGGCCTGCGCCGCGCGCGAGAGGAGAAGCCGTCGCAAGCGTTACGGCGCGGCGGCGGAGTCGCGCGAGAGCCGCGTGCCCGGCACGATGGACCACGCAGGGATGTCCAGCCACCACGCGTCCGCGCGCAGCGGGCCTGTGCGCAGGCGCCGGTGCGCGCCGGCGACCTGGGGCGGTTCGTAGAGCCAGATCGCGGGCGCGTCCTCGTTGATGATCCGGTAGGCCGCGCGGTAATACGCCTTCGCCGACGCGACGTCGCGCGCGTTGAGCGCGCTGTCCACCTGCGCGTCGAACGCGGTGTTCAGGTAGCGACCTGTGTTGAATCCGCCGGGCTTCGCGGCGTCGCTCGTCCAGGTCTGCCGGATGCCGCTCGGGCTCGGCGTCGCGATCAGGCCGCCGAAGTAGGCGTCGTACTGGCGCGCCCTGCCGCGCGCGACGAAGGCATTGTTGTCGGCCCCATCCAGCTCCACCCGCACGCCGAGGCCGCGCAACTGCTCCTGGATCAGCACCGACATGTTCTTCCGGTTCGTGCTGGAAGCCGGATAGAGCAGCCGGAAGGCGAGCGGCCGGCCGCCGCGCGTGCGCACGCCGTCGGGCCCCACGCGCCAGCCGAGGGAATCGAGCGTGCGCGCGGCGGCGGCGCGATCGAACGGCAGCTGCGCGAGCGACGTATCCGCCGACCACTGGGCCCGCACGAACGGACCGGCCAGGACGTGGCCGAGCGTGTCGAAGAGGCTGCGCACCAGCGCGCGCCGGTCGAGCCCCATCGCCAGCGCGCGGCGCAGTGCGCGGTCGGCGAACAGCGGATGCGGCCGCTCGCTCGGCCCGTCGAACAGGTTGAGCTGCAGGAACGAGTAGTCGAAGTTGCCGCGCGGCAGGAGCCGGACGTCCGGGTGACTCGCGGCTTCGGGAACGCTCGGGGGTGGCACCATGTCGAAGAAGTCCGCTTCGCCCGCGAAGAGCTTCTGCACCAGCGTGGACATCTCCGGGGCGTAGCTCCAGATGACCCGGTCGAGCACGGGCCGGCCCCGGTAGAACGACTCGACCGCGGCGATCTCCAGCCGCTGGCGCGGTTCCCACTTCACGAACCGGAACGGCCCGCTGCCCACCGGCGCCAGTGCGAATGCCGACGTGCGCACCGAATCGCGCCGCACGCCGCCGAGCAGGTGTTCCGGCAGGGGCGCGAGGGTTGTCACCAGCGTGTTGAACTGCTCGGGCGTCCGCGTCCTGAACCACGCCGTGCACGTGAGCGAGTCCGACACGCTGATCGAGTCCATCGCCTCGCGCAGGTCTCCGCCGAGCCGGGACGCGACCGCCGGATCCGTGTACAGCAGAAAGGCGAACCGCACGTCGCCGGCGCGCACCGGCCGGCCATCGTGCCAGCGCGCCCGCGGGTCGAGGTGGAACCGCACCGAGAGCGAGTCGCGCGACCACTCCCAGCGCCGCGCAAGCCGCGGTTCAAAGCCGACATCGCCTACGGTGTTGAGCGCGGGGCCGCGTTCCGCGAGCCGGTCGAACAGCAGCTCCCCGACGACGCGAGCCTCGCGCGTCTCGTAGGTCGCGGGCAGGAGGCCGTCGGGGTCCTGCGCCGTGGCGATGACAATCGTGCCCCCACGGCCGGCGCCCTCGCCGCACGCCGCCGCGAGGAGGGACACCAACCCGAAGGCGGCCCGCGCGTTGCGTCCAACCGTATCGAGCCGCATGGCGCTCCGGACAGAGTCGGCCAACATTACGCGGCTACCGTCGCCACGTCCACCCCGCGCTCCCGTAGCGCGCGCGGTGCGGCGCGGCGAAGTGGTCCGCCTCGGCGGCGTCGAGCGTGGCGGCCTCGCCCTCCCGTGCCGCCAGTGCCGCCACCAGCGCCTCGCGGACCTCCGCGTACGACGGCGCACGGCCCAGCACCGCGCGCAGTGTCGCGGCCGGAGGCGCGGGCGCGAGCGGGCCGGCCGCGAACTCGACGATCCGTCCCTGGTCGTCGTCCACGAGAATCGAGCCGTGCTGCAGGAGCGCCCCGCGCTCGCGGAGCTGCGCGCTCCCCACGAGCTTGCGCCCATCCACCACGAGCTCTCCGGCCGACGGCTCCGCGAAACACGAGACCAGCCCGGCGCCCGGGGTTCGTCGCGCGCGGCCGGCCGGCGTCGCGGCGGCGCGTACGCCCAGGCAGGCGAGCGCGTCGAGGAGCAGCGCGTTGATGCGCCGGTAGCTCGGCCCCACGCTCTCGCCGTCCGGCGCCGGCGCCGTCACGCTGTAGGTGACCTCGCGGTCGTGCAGGAGCACGCGACCGCCCGTCGGACGTCGCACCACACCGATGTTCGCGCGCTCGATCGCCGCGCACGCAAATCGCGCTCTTGCCACCTCGTGGCGCCCGAACGACAGCGTCGGCCGGGACCAGCCGTACACGCGCAGCACCGCCTCGCCCGTCGCGCGCGCGCGGTCCAACAGCCCGGCGTCGAGCGCCATCTGCTCGGGGCCGTCGAGCCGGCCGGAGTCCAGCACGCGCCACCGCACTCCCGGCCCCCGCTCAGCGCGTGAGCGCGAAGTAGATCACGTACAGCCAGGAAAAGAACCCCTGGAGAATCGCCCAGAGAATCGAATGGTGCTGGCTCCAGGAGATGGCGATGGCGAGCGCGCTGCCGAAGCTGATGCCGGCGCGCGCCGCCTCGGCGCGGGCCGACACGAAGGTTACGCCACGAGGTGAGGTCATGACGAGAATCTAGCGCGCGCTGGAGACGCGGGGGCCGCGCGGGTTCCACACTTCCGCGCCTCCTGTAAGCCGTCCGGGCCGTCGTTACCTTTCTATCGCGGTGACCTCGTCTTCTTCGCCAACTCCCGAAGCGCCCGCGGCGCTCGGTCAGGAGCACAACTTCGTGTCCTCCGTACTCCCCCGGGCCGACGCGTTCGTCCCGCGCCACCTCGGGCCGTCGGCCGCCGACGTGCGCGCGATGCTCGACACGCTCGGTTACTCCTCCCTCGACGCCCTCATTGACGACACCGTCCCGGCTGCCATCCGCCTGGGGCGCCCACTAGACCTTCCCGCGCCCATGTCCGAGCAGGAGGCGCTGGCCGCCTTCGAGGCGATGGTCGCGCCGAACGAGGTCTGGCGCAGCTTCATCGGCCTCGGTTACTACCCGACGCACACGCCCGCCGTGATCCAGCGCAACGTGCTCGAGAACCCGGGCTGGTACACGGCCTACACGCCGTACCAGGCGGAAGTCGCGCAGGGACGCCTCGAGGCGCTGCTCAACTATCAGACGGTCGTCAGTGAACTCACGGCGCTGCCGGTCGCGAACGCCTCGTTGCTCGACGAGGCGACGGCCGCCGCCGAGGCGATGCAGCTCGCGCACGCGGTCAACGCCGGGCGCGACGCCTTTCTCGTGGCGGACGATTGCCATCCGCAGACCATTGCCGTGGTCAAGGCGCGTGGCCGGGCGCGCGGCATCACCGTGACCGTCGCGCCGGCGACGGACTTCGCGCTCGACGCGAGCGTGTGCGGCGTGCTGCTGCAATACCCGAACACCTTCGGCGCCGTCCAGGACTGCCGCGCGCTCTGCGCGCGCGTGCGCGCTTCCGGCGCGCTCGTGGTGGTCGCGACGGACTTGCTTGCGCTCACGCTGCTGGTCCCGCCCGGGGAGTGGGGGGCGGACGTCGCGGTCGGCAGTGTGCAGCGTTTTGGCGTGCCGATGGGCTACGGCGGGCCGCACGCGGCGTTCTTCGCCACGAAGAACGAGCACAAGCGCCACATGCCGGGGCGCCTGATCGGCGTCTCGCGGGACGCCGCCGGCCGCGCGGCGCTCCGGATGGCGCTCGGCACGCGCGAGCAGCACATCCGCCGCGAGAAGGCCACGAGCAACATCTGCACGGCACAGGTACTGCTGGCGGTGATGAGCGGGTTCTACGCGGTCTGGCACGGACCGGAGGGACTCGTGCGCATCGCCTCGCGCGTGCACCATCTCGCGGAAGCGCTCGCCGCCGGCCTGCGGAAGCAGGGGCACGAGATCGCCCACGAGGTGTTCTTCGACACGCTGCGCATCAAACCGTCCGGCGCCACGCGGCAGACGCCCGCGATTCGGGGCGCGGCCGAGGCCCGGCGGATGAACCTGCGCTACTTCGAAGACGGCACGATCGGCGTCGCGTTCGGCGAGACGCATGCGTGGGAGGACGTGGACGACCTGCTCACCGTCTTCGACGGCGGTCCGGGTCCCGTGCGCGCGGCGGAAGCCGCACGCGACGCCGACCCGCGATTCGACGAGCGCTTCGCGCGCACCAGCGCCTTCCTCACGCATCCGGTCTTCCACACGCACCATTCCGAGACCGGGATGCAGCGCTACCTGCACACGCTGGAGTCCCGCGACCTCTCGCTCGTGCACTCGATGATCGCGCTGGGCTCCTGCACGATGAAGCTGAACGCGGCCGCCGAGATGTTTCCGGTCACGTGGCCCAAGGTGGGCGCGCTCCATCCGTTCGCGCCGCGGGAGCAGGCCGGGGGCTACGCGATGCTCTTCGAGCGGCTCGAGCACGCGCTCGCCGAGATCAGCGGGCTCCCGGTGGTCTCCCTGCAGCCGAACGCCGGCGCGCAGGGCGAATACACGGGCCTGCTGGTGATCCGCGCGTACCACGAGGCACGCGGCGAGGGGCGCCGCAATGTCTGTCTCATTCCGCAGTCGGCGCACGGGACGAATCCGGCGAGCGCGGTGATGGCGGGACTCGCCGTTGTCGTCGTCAAGACCGACGCACGCGGGAACATTGACGTCGCCGACCTCGAGGCCAAGGCCGCGGACCACGCGCCGAACCTCGCGGCCCTGATGGTCACCTACCCCTCCACTCACGGCGTCTTCGAGGAGGCGATCGCGGACCTCTGCGCGATCGTGCACCGGCACGGCGGGCAGGTCTATCTGGACGGCGCCAACATGAACGCCATGGTGGGACTCTGCCGCCCGGGCGACATCGGCGCCGACGTCTGCCACCTGAACCTGCACAAGACCTTCTGCATTCCGCACGGCGGCGGCGGGCCGGGCATGGGCCCGATCGGCGTGGCACGGCACCTCGCGCCCTTCCTGCCGGGCCATCCGGTGATTGCCATCGGTGGCGAGCGCGCGATCGGCGCCGTGAGCGCGGCGCCCTGGGGCAGCGCCAGCATCCTCCCCATCTCCATGATGTACATCCTGATGATGGGCGGCGCCGGACTCACCGAGGCGACGAAAGTCGCGATCCTCAACGCGAACTACGTCGCGAAGCGCCTCGAGCCCCACTATCCGGTGCTGTACAAGGGGACGCGCGGCACGATCGCGCACGAGTGCATCGTGGACCCCCGGCCGCTCAGGCAGTCCGCCGGCGTCGAGATCGAGGACATCGCCAAGCGGCTGATGGATTACGGCTTCCACGCGCCGACCGTGTCCTTCCCCGTGCCCGGCACCCTGATGATCGAGCCCACGGAGAGCGAGCCCAAGGCGGAGCTCGATCGGTTCTGCGACGCGCTCATCGCGATTCGCGAAGAGGCGCGCGACATCGAGGCCGGCGTCCTCCCCAGAGACGACAATCCCCTGAAACATGCCCCGCACACGATGGACACCGTGATCAGCGATGCGTGGGTCCACGCCTACTCGCGGGAGAAGGCGGCGTTCCCCCTCCCGTGGGTGCGGGAGCGGAAGTTCTGGCCGGCCGTCGCTCGCGTGGACAACGCCTACGGCGACCGGAACCTCGTGTGCGTGTGCCCGCCGGTGGAGCTGTACGCGGCGGGGTGAACTCGCCCTTGCCGCTACTTCCCGTCCAGGTGCTTGGCGTACGCTCCCGCGTCCATCAGCCCCTTCACGGCCGCCGGGTCCGCAACCTTCAGCTTGATCATCCACCCTTCGCCGTAAGCGTCCGAGTTGACGAGCGCCGGCTCGGCCTCGAGGCGACCGTTCACCGCGACGACTTCGCCCGCCACAGGACAGAACAGGTCGCTGACCGCCTTGACCGCCTCGATCGTGCCAAAGCTGTCGTGGGCGCCGAACTTCGCGCCGGGCTTGGGCAGCTCGAGATAAACCACGTCGCCGAGTTCACCTTGGGCGTAGTCGGTGATGCCCACCGCGACGACGCCGGCATCCGGCGTGGCTTTCACGTACTCGTGGTCGGAAGTGTAGCGGAGATCGGCCGGGATATTGGACATCGGAGGCGGGTTGCGGGATGCGGAATGAGGTGAATTAAACGCGTCGGCTTGGCCCTTCTCAAGCTGACGTAACTCCCGCTCGTGCCTCGATGGCGCGCCAGACGTCGTCCACGCGCGCGGCGAGCGCCTCGCGCGAGCCGGCGTTCTCGATCACGAAGTCCGCTCCCGGGCGCTTCGCCTCGGCGGGGAGCTGCGCGGCGATCATGGCCTGCGCGTCCTCCTCACTCAGCGCCCGGTCGCGCCGCAGGCGCTCGAGGCGCACGGCCGCCGGCGCGTCCACCAGCACCACCACATCCACCTCGCCCGTGAGGCCGGCCTCGAAGAGGAGCGGGATGTCGCACACGACGATCCGCTCGCCACGCGTGCGCGCCGCGTCGAGCAGCGCGTCGCGGCGCCGCGCGACTTCGGGGTGCACGATCGCGTTCAGGGCGGCGAGTTCCGCGGGATGCCCGAAGACGTGCCGGCGAAGCGCCGCGCGGTCGAGCGCGCCGTCAGCGCCGAGCAACGCGGGACCCCATCGTGTCACGATTCTCGACAGTGCGGCGGAGCCAGGGCCGACGGCGGCCCGGGCGAGCACGTCGGCGTCAATCACGGTCACGCCCCGCGCCGCGAGCGCGCGCGCGACCGTGGACTTCCCGCTCGCGATGTTCCCGGTGAGTCCCACGACGAGCATCGGGCTGATTCCTGTGATCTGCGCCACTTCGCAGCGCGCGGGGGGGCGGGTTACCTTGAGACCAGTGCCGACGTCGGCAGTATACCGCGTCCGCGCCAGACGTCCAACTTCCGGAATTCCCCGTCCCATGCCTCCTTTCCGCACACGGCGCGAGCGATCAGGTTGGACCGTGATCGAGTTGGCGATCGCCCTCGGGCTGATCGGGATTCTCGCCGCGATCGCGCTGCCGAACATTGACTTTCAGCGGTTCCGGATGGACTCCCAGACGCGCGTCATCCAGAACCAGATCATGGGCGCGCAGATCCGCGCCGTGCAAATCAACGCGCCCGTGCTCCTCACGTTCTTCTTCACGCAGAGCCAGTTCCGGATCGCCGAGGACTCGAACGGGAACGGTCTCTGGCAGTCGTACGAAAAGCGCAACTGGCGGTCGCTCGCCGAGCGGATGAAGTTCGTGATCCCGCCGTCCACGATTGACGGCGCGACCCCGTACTACGCGACGGGGCCCGGGCTCTCCTACGTCAATGCCTCCGGCGCTCTCGGGACCTGTACGTCGTGCCCGACCCTCACGCTGAAGCCCGACGGCTCCTCGAGCGGCGAAGTGGTGGTTTACGTCGGCTCGGGGCAGAGCGCGCGCAAGGAGGACTTCCGCGCGCTGCAGGTGTCGGGCGCGACGTCGAAGGTGCGAATCTGGCGGATGATGTCCGACGGCGTGTGGAAGGAGTCGAATCAGTAGGCGAGCCGCGCGGTGCGGGGCGAATTGCGCGGGGCGAATTGCGCGGACGGCAGGCGGCGCCGGGAAAGCGCCGCCTGCGTTTTTCTGTGTCTTTCTAGCCGGTCCGCCCCACCGAGGCGAGGAACGCGTCCACGACGAAGCGCGCGCCGCCCTTGGCGCGGATCTCCTGGGGCGCCGCGCGAAGATAGCGCTGGCACGTGTTGCGGAACGCGCTCCCCGAGGGGAAATCCAGCACCCGCGCGATGCTGTCGGCACTCCGGTTCCGGTCCTCGAGCATCTGGGCGGCGACGATGAGCCGCCCCCAGCTGATGAGCTTCTGCGGGGGCGGGAAGCGGTCCTGGGCGAGCTTCGCCACGAGCGTCCGGCGCGGAGCGGAGAGGATCTCCGCCAGGCGGTGCGCGGTGAGCCGCAGGTGCGCGCGCGTCACCGCGACGAGCACCGCGTCGCGCACGAGCGGCTGGAGCGCCCCCAGCCGGTGGCGGATGAGCCCCGCGACGCCGCGCGCCTCCGCCTGCTCGATGACGCTCTTGAGCTGCAGCAGGGAGTCGTCCTGGTCCGCGATGAGCAGGCCGTCGAAGCCGGCGCGGCCGGCGTCGAAGAGCTCTCGCGCCCGGCTCGGCGTGAATGTGACGTAGGCCACCAGCGTCACCCGGGCGAACCGCAGCTTGAGCTGGCGGACCGGATCGAAGTTCGCCCGCCCGTCCGCGAAGAGATCCACCACCGCGAGGTGCACCGCCTCGTTCTGGCAGGCCGTCTGCAGCTCGGCCCACGTCTTGCACGCCACGACGCTATGGTGTCCGTGGACGGCGCTGACGACGCGCTGGAGGCAGCGGTCGTCCGGGAGAAGGGTCGCGACGACGCCCATTGGTGACTCCTCTCACAGACAAGTGATAGTCTGCGAATTACCTTCATCACGGTTCAGAGTGCAACATACCACGAGAAACGAGCAGAAGCCATCACAATGTGATAGTAGCGCTTCCCGCCGTGACAACCTGGTGCTGGCGCAGCGGACCATTCGTCTGAAGAATACGGTATGCGCAATTCCGGCTGGACGCTTGGCGCCGCAGCGGGGCGCCGTCACGGCAGGGGCGTAGGCGCGGCATGATCCGCCGGGCCCATGCGGGGAGACAAGGGATATGGACACACGGCTGATGAGGATCGCACGGGCGACACGCGGCTTCACCCTCGTGGAGTTGCTGATGGTGGTGGCGCTCATTTCCATCGTCGCGGCGATGGCGATTCCCAAGATCAACTTCAATCGCTATCGCGCGGACGCCGCGGGGCGGCTCGTGCGCGTGCAGCTGCAGTCGGCGCAGCGCAACGCGATCACGCGGCAGAGCAACGTGATCGCGAGCTTCGACCTCGCCAACAATCGCCTGCGCATGGTGCAGGACTACAACAACAACGACACGCTGAACACCGCCGACAAGGTGGACTTCCGGCATCTCGAGGAGGGGGCGCAGTTCGCCACACCGACCTGGGCCGGGCCGAACGGCACCACGCCGTCCGCGGCCGTGACCGGGTCGAACCTGCGCACCGTGTCGGGGATGAAGAGCGTGATCTTCCGGCGTGACGGTTCGGCGAGCAGCGACCTGGAGGTGTACGTCACCACGCGCCCGGCGGTGCGGGAGGAGTATCGCGCCGTGATCATCGCCCAGTCCACCGGCAAGTCCGATCTCTACAAGTGGAATGGCAAGGCCTGGATCCGGATGACCCAATGACAACTCTCATCACGCCCCGGCCGCGCGCCGCCGCACGCGCCGGGATGACGCTCATCGAAGTGATTCTCGCCGTGGTGATCCTGTCCGGCGCGATGCTCGGGCTCGCGAACTTCGGCCGGAAGTTCCAGCACAACACGTCCGAGTCGTCCACGACGACCCTGGCGAGCGACCTGGCGATGCAGCGCCTCGAGCAGGTCAAGGGGTGGCGCGTGTACACGACGCTCGTGGCCACGTTCAACGGCACGAGCGAGACCTTCGCGAGCGACCCCGTGTACCGGGGCTTCACGCGCACGACCGCGGCGGTGCGCTGCAGCGGCTGCCCGACGACGACGAACGACTACATCACGATCACGGTGACGGTGACCGGGAACCAGCTGCCGGCCGTGATGAAGAAGACCGTCATCATCGCGGCCTTCTGATGTTCCTCCCTCAGTTCATCCCTCTCGAGGACCGACTGATGCCAGCCAGCGAGCCGATGCGGACCACCCGCCCTCGAGCGGGATTCACGCTCGTCGAAATGATGATGGCGATCCTGCTCACGATGCTCGTGTTCGCCATCACGGTGCCCTTCTTCCGCGTGCAGACGAATGCGGTGGACGTGAGCGCCGGGCGGCTCGACGCGCTCCAGAACGCACGCTATGCCGAGAGCTACATTGACCGCGAACTGCGCCTCGCCGGCGGCGCGCCCGGCCAGCCGATCATCGTGCAGGCGGCACCGTACGCGATCAGCTTCAACGTGGACCTCGTCTCGCGCCTCACGAGCGATCCGAACGCGACGTACTACAACCCGACCGCCGACTCGCTCGCGACGGAAAGCTGGGCGCCGTCGCGCGCCAAGGCGCTGCCCACCGCGGTCAAGGTGTACCCCGCGCAGTTCTACAACGACGCCAACGGCAACCAGAGCGCGGCCGAGACCATCTCGTACTTCCTGTACGTGGATGCATCCAGCGGCCGGAGCGACATCTTCACGCTCTTCCGCCGCGTGAACGACCGGGACAGTACGGTCGTCACCCGCAACCTCTGGATCCCCACCGACACGGGCTACTTCTTCCGTTACTCGCGCGCGGACTCCTCCGGCGCGATCATCACGATCCCGTCGGCGAGTCTCCCGGTCTACTGGGACGCGGCGAACCACTGGGCGGACTCGATCCGCATCGTGGACATGCGCATCGCGGGGCTCTATCGCGACGTGAAGCAGGCGAAGGACGTGACGCGCACCGTCTACCACCGCGTGCGGCTGATCAACGCCGGGATGCTCCAGCAGCAGAGCTGCGGCTCGGCGCCGCTCGGACCCGTCTCCGTCACGGCGACGCAGGTCTTCGACGCCACGCCCGCGCTGACGCAGATCAACATCGCGTGGACGGCCTCACTCGAGGAGGCGGCCGGCGAGCGCGACGTGGCGACGTATATCGTGCTGCGGCGGCTCTCGGCCTTGTCCGACTGGGAGACGCTGGGGAACATCGTCGCCACCGGCGCCGCGAACTACGCCTTCGACGATTACAACTTCCAGCCGGGCACCTGGATCTACGGTGTCGTGTCCCAGGACTGCTCGCCCCGCAACTCCACGGTCACGGTGGGCAGTTCCGTGACGAACCCGTAGCAGGAGAGAGCGAACGATATGACCGCGCACCGCACGCTTCCGCGCCGCTCGCGCCCGCGCCGGGGATCCGCGCTGATCCTCGTGCTGATCATGACCCTGTCGCTGGCGGGCCTCGCCATCTCGGCGATCTACCTCTCGTCCAGCGCAGGCCTGCTCACCCGGTACTACGACCGCGAGCGCGACTATCGCTACGCGGCCGAGGCGGCACTCGCGCTCGGCAAGTCGCGCGTCAACAAGGACACGGGCCTCGGCCTGCCCGAGGACACCGCCAAGCGGATCGTCACCGCCGGCTCGCTCACCGACGCGAGCGGCGCGACCATCCCGCGTCTCAAGTACAACCTCTATGGCGCGTTCACGGGCGACACGGTGGGCACGTTCGGGAAGTTCGTGACGCTCGTGTCGCAGGCCTACGACTCGGGCGGCACGCGGCACGTGCGCCGTCTCGACCTCACCGCCGAGAGCTTCTCGCGCTTCGCGATGTTCGTGGACTCGTTCCCGTCCGGGCTCGTCTATGGCACGGGCGAGTTCATCCGGGGCCGCGCGCACAGCAACACCAACTGGTACTCGCAGGCGGGCGCGCCGGGGCCCGATTACTACGACACGGTGTCCGCGTTCGGCACGATCAACGGCACCGCGAACTATCACGGCTACCCGACCAAGCCGGGCGTGCCGAAGATCCCGTTCCCCACCGTCGCGAAGCTGGCGGCGTTGCCGGGGTACGCCACGGCGGGCAACCTCAACTTCACGCCGGTCACGGCGAGCGTCGGTGCTTCGATCAGCGGTGGCGTGGACATGTCGGGGCGGCTCACAGCGGGGAATGCCGTGCGCGGCACGCGCCTGCGGTTCAAGCCGGTGGACGTCGCAGGCGACGGGCAGTGGGGCGAAGAGGACGGGATGATGATGATCTTCGACCTCGCCTCGGGGATTGACACCACGGCGCTCCGCGTGGATTTCTCGCGCTCCGCGACGTGGGCCAGGCCCTTCTCGACGTTCATCACGATGCTCAACCAGTGCGGCTTGATGGTGACGATCGCCGGGCGCAAGGAGTTCTTCCCCGTGGCGCGCTTCCGCGAGGCGTGGGTGACGACTCGCGTGCAGCTCTCGACTTCGCCCGTCATCAACGCGGGCGACGCGAACCAGATGGACGACGGCAACACCGGCGCCTACAAGAAGATCCTGGGCTATGGCGTGGGGTTCTCGCGCTGCTTCCCGGCGGGAAGCCCGTACCTGATGCTGGCGGAACGCTACGTGACGGCGGGCTGCGTCGTGTCAACGGGGGCCGTCACGCCCTGGGCGTGGGGCGCCACCGCGGCCGGGTGCGGCGCCGGAACGCAGTACGGCGGTCAGGACACGACGTTCACTCCCACCGTCACCCGGTGCATGATCTCGCAGGCGCTCACGTCCGGCATCTGCACGGGCACCCAGGTCGCGCTCGGCGCGTGGCGCGCCTGGACCGGCACGGCGCTGCCCGGGATCTCGAACACGATCATCCAGGCCGTCGAGGTGCCGTTTCTCTGGCCGCTCTTCAAGCCGTACAACCTGAGCGCGAAGGGCGTCATCCACTCGACCAGCGGGCCGCTCTTCGTGAGCGACACGGTGCGCGGCAACATCACGCTCTACGTGCTTGGCAACGTGATCTTGATTGACGATCTCGTGTACGACCAGGATCCGGTCATCCTCACGGCGATCTGCCGCAACTTCCTCGGGATCATCGCGCAGAACAACGTGATGATCGCCGACAACGCGCTCAACCGGCCACGGCCGGATTCCGCGACCACCACGCCCGCCGCCGCCGTGGCGTGGCGGTTCTTCGGCTCGCCACAGGCCACGCTGCACATGGTGACGATGAGCCTCACCGGAACCGTGGGCGTGGAGAACTACGCCGGCACGCAGGTCACGAGCCCGGCGGTCCAGTGCCAGGGGTATCCGCAGTCGGGCGGGTGCATCAACCAGACGGGCGGCGTGATCGAAAAGCTCATCTCCGCAACCTATAACGGGAACAACACGGGCTTCCGCGAGAATCGCAGCGTGGACCCGTGCCAGCTCACGAACCGCCGGCCGCCCTTCTTCCCGGCGACGGGGCGCTATCTCGACAACAAGTACTTCGAGATTGACCCGGTCAACGTGGACACGTGGACGGAAGTGAAGAACTTCTACTCGCGGCTGCGGGGGAGGAGTGCACCCTGAGTGCGGTGAGGAGTGAGGGGTGAGGGGTGAGGGGTGAGGGGTTTGGTGAAGAGTGAAGGGCGAATGGCGAAGGGCGAAGGGAGCGTGAACAGCGAAGGGCGAAGGGCGAAGGGCTGGTGAGGGGTGAGGAGCCCATAGGGAGGACTCTTCGCGCTTCACGGACCCTTCGCCCTTTGCCCTTCGCGGACCCTTCGCCCTTTGCCCTTCGCGGACCCTTCGCCCTTTGCTCTTCGCAAACTCCTCGCCCTTCACCATTCGCCCTTCACCCGACTCCTCACCCCTCACCTCTCACCCCTCACCATTCGTCAGAGCAGTCTTCCCTGCTCCCCTTCGTCCCTCGTGACGACGTGGCACGTCCGGCAGCGCGCCTCGTAGTTCTCCGCGCCTCCCACCATCAGCTGGGGTGAGTCGTAGCGCGCCGGCTTGCCGTTGATGAGCCGTTGGTTTCGCGTGGCCGGCGCGCCGCAGAGCACGCAGATCGCGTGCAACTTGTCCACGGTCTCGGCGACGCACATGAGCTGCGGCATCGGCCCGAACGGCTCGCCGCGGAAGTCGGTGTCGGTGCCCGCGAGGATCACGCGGCGCCCGCGCGCGGCGAGGCTGTTGGCGAGCGGGACGATGCCGACGTCCAGGAACTGCACTTCGTCCACGGCCACGACCTGCGCGAGCGGGTCGAGCCGCAGCGCGATCTGCTCCGAGGAGTCCACGGGGATCGCCTCGATCGTCCGCCCGTCGTGCGATCCGACCGCGTAGACGCCCCCGTACCGGTCGTCGAGGTGCGACTTGAAGACCTGGACGCGCTTTCTCGCGATGAGCGCGCGGCGCACGCGGCGCATCAGCTCCTCGCTCTTGCCGCTGAACATCACGCCGGCGATCACCTCGATCCAGCCGCCGCTCAGCTGAAATGCGCCAACCGTCATCTCGCTCTCCGCCGCGCCGCGTCGCGGAACGCCGCGGCGCGTCAATGGCGCCGCGCTGGCCGCGCGGATATCGTTCCACGGGCGTCGGAAATCTAGCGTCCGCGCGCCCTGCAAGGAAAAGCAGACCGCACCGTTCCCTCGACCGGTCGCCGAAGCCCGATGCCGCTCGCCCCCGCGTTCTCCCCGTCCGCCAACATCGCGCAGTTGAAGGAATCCGCGACCATCGCGGTGTCGCAGCGCGCCAAGGCGTTGCGCGCGGCGGGACGCCCCATCATTGACCTGGGCGCGGGTGAGCCCGATTTCGACACCCCGGAGTTCATTCGTCGGGCGGCGCAACGCGCGCTCGACGCCGGCGCCACGAAGTACACGGCGGTCGAGGGGATCCTGCCGCTGCGGCAGGCCATCGCGGACGACGCCAACGCCCGCTGGCGCGGGGCGGACCGCGTGACGCCCGCGGAGGTCGTGGTCTCGACGGGATCGAAGCAGTCGCTCTTCAACGCCTGCTTCGCGCTCTTCGGCCCGGGCGACGAAGTGCTGGTGCCGACGCCGAGCTGGACGAGCTACTACGAGATGGTGTCGCTCGCGCGCGCCACGTGCGTGCCCGTGCCGGGCGATCCCGACGCCGGCTTCAAGGTCTCCGCGGCGCGCCTCGAGCGGCATGCGACGCCGCGCACGCGGGGGCTGATGCTCAACTCACCGTGCAATCCGACGGGCTCCGTGTACGACGCCGACGCGCTGCGCGCCATTCTCGAGCTCGCGGCCGCACGCGGCTGGTGGACCATCAGCGACGAGATCTACCTGCGCATCGCGTATGGCGCCCCGGCCACGTCGTCGCTCGACGTGGCGCCGTCGCGCGACCGGCTGGTCGTGGTGAACGGCGTCGCGAAGGCGTATGCCATGACGGGATGGCGCATCGGCTGGGCGATCGCGCGCGAGTCGCTCGTTTCGGCGATGACCGCGTTGCAGTCGCACACGACGTCGAACGCGGCCGCCGTGTCGCAGCACGCCGCGCTGGCGGCGCTCACGATGCGCGAGCCGGCGGACGCCGCGGTCGCCGGGATGGTCGCGCACTTCCGCCGCCGGCGTGACGCCGCGCTCGCGATTCTCGCGGACGAGCCGCGCCTCAAGGTCCTCTCCCCCGAGGGCGCGTTCTACCTCTATCTCCGCGCGCCCGGCGCGGGCCGGGAGCCTGAGGCGGGCACCGCGTTCGCCTCCCGCCTGCTCGAAGCGGCGGAGGTCGCGGTCGTCCCGGGCGCGGCGTTCCTCACCCCCGACTGGGTGCGCGTGTCGTACGCCGCGGAACAGGCGCAGGTGGAGGAGGCGATGCGCCGACTGGTCGCCACGTACCGGGCGCTGGCGTGAGTGGGGTCGGGGAGATCGCCGTGCGGATCGAACCGAGCGACGCGCCACTCCCCGCGGTGGACTATCGCTGGGACGCGGACACGGACATCCTCACCGCCTCGCTGCGCGCCGGCCCGGCGGGGCAGGGCATGTCCGGGACCGTCGAGATGGAAGGCCAGGACGGTTCGTGGGTCATCTTCGACGTGAGCCGCGGCAACATCGCGGGTGTGGAAGTGGCCGTCTGGCCCGACGTGCGCAAGGTGGCCGACCTCGAGGCGCCCGCCGACGCCCTGCCGGCGCGCGTGACGGTGCCCGCCCGGCAGTCACAGCCCGGCATCGCCGCCGTCGAAGTGGACACGCGCCTGAGCGCGGAAGCCGACCGCGCGGAGCGCACCATTCACTTCCGCTTCGGCAGCGCCCGCTCCGCGCGCGCCGTGCGCCTCGCGCAGGATCTCATCCTCGATGTGGACGACCGCAACCGGATCGCGGGCGTCTGGCTGCTCAACGTTCCCCCGTTCCCCGCTGACCAATGATCACGACCATCGTGCTGGTGCGAGCGGAGCCTCGCCTCATCCCGCAGTGCGCCAGGAAACTCGCCGGCCTGGAGGGCGTGACGGACGTTTACTCCGTCTCCGGCGAATGGGACCTCGTCGTGCTCGTGCGCGTGCCGCAGTACGAGGACATCGCGCGGATCGTCACGGAGGAGTTCCCGAAGGTGCCGGGGCTCGTGCGGACGATGACGCTGACCGCGTTCAAGGCGTACTCGAAGGCGGACCTGGAGCAGGCGTGGGACATCGGCGTGGAGTAGGACGAGACCGAACCCGGAGCGCGAGGCGGGACCACCAGGCGAACGTCACGAATGCAACGTCACGACTGCGTGGCAGGCCCCCGTCGCGTCATCTGGTCTTCGGTGCGTCGAGGCACCAGTTCTGCTTCACCCGCACCGCCTCGTGCCACTGCCCCGCCTTGAACGAGAGCACGACGAGGTCGTTCTGCGCGGCGTAGCGCCACGCCTCGAGGATGATCTCGTCAATCCCGTCGCCGTTGAGGTCGAGGTGGTCCACGACGCGCCGGAACTCGACCGCCCGCGCGTCACCGCTCGCCGAGTGGCGGTAGGTGGCCTCGTAGGCGGCGCCCGGCTTGTCCGCGAGCACGAACAGGTGTGAGGTGTGCCCGGCGCCGGGCGCGACGTCGCCGGCCCCGGGATCAATGAACGAGACCAGCATTGTGGGCTCTGCCGTCGCGCCGGTCACGATCAGCCGTGCGTGGAAGTCGAGCGAGTCGAGCTCCTGGTCGTCCATGGCGGCCTTCTTGCCGATCGCGTGCCCGAGTTCGCGGCCGAGCTTCGCGACCTCGGCCTCCGTGAGCAACCTCCCCTGGTACGGCGCGTGGCGGGCGAGCGCTGCGCTCGAGGCGATGAAATCCACCGTGGGGTCGGAATGCGGCGTCTTGAACGTGAGCGTCCCCGCCCCGATCGGCATCATCGCCTTGCATCCCGGCAGGGGGACGGGCGAGGCGCCGCCGCTCCACATGCCGTGCGTGACGATGACCTCGCCCACGTCGGCGTCGTCGTGGTAGACGGCATACCGCGCCCCGGGCGCGAAATAGAGGGCATCCAGCGTTCGCCATCCCTGCGCGGTGAGGCCGATGGGCCTGATCGCGCCGTTCACGACGGCGGCCAGGGGAATCAGCTGCGTGCTGTCGCGCGTCCCGAAGACCTGGAACAGGAGCTGCGGCTTCCCCGCGAGGTCGAGCGCGGGCGCCCCGGCGGGCGCGATCGTCTCGGCTGCCTCCCGGTCGTCTGTCGAGCCACCGCACCCGGATGCCACCGCGAGCCACGCGACGCCGAGAGCCACCGTCACTCCGGGAGTCGGGCGCATGTCGGCAACGTATCGTGCCGCCCGGGAGGGAGCAAGCGCGTCACCGTTCCGCGTCGCGTGGTCGGACGTCGGGAACAGCGGCCTGGGCAGCCGCCACCGGTTCTAGGAACGCCCTCCGGGAGCGCGTAGATTCCCGGCGTGCGCCTGGTTCACCTCTCCGACCTGCACCTCGGCTTCCGTCAGTTTCAGCGGACGACGCCCACCGGCATGAACCAGCGGGAGGCGGACGTCGCGGAGTCGTTCACGCGCGCCGTGGATCGCGTGATCGGGCTCGCGCCCGATCTGGTGCTCATCGGGGGCGACGTGTTCCACACGGTGCGGCCGACGAACCTGGCCATTCTGCACGCCTTCACGCAGTTCTCGCGTCTCGTGCGCGAGCTGCCCGGCGCGATCGTCGTCATGGTCGCCGGCAATCACGACATGCCGCGCTCCACCGAGACGACCTGCATTCTGCGTCTCTTCACGCCGCTTGGCATCCACGTCGTGCACGGCTCATCGAGGCGCCTGTCCTTCTCCGAGCACGGCCTCTCGATCCTCGCCGTGCCGGACCTCCCCCCAGGGAGCGTGACGCTGGAACCGGACCCCACGATGCGCCTCAACGTGCTCCTGTTGCACGGGGAAGTCGAGGGCGTCATCCCGCTGCACGCCGAGCACACCGACCGCACGGCGCTGACCATCCCCGTCGAGGCGATCTCGGCGCCGGAGTGGAGCTACGTCGCGCTCGGGCACTATCACGTCTACAAGCGGGTGGGGCCGAACGCCTACTACTCGGGGGCGACGGAGTACACGAGCTCGAACGTCTGGGGCGAGATCGAGGAGCAGCGCTCGCAGAAGCTTCCCGGGAAGGGGTTGATCGAGCGCGACCTCGAGACGGGGAAGCAGACGTTTCATCCGCTGCCGGTGGTGCGGGAGTTTCTCGACTTGCCGCGCATCGAGGGACGCGGGATGTCGGCGACCGACCTCGACCACGCGATCGGCGCCCACGCGGCGAGAGTGGCCGGCGGCGTTGACGGGAAGGTGGTGCGCCAGGTCGCGCGCAACGTGCCGCGCCACGTGGGGCGCGAACTCGATCACCGGGCGTTGCGAGAGCTCCAGCGCCGCGCGCTCCATTTTCATCTCGACACCCGGCGTCCCGAGGTCATCCGGCGGAATGCGAGCGGTGCGCCCGGGCGCCGTCCCTCACTCGCCGACATGCTGCGAGACAGCCTGCGGGGACGCGTCCTCACGTCGGACATTGACCGTGACGCACTGGTGGAGCTCGGCCTGCACTACCTCCGCGAGGCGGAGCAGGTGGGCGCGGTGCGCGATCGGCCGACGGCGGTGGAGGAGTCGTGAGGCTGAACCGCCTCCGGATGCTCAACTTCCGCCAGCACGCGGAGACGGAGATCGAATTCGACTCCGGGTTGACCGGCATCATCGGCCCGAACGGCGCGGGGAAGACCACGATTCTCGAGGCGGTGGCGTGGGCGCTCTACGGCGGCGACACCGCGCGTGGCGGCAAGGAGTCGCTGCGGTTCGCGCGGGCGCTCCCGCGCGCCGCGGTGCGCGTGGAGCTCGACTTCGAACTCGCGGGCCACCGGTACCGCGTGGTGCGCGGCTTGACGATGGCGGAGCTGTACCTCGACGGGGCCGAGCGGCCGATCGCCGACTCGGCGACCGCCGTGGCCGAGCTGCTCCAGCGGCGCCTGGGCATGACGCGCAACGAGTTCTTCAACACCTACTTCACCGGGCAGAAGGAGCTGGCGGTGATGGCGTCGCTCTCGGCCACCGAACGCGGCCAGTTCCTCTCACGGGTGCTCGGCTACGAGAAGCTGCGCGCCGCCCAGGACCTCGCGGACGTGCGGCGCCGCGAGCTCAGGGGCGAAATCGCGGGGATGCGGAGCGGGTTGCCCGATCGCGACCTCGTCGCCGCGCAGATCGCCGAGTCGGGGACGAAGCTCGAGGCGGCGAAGAGCCGGCTGGCCGACGCGGAGATCGAGCGGTCGCGGCTTGCGACGCAGGTGGACGCACTCACGCCGAAGTGGGCCGACGCGCAACGTCAGCGGGACGAGGCCCACCTGCTGGAGAGCGATCTGCGCGTGGTCGAAAGCGAGCTGGCCGGGCTCGGGCGCAATGTGGAGCGCGTGGCGATCGAGCGGCAGCACGTCGCGGAGGCTCGCGAAGCGCTGGTGCCGCTTGCCGTGCAGCTCGCTCCCTTCCACGACGTGGGAGACGAGCTCGGCCGGATGCGCGAGCTGGCGGCGCACGACGGACGGCGCCAGGCGCTGCTCGAGCAGGAGCGCACGCTCGCCGCCGAGCTCGAGGAGCTGCGCGAGCAACGCACGCGCGTGCAGGCTGCGCCGTCGCTCGAGGAGCAGGTGACGGTTGATCTCGAGGCCAGGCGCCGGGCGCTGGAGGAGACGCAGGGGCAGCTCGAGTTGCGGCGCACGGAGTGGGTGCGCGACCGGCAGGAGGCCGAGACGCGACGGAACGCGTTGCGCACGCAGTACGCGGAGCTCAAGGATCAGCGCGACAGGCTCGTGGACTTGGGCGAGGAGGGCACCTGCCCGACGTGCCAGCGCCCGCTCGGCGACCACTACCGGCAGGTGCTCGATCTGCTCGACAACCAGCTCGAGACCGTCAGCGCCGATGGCTCGTATTTCAAGTCGCGGCTCGAGCAGCTCGAGGCGATGCCCGACGACATCGCGGCGCTCGACGAACAGCGGCGCAAGGGCCAGCAGGACGTCGGCGCGCTCGAGCGGCGACTGGCGCGCGTCCAGATGGGCGTGCAGCAACTCGAGCAGGTCGCGCGCGAGCTCGCGGCGAAGGAGCAGCGGTACGAGACGCTCGTCAAGGAGCTCACCGAGATTCCGGGCGGCTACGACCGCGCGCGCCACACCGAGCTCGAGCAGGCGTTCGAGCGGCTCGCCACGCTCAGCACGCAGGCCAACCGGCTGACCACGCAAATCGAGCGCGAGCCGGCACTGAAACGCGAGCAGCAGCACCTCGCGCAGAGCGGCGCCGCGCTCACGGCGAAGCGCGACGAGTTCCTGCGCCGGCGAACTGCGCTCGCGCTGTCGGAGGAAGACTTCGTGATGCTGCGCGACCAGCACGCGTCCGCCGCCGCGCAGCTGCACGCGGCGACGCTCGCGGCGATGAACGCGAACACGGAGACCGCGCTCGCACAGGCGGCGCTCGATCGCGCGATCGCGGCGCGCGAGGAGCTCCAGCGCACGGAGCGCCGGCTCGAGACGCTCGAGACGGAAAAGCGGCTCCACGACGAGCTGCACCGCGCCTACAGCGACCTGCGCACCGACCTCAACTTCGCGATGCGGCCCGAGCTCTCGGAGCTGGCGAGCGCCTTCCTCACGGAACTGACCGACGCGCGCTACGCGGAGGTGGAGCTCGACGACAAGTACCACATCGTCGTGCTCGAGGACGGGGTGCCCAAGCCGGTGATCTCCGGCGGCGAAGAGGACCTCGCAAACCTCGTGCTCCGGCTCGCCATCTCGCAGATGATCGCCGAGCGCGCCGGCCAGGCGTTCTCGCTGCTCGTGCTCGACGAGATCTTCGGCTCGCTCGATGACACCCGCCGCCGCAACGTGGTCGAGCTCTTCCGCGGCCTCCAGGACCGCTTCGAGCAGGTCATCCTCATCACGCACATCGAGGGCGTGCGCGACGGGCTCGACCAGGTGATCGAAGTGCGCTACGACGAGCAGACCGGCGCCGCCGTTCTGCGGCGGGGGAGCGTGACGCCGCCGCCCGCGGACGAGGCGCTCGTGGCGGCCGCGCCGGCGGCGGCGAGCGGTACCGACGTGGCGGGTTCCGGGGAGCGGCCCTGATGGTGGCGCGCGTTGACGTCCGCCACGTGCGCCATCTCGACGGACCGTTCCCCATTCAGCGGGCCGACATCGGTCCTCTGAACGCGCTCTTCAGCGAGACCTTCACCGACCGGTACCGCCGCGACGGCCTGGTGGGCGTGCGCGTGCCGCCGCTCAACCCCGCCGTCTGGCGCTATGCGATCGAGGATGCGGGCGACGGCGCGATGCTCTGGCGCGACGATCGGGGTGCGATCGCGGCGTTCAACATCGCGCACCGCTCCGGTGTGGAGGGGTGGATGGGCCCGCTCGCCGTCCGCGAAGACTGTCAGGGTGCGGGGCACGGCAAGACGGCCGTCAACGCGGGGATCGCGTGGTTGCGCGGCGCCGGATGCCGGGTGATCGGGCTCGAGACGATGCCGCGCACGATGGAGAACATCGGCTTCTATGCGGGGCTGGGCTTCGTGCCGGCCCGCCTCACCGTGACGCTCACCGTCGAAGCCGAGCACGCCGGGCGCGCGCCACGCCTCCTCTCCGCGCTCCCCGCGGCAGATCGCGCCGACGCCGTGCGCGAGTGTGCGGCGCTCGTCTCGGAGTTGCTCCCCGGCTACGACTTCACGCGCGAGATCCTGCTCACGCAGGAGCTTGCGCTGGGCGATACGGTGCTCGTGCACACCGGCGACGCGCTGGCGGGCTTCGCGCTCTGCCATTCCGCGCCGCTGGTCGAGGGGCGCTCACGCGACGAGCTTCGCGTGCTCAAGCTGGCTGTGCGCGACGAGTCGCTGTTCGATGCGCTGATGCCCCAACTCGCCGACCTGGCGCGCCGCACCGGCACCGCCCGCGTGGCGCTCCGCCTGCAGGGGGAGTACGGCGCCGTCTTCCACCGGCTGGTCGCGCGCGCGGCGCGCGTGCGCTGGACCGACCTGCGGATGGCGCTCGCGGGGTTCGAGGAGCGGCTGCCGCGGTATGGGGTGGCGCTGTCGAACTGGGAGATCTGAACGGCGATCCGACAACAACGGCGAGTAGACGGTAGGCCGTGCACCGTGTTCGTATGCCACAACCCGAGCGAACGCGAACGGCCTGCCGTCTACGGTCTACCGTCCACTCGCTTCTGCTTCTTGCCGTTCCGCGCGACGACCCGCCACACGAGCAGAAACACCCCCCCCGTCAACAGCAGGTGCACCCATCCCGGTGCCTCGAACAAGACGGTGGCGACCGCCCAGACGGCGAGCATCGCGATGGCGGCGAACAGACCAAGGTCCATGAGGGAGTCCTGTCTGGCGAGGAACGATTGACGCTCGCGGTACCTCAACCTACATTCGCACACGGCAGGAACGAAGAGGCTCACTTTTTGAGCCGATAAGTCCTCCGGGTGGGTCCGACACGCTTCGTTGACGCCATGCCCGCACGGCGGGAAGGCGGAAGGCGGGGTGAGGGCCTCAATCATTCGACAGGGCTTCAAAAAACCCCTCTTCGTTCCACTTCTTGCGGAAGCTCCGTCCCCGGTCTGGACGGAGCTTCCGGTTTTCTGGACGCGCGTCGGCCCTCGCGCAACCGCGGGCACGGTGTCAGGCTTAACCGGGCCCGCGTTCGTCGCGGGCCCGCCGGTCATTCCGCCGCCGGTCATTCCGCCGACGGCATTCCGCAGACGGCGTTCCGCAGACGGCGTTCCGCATCGCGACGACATGCCCCTGGTCACGGTCACCCGCCTCCTCCGCTTCAGTGCCGCGCACCGCGTCCACAATCCCGGGTGGAGCGACGACGAGAACGCGCGCCGGTTCGGTCCGTGCAACAACCCCAACTGGCACGGTCACAACTACACGCTCGAGGTCTCCGTCACCGGCGAGCCCGATCCGGAGACGGGGTACGTGATGGACCTGGCGGAGATGAAGCGCGTCGTCGAGCGGGAGTTCGTTCGCCACGTGGACCACAGGAACTTCAACGTGGACGTTCCCTTCACCCGGGGGATCATCCCGACCACGGAGAACATCATCGTGACCTGCTGGCGCGTGCTCGAACCGGTGCTCCGGCCGCGGCGACTCACCCGGCTGCGGCTCTGGGAAACGGAGAACAACTATGTCGAATACGAAGGCCGCTGAGCCGACCCGGAGCGCTGCCGGCGGCAACGCGCTCGAGGAGCTGCGGGAGTTCGGCGAGGAGCCGTCCCGCATCGGCGACGTCCGCTGCCGCGAGCTGCAGGAGCTGGTGCGGCGACAACTCGAGCTGCTGGGCGAGGATCCGGAGCGCGACGGGCTGGTGAAGACCCCGATGCGCGTCTCGCGCGCGATGGCGTGGCTCACGCGCGGATACGAGATGGACGTCGCGAGCGTCGTCGGCGACGCGGTCTTCGAGGAACCGCACGAGTCCATGGTGATGGTCCGCGACATCGAGGTGTATTCGCTCTGCGAGCACCACCTGCTGCCGTTCTTCGGCAAGGCGCACGTGGCCTACATCCCGAACGGCCGCATCGTCGGACTCTCCAAGCTGCCGCGCATCGTGGACGTCTTCGCGCGGCGACTCCAGGTCCAGGAGCGCCTCACGGAGCAGGTCGCGCTGGCGATCGAGGATGTCCTGCGGCCGGCCGGCGTCGGCGTCGTGATCGAGGCGTATCATCTGTGCATGATGATGCGTGGCGTCGAGAAGCAGCACTCGACGACGATCACGTCCGCGCTGCGAGGCGCCTTCCGCGACGACGCGCGCACGCGCGAGGAGTTCCTCCGCCTCGCGTACGGTCCGTCCACCGCGTTGCGCTGAACGTGGGCGCGCTCGAGGGGCGCCACGCGCTCGTCACCGGCGCCTCGCGCGGGATCGGCGCGGCCGTCGCGCGTGCCCTCGCCGAACAGGGGGCGCGCGTCGCGCTGGCCGCGCGATCGGCCGCCGCGCTGGAGGCGCTCGCGCACGAGCTCGGGGCGGGGCATCTGGCCGTCGCGGGCGATGTCACTCGCGCGGACGACGTCGCCGCGCTCGAGGCGCGCGTGACGGCGTGGGCGGCGGGCGCGCCGGACATCCTTGTCAACAACGCGGGGATCTTCCCCCGCGCGCGCGTGCACGAGCAGGATGCCGACGCCTTCGCCCACGCGCTCGACATCAATCTGGCGGCCCCGTTCCGTGTGCTCCGCGCGTTCCTCCCCGCGATGCTCGCGCGTCGCCGCGGCGACATCGTGACGCTCGGCACGGTCGCCGACCGGCACATCTACCAGGAGAACGCGGCGTACAGCGCCGGCAAGTTCGGCGCCCGGGCGCTCCACGAAGTGCTCCGCGCCGAGACGCGCGGCACCGGCGTCCGCGCCACGCTCGTCGCCCCGGGACCGGTGGACACCGACCTCTGGAACCCGCACGAGCGCTCGCTCGGCCGGTCGCTGCCGTCGCGCGAGGCGATGCTGCGGGCCGAAGATGTCGCGCGGGCGGTGGTGTTCGCGGTCTCCACGCCGCCGCACGTGGATGTCGAGGAGCTGCGGCTGTCCCGGAGCTAGTCCTCAGTGACATAAGTATGGTAACGTATTCTCTGGACTTCGCGACCGCGGGGTGACATACTTCCTCCACCCGGAGGGAGCCATGCCGCGAGCGAGCCCGTTCGTGATTCGGTTGTCGCGCT